>Ga0123333_10001545_pt1 | contig 24339 bp, 16 predicted proteins | sample BioC12SIPDNA_3_FD_89957 | JGI IMG/M metagenome (GOLD analysis project Ga0123333, IMG submission 89957) | Anaerobic biogas reactor microbial communites from Washington, USA - Biogas_R2_B C12 SIP DNA | ecosystem: Engineered > Bioreactor > Anaerobic > Unclassified | place: Washington, USA... | reverse complement strand
GGAAAGCCATACCTGCTCTGGCGTCCCCGGCGAGATTCGAACTCACGGCCTTTCGCTTAGGAGGCGAACGCTCTATCCTGCTGAGCTACGGGGACATATGGAGCAAAAGCTATTATACGGATTTTGGGCGCGCTTGTCAAGCATGCCGCCGGCTTTTTCAAAAACTCGCGAAAATGCTTCGCGGGCGGGTTGCGGCGGTCTTCATGTAATTGTCCTGTAATCTTTCGGAAACTTAACCGTATCTTTCGATACTTTCGGTCCTATGCAGGCCTTTCCGGGCCGCTTTCGACTTTTCTCCGGACAAAATTGCGCTATAATGGTTATACATGGAAAATGACGATGGACGGGGGCGTTCGCGATGGTTGAGCGGCGACGGGTGTGGCTCCGGCTTGTTCCGATGGCTCTGCTATTGCTGGCGGCGCTCATCCTTGCCGTCCACTCCGCCGCGCAGGCGGGCGCGTCCGACGCCGCGGGAATCCGCGCCGCCGCGGCGGCCGTGGCCGCGCTCGCGCTCGCGATGTGCGTCGCCCGCATGCGCCACGCGTTCCGGGGAGACGCCCTGGGGCTCACGTGGAGCGAGGAGCGATACCGCATGCTTGCCGAGGCGTCCGACGAGGTGTTCTTCGAGTTCAGCCTGCGCGACGGCTCTCTCACGGTCAGCAACAACTTCGCGCGCGTCTACGGCCGGGCGCCGGCGCGCTCGTTCGGGGAGTTTCTCAAGATGCTGCACCCGGAGGACCGAGAGCGGTACGAGCCCCGGTGGCGCGCGCTCGCGTCGGGGGCGGACTGCGCGCACATGGTGGCCGACATCCGGCTTTTGTCAAGCGAGGGCGACCCGCCGCGCTACACGTGGTGCCGCATGCGGATGCGCGCGCTCGAGGACGGCCGCGGCCGGCGGCGCGCGGTCATCGGAAAGCTCGCCGACATCTCGCAGGAGCGGCTCAACTGCGAGCGGCTCGAGCGCAAGGCGCGCACCGACCAGCTGACCGGCCTTCTGAACCGCGCGGGGCTCGAGGAGGCCATCCGCAGGCGGCTCGCGGACCGCAGGCGCAGCCCCTGCGCGATCGCGATACTCGACGTCGACGCCTTCAAGGAGATAAACGACCATTACGGCCACGACGCCGGCGACCGCGTGCTGCGCGCGCTCTCGAATCTCCTGAGCGCCCAGTTCCGGGAGACCGACTTCGTCGGGCGGTTCGGCGGCGACGAGTTCATGGCGCTGATCGACGGCGCAGACAGCCGGGAAAAGCTCGAACAGGCGCTTCAAAGGCTGCGCGCGGAGATCGAGGGGCTCTGTGTGCCCGGCGTCCGCGGGAAGCTCAGCGCGAGCATCGGCGCGGCGCTCTATCCGTCCGCCGGCGACAGCTTCGAGGCGCTCTACAAGTGCGCCGACGTCGCGCTCTACGAGGCCAAGCGGAGCGGGCGCAGCGGCTTTAAGCTCTATGGAAGGCGCGCGCAGAGCGCGGTGAAAACCACGAACATTTCCGCATAATATCCCTTCTAAAGTCCGTCTTCTTCAGAACTTTACCGGCAAATTCCCGGATTTCTGTTGACGTATCCGCAGGGAAAGTATACAATAAACCTGTATTTGGCGGTAATGTTCGCCTTTCCCATCACAACGGACATGGAGGGAAATCCTGATGAAGAAGTTGTTTATCCTGGTTCTGTCCCTGGCGCTTCTCTTCTCCTTCGCCGGCAGCGCGTTTGCCCGCGAGGCGGTCCCGGCCGACGAGATCAAGGTCGGTTTCGTTTACATCGGCGATCCCAGCGACAAGGGATACACGCTCGCGCACCACCAGGGCACGCTGGCCATGCAGGAGGCGCTCGGCCTGCGCGACGACCAGATTCTCGTCAAGACCTTCGTCACCGAGGACAGCGCCTGCGAAGACGCGATCCTGGAGCTGATCAACCAGGGCTGCGACATGATCTTCGGCAACAGCTACGGCTTCGGAACCTACATGGCCGAGATCGCCGAGGAGTACCCGGAGATCGTGTTCCTGCACTGCTCCGGCGCGCTCAGCAACGACGTGAACTTCGCCAACTACTTCGGCAAGATCTGGGAAGCGCGCTACCTGGCCGGCATCGCCGCGGGGCTGCGCACCGAGAACAACCACCTGGGCTACGTCGCCGCGATGCAGATTCCGGAGTGCATCTACTCGATGGACGCCTACTTCCTGGGCGCGAAGAGCGTGAACCCGGACGTCACGATGGACGTGCAGTTCACGAACACCTGGTATGACCCGACCGTCGAGAGCCAGGCCGCGAAGTCACTGATCGACAAGGGCTGCGACGTGATCGCGCAGCATCAGGATACGACGATGCCCGTCGCCGCCGCCGAGGAAGCCGGCGTGTGGGCGTGCGGCTACAACGTCGACATGGCCGAGGAGGGCCCGACCGCGCACCTGACCGCCCCCATCTGGCACTGGGGCCACTACGTGACCGAGCAGGTGCAGGCTGTCATCGACGGCACCTGGGAGCCCGTCAACCAGCTGGGCGGCATGGCCGAGGACTGGGTTGACATCGCGCCGCTGACCGCGAACTGCAAAGAGGGCACCGCCGAGGCCGTCGCCGCCGCGCGCGAGGGCATCGTCTCCGGCAGCCTTCAGATCTTCTCCGGCGAAATCAAGGACAACGCGGGCAACGTCGTCGTCGCGGCCGGGCAGACCCTGACCGACGCCGAAATCCTCGGGATCGGCTGGTTCGTCGAGGGCATCAAGGTCAACTGACAAGGGTTTTTAGAGAGGGCAAATGCCCTCTCTAAAGATATAAACGGGGCGGCGCGTTCGAATGGGCGCGCCGTTTTGTTGCGCTTCGCGGGGGAGCGGAATTCGCGGCTTTCTTCGAAGGGGCCTGCCCCCGTACTTGCACTTTTTCGCGCGCTCTGGAATAAATAGCGTTAGAGCCGTCAAGAATCGCGACGGGGGTGATGGGCGTGTACTGCTGTTTCTGCAACGCGGAGCTGGAGGGGGTTCTCCCGAGGTTTTTGGCGCTTTGTCCCGAGTGCGAGGCGCGGCTGCTGGACATATCGCCGCTCAGGCCGGAGTATCCGTGGTTCGTGGCGGCCGTGCGGCGCGCGTTATTCGGGGCATAAGAAAGCCGGGCTCTTTGCGCCCGGCCTTTTTGCGTCATCCGACGAACTGGTAATTCTCGTCCCTCAACATCTGCTGGCTGTACGCGACGACGACGATGTCGGGCTCAAATTCCTCGACGAGCTCGGGGAACGTCCTGTTCGAGCGGCGCATGTCGACCGCGTAGACGTCGCTCGCGGTGAGCGACAGGAACGCGCCGATCGGGGCGCTGTACGAGTCCTTCAAAAGCAATATGCGCGCGCGCGGGGCGGTGCGGTTTTCGATGTGCTCGTAGTTCTCGGTCAGGCCGTAGTCCATGTAGGCGTTGATGTTGTAGCCGCTCCGGCCGCGCTCGAGCTTGTCCCAGCGGACGATCGCCTCCCGGAACGAGCCCTCGCCGTTCAGCATCTGTCCGAGGTAGAACGTCTCGCGGCGCATCTCGGTCTCGTAGGCGGGCCAATAGACCACGATGTCGTCCGGGTCGATGAGCCCGGTGCCGACGCGCTGGCCGTACTTGCCCAGAAACAGCTTCTCATAGACCTTGGTCTCGAAGCCCTCGGGGTCGATGCGGTTCGGGTCGATCGGGAGCCCGGTCTTCTCGGCGGCTTCGCGCGCGATCTCCCGCGCCATGACGATCGCCGCGAGCGTCGTCCAGTGCTGGTCGGTCTTCAAAAGCAGCTCGTCGTACGAATAGCCGGACGCGTTGAGCACCTCGCGGCTGTCGATCGTGTCGATGCCGCGCGCGCGCATCAGGGACACGGCCTCGTCCGCGAACTCCGTGCCGTAATCGAGCTTTTCATAGCCCTCGGGGAACATCCCCTCGTCGTAGACGACCGGGTGCTCGTAGACGAACAGGAACGGGAGGTTCGGGTCGAGCAGGTCCTTGAGGTCCGCGATTTCGGAGACCTTCGGGACCGCGGAGACCGGGCCCTGCAGGTCGTACAGATGGCCGGTGTTCAGCTTGACCATCTGCGAGCCGCCGGTGTTGATCATCTTCTTTCCGAGCGCGTACTGGAACGCGGAGTTGACGTACCCCAATTCCTCCGACTTCCAGAGCGCCCCGCCGAGCTTGCTCTCCAAGGAGCGCAGCCTGGCGTTGAACAGGTCCATGCCGTTCCAGTGCTCCGGAAGGTAGGCCCTCAAGTAGTCCATGCGCCGGACGGCGTCGTAGATTTCGTCCCACTTCGTAAGAAGCGTCATCACGCTCATCAGCGCGATTGCCGCGACGAACAATACCGCCAGTATCCGGTTGACCCTTCCCTGAAAGGATGCGCGCCTCATTGCCGGCCTCCCCCGTCGATCGCCCGGCGCAGCTGCGTCGAGCTCGTCCCCTCGGTATACGGAAAATAGATGATCTTGACGCCGAGCGGCAGAAGCTCCCGCTCGTAGCGGTTGAACCGCTCGGTGCCCTTGTAGTCGCTGCCGACAAACAGCAGGTCGTAGCGAATCAAATCGTACATCTGGTCGTCCTCGTCGAGCGTCACGACGACCTCGTCGACGTATTTGCACGCGGCGATGAGCGCCATGCGCTCCTCGAGCGGTATATAGACCGGCTTGTTCTTGTGCCGCGAGGTCTCCGGGTGCACGCCGACGACGAGGTGGTCGCAGCACTGCTTCGCGCGCTTCAAAAGGTTCAAATGGCCGATGTGGAACAGATCGAACGTGCCGCTCAGGAAGCCGATTTTTCCGCGGTTTCCGCCGTCGACCCTGCCGGACGCGCGCTTGTGGGCGATGCTCTGCAGCGCGAACGCGTGCGGGTCGCTCCGGCAACGCTCGAGCACGCCTTTGTAGACCTCGTCGTAGAGCGGTATGAAGCGCGTCTCGCGCGCCCACATCCTTTTCAAAATCTCGTCCGCGAGCGGGCGCGTCTGATCGCGGTCCTCGGGCTTTCCCTCGAAGCCCGTGCCGCCGAAGTAGCCGGGGTAGACGCCGAGTATGCGGTTTTCGCTCCCGGCCTCCTCGAGCTCGGCGTTCAGCGCGTCGACGAGCTTTTCGACCGCGGCCTTCGCGGCGCCGTAGGCCGCCATCAGGGGCGACGGCAGCAGTCCCGCGATCGAGCCGAGCACCGCGCAGTAAAAATCCCGCGCTTCCCTGAGCCTCGGAAACGCTTTGTGCAGCGCGAGCGCGGCGCCCTCGGCGTTCAGCCGGAACGCGCGGGAGACCTCCGCGTCCGTCAGCGCGTCAAACGGCGCGACGCGGCCCGCGCCGGCGGTCACGATCAGCGCGTCGGCGCCTTCAAGCGCGTCCTCGAAGATCGACCAGTCGTCCGAGAGTATGTTGAACCGCACGAACCCGGGGCCCTCCGGCTCCGCCCGCCCGAGCACCGTCACCCGGTCGCCCTGTTCCATAAGCGCGTCCGCCATCGTCCGCCCGAGCCCGCCGGTTCCGCCCAAGATGACAACCTTTTTCATCGAATGCCCTCCGAGAGCCGGGCAGCGATGTAGGAAGCGACTGCCCCGGCCGCGCGCCCCGTCTCCGAGGCGCCGTAAAATTTCAGGATTTCCGCGCAGTTTTCCCGCGCGCCGCCGAGCTTTTCAAACAGCGCGTGCAGCTCGGCCTCCGTCCGCGCGACCCAATAGGGCGAGTCGTCGACGTCGAAGTACAGCCCCCGGTCGCGCGACACGTACGCCTCGCGGTCGGCCTGGTAGAGGATCACGGGCCTGCCGGTCAGCGCGAAGTCGCCCGCCGAGGACGAGTAGTCGGTGATCAGCATGTCCGCGGCCAGCAAAAGCTCCGCCATCTCCGGGTAGCCGGTCGCGTCGATCGCGCCGGGGCAGTCGACGCCGCTGTTCATGTCGTGGCCGCGCGCGAGGCAGAGCCAGCGGCTTCCGGTGATCTCCGAGAGCCTTTCAAGCGCCGCCTCCATCGAAAACGGGCAGGGCTGCCTGCCGCCGCGCGTCGCATCGCGAAACGTCGGCGCGTACAGAAGCAGCCGATCGTTTTCTCCCGCCCCGAGCGCGCTGCGGACCCGCTCCCTGAGCCCCTCCGGCGGGTCGACGAGCAGGTCGTTTCGCGGAAGCCCGACCTTCAGGACCGGCCCCGCGTACCGGAACGCCGAGCGGTACTGCCTCTCGCCGTAGTCCGAGCCCGCGACCGCGAGGTCGATCTGCTCCCCGTCCGGGAACGGCTCGTCCGGGTACGCGTCGAACAGCACCTTCTTGAACGCGCGGTCGCCGTGCCACGTCTGCACGTACACCTGGTTGCGGAACTTCAGCATGTAGTGCGCGCGGTTGAAGTTGTCGACGAGCACGCGCGCGGTCGAGACCATGTAGAGCGCCCGGAGCGTGTGCGCGCGCACGCATTTTATGTACGGCGGGGCGTTCTTCCCGCAGCCGTCGCGGAACTGCCAGACGATCTCCGCGTCCGGACAGAGCTTATGCAGCTCTTCCGAGATCGCGCGCGGGCTGTCGGAATAGCCCTTGCCCCGGAAGCTCGAGAACAGCACGCGGTGTTTGCGGACGCCCGTCCCATGCGAAAGGCGCATGAACGCGCGCCCGAGCACCCTTCGCGCGAACAGCGCGCCGCGCCGGACCGCGGGGTTCCGCTCCGCCCATCGCCTGACGTCCATCGCCCGCCTCCAGACCAACAGTATAGCAGACCCCGGCCGCGAGGTCAATTTCCGTCGAGTTTCTTGATGATGTATTCGCAGGCGGCCTCGGCGGCGCGGCCGGTCTCGGTCGTGCCGTAGAAGTCGAGTATCGCCCGGTCGTTCTCCCGGGCGAACTCGGGCGTCATCGCTTCGATCAGGGCCTCGAGCTCCTTCTGCGTGCGCGCGACGAGGTACGGCGAGTCCGTGACGTCGAAGTACAGCTCGCGGCTCTTCGCCTTATAGTCCTCGAGGTCGTCCTGAAACAGGAAGATCGGCCGCCCGGTCAGCGCGAAGTCGCCCGCGCAGGACGAGTAGTCGGTCACGAGCGCGTCCGCGATCAGCAAGAGCTCCGCCATCTCCTCGTGCCCGGCGGCGTTGACGATCCTGCCCTCGAGCGCGTCGACGGCGAGCCCTGCGCTCAGGTAGTGCGCGCGGAACAGGCACATCCACCTGTCGCCGGTGCGCCTCTCGAGCGCCCGGAGCGTCCGGTCCAAGTCGATCTGCGCGCGGTGGCGCTGCCATTTCACGAGCAGTTCGTCGCGGAAGGTCGGCGCGTACAAAAGCAGCTTCACGCCCTCCGGGATGCCGAGCGCCCGGCGGATCGCGGCCGCCTCCGCGGGGTCGTTCCGGACGAGCATGTCGTTTCGGGGATATCCCGCGCGCAGAAGCTCGCCCCCGTAGCGGAACGCCGAGCGGAACTGCCTCTCGCCGTAGTCCGAGCCGACGAGCCCGAGATCGCACTCCATCTCGAGCAGGAAGTCCCTCTCCGGGTGCATGTCGAAGCCGACCTTCTTGAACGCGCGGTCGCCGTGCCACGTCTGCACGTACACCTGCCCGGGCTTCCTGAAGCGAAAGAACGGGCGGAAGCTGAAGTTCGCGACCGTCACGCGCGCGGTCGCGAGCGTCGCAAGCGACCTGATGCTCATCCACCGCTCGGCCCTCGCGTAGCCGGGCAGCAGCTTCTTCTTCGCGTCGAAGTTCCGGAACATCCACACGATCTCGGTCTCCGGGCGCAATTCGTGCAGCTTCTCCGATATGTAGCGCGGGTTGTCGGAGTACGAGCGCGCGTCGAACGAGAGGAACACGGCGCGGTTTTTCCGGATTCCGCCGAGCCGGGCGATGCCCATGACCATACGCCGGTACAGGTGCGCGATCCCGCGCGCGACGGCATAGGCGGCCCCGCCCATGCGCTCGAACCTCTTGCGCAGCGCGCGGCTGTTCATCGGCGTGCCCCCCCTTGCGTCCATTGTGCCTATGGACACAGATTATAGCACAAAACGGCAAAAACCGCAACCCGCGGCGAATGCCACGATGTTGCGCTCTTTACACATGCGTGGTATAATCGTGGAATAATGGGGGTTTGTCGGCGCGCGGCCCCACATCATACGCTGCGGAGGAATTCGATGCAAGGGCAACGGGAACCGTGGGATGCGATCATCCGGCCGAAGAGCGGCTGGTTCGACATCAACTTCAAAGAGCTGGTCCGCTATTGGGACCTGACGATGCTTCTGGTCAAGCGCAACTTCACCGTGCTCTACAAGCAGACGATCCTGGGTCCGGCGTGGGTCGTCATACAGCCGCTGATGACGACGTTGGTGTTCACGGTCGTGTTCGGGGGCATCGCGGGGCTCCCGACCGACGGCATGCCTTCGTTCTTGTTCTACATGTGCGGCAACATCCTCTGGAGCTACTTCTCCTCGTGCCTGTCGGAGACCTCGAGGACCTTCATCAGCAACCGCGCGCTGTTCGGGAAGGTCTATTTCCCGCGGCTCGTGATGCCGATCTCGGTGTCGATCTCGAAGCTGATCAACTTCCTCGTGCAGTTCCTGTTCTTCATACTGTTCCTGATCTACTACGCGCTCAAGCCGAATTCGCCCGTGCACCCGAACTTCGCGATGATCGCGTTCACGCCGCTGTTGCTCATACAGACCGCGATCCTGGGCATGGGTTTTGGAATCATCATCTCGTCTTTGACGACGAAGTACTGGGACCTCAACATGCTCGTCGGCTTCGGCGTGCACCTGTGGATGTACGCGACGCCGGTCGCCTACGCCTCGTCGCTCGTCATGGCCAAGCACCCGCGCCTGATCGGGCTCTACATGTTGAACCCCATGACGCCGATCATCGAGTTTTTCCGAAGCGCCTACCTGGGCGTGGAGAACATAAGCCTCCACTACATGCCGCTGTCCGTCGGCGTGACGCTTGTGGTGATGTTTCTGGGGCTTGTGCTGTTCTCCCGCGTGGAGAAGACGTTCATGGATACGGTGTGACGGAAAGGAATTTTTGCGATATGACGGACCGAACTCTTGAAATCGACGGCGTTTCGAAGCGATACCGGCTGGGCTCGATCGGCGGCCGCACGCTGCACGGCGACCTGACGAGCTGGTTTGCCCGCGTCCGCGGCAAGGAGGACCCGAACCTGAAGATCGGCGCTTCGCCGCGCCCGAGCGCGAACGCGACGTTCATGGCGCTCGACGGGGTCAGCTTCTCGGCCGACCGCGGCGACGCGCTGGGCATACTCGGCCGCAACGGCGCCGGCAAATCGACGCTTCTGAAGCTGATCTCGCGCATCACCGCGCCGACCGAGGGCGAAATCCGCATTCGCGGCCGCGTCGCGAGCCTGCTCGAGATCGGCACCGGCTTTCACCACGAATTGACCGGGCGCGAAAACGTCTACTTAAACGGCGCGATACTCGGCATGAGCCGCGCGGAGATCACCTCGAAGATCGGCGAGATCATCGAATTCTCCGAAATTGAGCAATTTATAGACACGCCGGTCAAGCGGTACAGCTCCGGCATGTACGTAAAGCTCGCGTTCGCGGTCGCCGCGCACCTCGACCCGGACGTATTGATCTGCGACGAGGTGCTCGCCGTCGGCGACCTGACGTTCCAGCAGAAGTGCCTGGGCAAGATGAGCGACGTCGCGCGCGGCGGGCGGACGGTGCTCTACGTCAGCCACAACATGCGCACCGTCAACCAGCTCTGCTCGCGCGCGATCTACCTCGAGCGCGGAAAATTGCTCTACGACGGCGGCGTCGCGCGCGCGATCGACCTCTACGCCGGGAGCGGGCTGCGCACCGTAGACCGCGACCTCGACGGCATGCCGCGCGGGAAGCTGCAGGGGCTCCTGATCCGGATGCTCTCGATGCGCATACTCGGCTCCGAGACGATGGAATATCAGATGGACGACGTGATGGAATTCCAGGTCAGGTTCCGCTCGGACGCGCAGGAGAGCCGGCTTCGGCTTCGGCTGATGCTCAAGAACAACTCGTCCTCGCCGGTCGCGATGACGCAGACGGAGGCGTTTGAAGTGAAGCCCGGCGACCGGCCGACGCTCACGATCCGGTTCCCGCTCGAGGGGATCGCGCCGGGCGAGTACGGCATCAAGCTCGCGCTCGTCGGCGGCGACCCGCGCGGCCGGAGCGCGAACTACGATCTCATCGAGGACGTCGGCCACTTCATCATCACCGACGACCCGTCGCGCACCGAGGGATTCCTGTGGCAGGAGCCCGTCTGGGGCAACTTCCGGCTCGGCCGACTGGAGATGGAAATTAAATGATTTCGCCCGCAAAGACGGTCGCCGCGATACACGACCTGAGCGGCGTCGGGCGCTGCGCGCTGACGGTGGTGCTGCCGGTGCTCTCGGCGATGGGCGCGCAGGCGTGCCCGGTGCCGACGGCGATCCTCTCGGCGCACACGGCGTTCGACGGCATCGCGTCCCTCGACCTTACGGACTTCCTGCCCCGCTACCTCGACCACTGGACAAGGCTCGGGCTCCGGTTCGACTGCGTCTACGCCGGCTACCTCGCGAGCCCCGGGCAGGTTCAGATCGTCGCGGATTTCCTCGACGGACAGCCGGCGGCCATGCGGGTGCTCGACCCCGTCATGGGTGACGACGGGGCGCTCTACCAAGGCATGGCCGCCTCGATGCCCGAAACCTGGCGCAAACTGGTGTCAAGGTCGGACGTGATCACCCCCAATCTGACCGAGTACGCGCTGCTCGCCAAAGAGGAGTTCTCGCTCCGCCCGCGCACCGAGCGCGAGGCCGGACAGATGCTTTCGAACCTTCTCGACATGGGCGCGGGGAGCGCGGTCATCACGAGCCTTCCGATGCCCGGCGGCCCCGCGAACGCCTACATGCGCGCGGACCGAACGCTCGGGCTCCGCCCCTATGAGCGGCTTCCCGCGCACTACCCCGGCACGGGCGATCTGTTCGCAAGCGTGCTGACCGGCGCCCTGCTCGCGGGCGATCCGCTTTCAAGGGCGGTCGAGCGCGCGACGGACTTCACAAGCCGCGCGGTCGCGCGCTCGATGGAGACGGCTGTCCACGTCAACTACGGCGTCGACCTCGAGCCGCTCCTTCCTCTGTTGTCCATGTAATCCCCGGCCCGGACGGCAACTTTCGCCTCCGGGTCTTTTCCATCCTCCGCCTCGAGGACGCGCTCAAAAGCCCGACATGGGTCATCGGTTTCCCTCCTAACGGGTCGAAAAAAGCGTTGCGAACCGCTGCGGCGCTTCGTCTGACGTCGCCCCGGCGGGGAGCGTCGGCCTGCCTGCGTGGCTTTTGCCGCCCAAATCTCCTCCGCGCGCAGACTCTGTCGTTGGTCGCGCCGGAAGCTCCGGTCGCGCCGGAAGCTCCGGTCGCACCGGAAGCTCCGGTCGCACCGGAAGCTCCGGTCGCACCGGAAGTTCCGGTCTTTTCGGTCAGGGAGGGTCCCGCGTAGCGCGATATCGGAGGATTCGCGCGACGAGGCAGGTCATGTCGTCGCGCCGCCCGCCGCTTGCCGCGACCTCCTCGGCCGCGCGGAGGATCGCGTCTGCAAGCTCGTTCGGCGGAAGCGTCGCGTGGGTCAGGAGAATCTGCTCCAGATAGCCCTCCGCGCCGTTCTCCATCGCGCCGTCGGTCCCCATCACAATCAGGTCGCCGGGGCGCAGTTCGATGTCGAACGCGGAGGGAACCACCCCTTCGAGCACGCCGAGCGGCAGCCGCCCGCCCTCGACCGGGATCAACTCGCCGCCGCGCACGATCAGGGACCGGCTCGCGGCCAGCTTCAGAAAGTCCGCGCGGCGCCGGACAGGGTCGATCAGGCACAGGTCGACCGTCGCGTACATGTCGCCGTCGCTTCTGAAAAGCATCAGCTCGTTGACGGTCTGGAACGCGGTCTCGGGGTCGACGCGCGCCGCCAGAAATTTCCACAACAGCCTCGCGGCCCGCTCGCTCTCCTCGCGCGCGGCCTCGCCGCTGCCCATGCCGTCGGAGAGCAACATCATCGTGCGCCCGTCCGGCAGCGTCCGCAGGATGTGCGCGTCGCCGCTCGGCGTCCCCGGCGACATCGACATCGCGCTCGCGCCCCAGCGGATGGAAAGCGCCCTGCGCGCCGGCTCGGGCCTCTCCTGCCGAAGCGCCATGTCCTTCAAAATCTTCTCCGCCTGGAAAAACAGCCCGCCGGAAAACACGCCCTCCTCGCCGCGCCGCCGGCGGAGGGCCCGAAGCTGCTCCTCGACGAGGGAGGGGAGCCTGTCCCCCCTGCGGCACACGCGCATCACGTCCGGCGGCACCTCGCCGTCGGGCCGGAGGCCGTCGTTGAACACCGCGGCGTCCGAGATCGCCCTGCACAGAAGCCGCACCGCGCGGTCGTCCTCGCCGGCCCAGCAGTCCTTATATCCGGAGCAGTCGTCGCACAGCTTTTCGCGCAGGTCGGAAAACACCGTCTGCTCGTCCATGACGGCCGCGTTCCCGACGCCGGCGGCGAGCTCCCCGAACGCCGCGCCGAGGCTCCGGAGCGCGTTCGCCGCCTCCTCGCGAAGCTGTCTCCCCGGCTCGTCTACGAAGAACACGCACGAGCGCAGCCACTTCAGCCATTCCTCGGGCGCGGCGACGTACAGCCCCGCCGCGATCGCGGGCGCGACCGGCCCCGGAAACATGTCCGGCGCGTACAGCCCCGCGAGCCCCGTCGCCAGTACGAACCCCGGCGCGGCCCAGAGCCGGCCCCGGTTCGAAAGCAGCCCCGCGACCGCGCCGCCGAGCGACAGCGACACGGCGAGTATCGCGTTCGAGCCGCCGGACAAAAGCGCCATGCCGGTCAGCGCGCCCATCATCGCGCCGAGCCCCGGCGAGCTGTCCGCCGCCGCGATCGCGACGAGCGAGGCGAGCAGGAACGCGCCCGGCTCCCAGACCTCGCGCAGGCCCATCAGCGCGGCGAACAAGAGAAGCGTCGCCGGAGCCCGCGCCTCCGCGTGCATGCGCACCTTCGTCGGCCGCCACTTGAGCAGCGCCTGGAACGCCGCCGCCGACACCGCCGCGACGACCGAGGCGACCAAGAGCAGCACCATCCGGTACGCCTCGAGCTCCGTGCGCAGAAGCCCCGGCAGGAAGATCGCGGCGCCGGCGAGCACCGGGCCCGCCGCGCTTTCGGGCACCTTGCGCTGGGAGGGGAGCCTGTCCATCATCAGCGCGCCCAGCATTGCAAGCGCGCAGCCCGCCGGGAGCAACAGGTCGATTTCCCAGATCGGGAAGCGCAGCGCGCCGAGCAGTGAGCCCAGCAGAAGCGCGGCCGCGCTCTCGCCGGTCGCGAGCCCCGCCGCGAACAGCCCCAGCCCGAACGGGGAGAGCCCCAGCGCCATCCGCGCCCGCGAAAGCAGCGCCGCCGCGGCGAACACGCCCGCCGCGCGCAAAAGCCTCCTTCCCCCAATGCGTGAAAGCGCCTGCGCACCCAACACGATCCATTCCCCCTTCGTGGATTGCTAAACTCTTTTTGTTCATCGCGTGGCAACTTTATATGACCCCGCCGCGGAAAAGATGCGCTTGTCGAAGAAGCGTCCGTTTGTCTTCAAATTTCGTTCACGTTTCGTCCCTTCTCATTGCCGATCGGATGTGTTATGATGTATTCGGAAAAATATGCCGAGAATGTATGGAGGACAACGATGCTGCGCGTGCTCACGGGGCGGAACTACCTGCTGAACGCGGCGCTCGTCCGGGAAACCGGCCGGGCGCTTGCGGAGACCGACCGCGCGCTGATCGCGGTCGTGCCGAAGCAGCTGACGCTCGAGACGGAGCTTTCGCTTCTGAAGGGATTGAACCTGCAGGGCTCGTTCCGGCTGCGCGTATTGAGCCCCGAGCGGCTGTGCGCTATGATCTTCTCCGCCGCCGGGTACCCGGAGGGCGCGCGCATCGACGAGCGCGGGCGCGTGATGCTGCTCTCGAAGGCCTTGAAGGAGCTCCGGGGCAAACTGACGCTCTACCGCGGCGCCGAGGCGCGGCGGGGCTTCGTGCTGCGCGCGGCGAAGCAGTTGGAGCAGTTCCGGCAGGCCGGGGTGTCGCCGGACGAGCTCTCGCGCTCGGCGGAGTCGACCGGCGGCGCGCTGAAATTGAAGCTCCAGGACATGGCGCGCATACTCGAGGCCTACGCGGCGGCGCTCGAGGGGCGGTTTCAGGACGGCGAGGCCGAGTTCCTGCTCGCCGCCGAGCGCGCCGGGGACGCCGCGTTCCTCGCGGACGCGTCGCTGTGGTTCTACGGCTTCGACCTGATGCCGCCGACGATGCACGCTCTGATCGCCGCGATCGCGAAGCATACGGACGCGACCGTGCTCTTGCCGCTCGACGGAGACGAGCGCGCGCGCGACCGCGACCTGTTCCGGCCGCTGGACGCCTCGATGCAAAGGCTGATCAAGGACGCGCGCGGGAAGAACGCCGCCGTCGCCCGGGAGAGCGTCGAAGGCCCCGACCCCCGCGCGGAGGAGCTCAGGCACCTCGGGCGCGAGCTGTTCTGCCACCCCGCGCACCCGCATCCCGAGAGGCCCCGGCATGTGCAGCTCTACGAGGCGCGCAACCCGCGCGACGAGGCGCGCTTCGCGGCGGCGCTCGTTCGCAGGCTCGCGCGCACGCGCATGTGGCGCTACAACGACATACGCGTGCTCTGCCCGGGCATGGACGCCTATCGGGAGCCGCTGCGCGAGGCGTTCGCGGCGTGCGGCGTTCCGATCTTCCTGTCCGAGGGGCGCCCCTGCTCGCGCCACGCGCTGGTCGAGTGCCTCCTGACGGCATTGAAGCTGATTTCCGGCGGCTTCCGCGACGGCGACCTGTTCGCGTTTTTGTCGACCGGCTACCCGGACCTGTCCCCGGACGACGCGGACCGGCTGAAGAACTACATCACGGGCTACGGCGTCCGCGCGGGCTCGTTCTTCAAGCCCCTCCGCCGCGGGCCGGAGGCGCTCGTCTCCGCGCTCGAGCCGCTGCGCCGGCGCGCGATGGAGCCGGTCGTGCGGCTTCGCTCCGCGCTCCGGGAGGCGAAGGACCTCCGCGGGCAGCTGACCGCCGTGTTTTCGTTCCTCGAGGACATCGAGGGTTACGAGAAGGGCGTCGAGCGCCAGCGGCGGCTCGCGGGCGAGGGGCTGTTTGAATTGGCGGGCGAGGAGGCGCAGGTCTGGAACCGGCTGCTCGGCGCGCTCGACCAGATGGACGCGCTGATGGGCGGCGCGAAGTTGAAAATCTCCGAGCTCGCCGACCGGCTGTCGGAGTCGCTCGACGCGTCGGTCGTAAAGCCGCTGCCGCAGTCCGGCGACGCGGTGTACGCGCAGGATTTGACGCGGCTGTCGATGCTGCCGGCGAAGGCGGTGCTCGTGCTCGGACAGGTCGACCGCGCGGCGGGCGCGCCGGAGGGCCTGCTGACCGACCGGCAGGTCGAGGCGCTCTCCGAGGCCGCCGGCAAGTACGTCGGCCCGACCGCCGCCGACGCGTCGCGCAGCCGCCTGTTTTACATCAAGGCCGGCATCGAGATGGCGACCGACTACGTGCTCGTGAGCTTTCCGCTGTCCGGCATCGACGACGCCGCCGAGCGGCCCGGCCCGGTCGTCCGGCAGCTTCGCGAAATCTTCCCCGGGCTGCGCGCGCGCGGCGGCGTCGGAGGGGACGAGCGCGCGGACGAGGTGCTCTACGAGGCCCCCCGCGCGGCGCTTCGGCAGATCGCCTTGGCGCTTTCGGAGGGCGCGCTCTCCCGGGAGCAGCGCCGGGCGCTTCAGGCGCTCTCCGCGATCCCCGCGGCGCGCGAGGGGCTTCGAAGGCTCTCCGGCGCGCTGAAATTGCGCTCCGCGGCCGACCGGCTCCGCCCGGACACCGCGCGCCAAATCTACCGGGGACTGCAAAGGGCGAGCGTCTCGCGGCTGGAATCGTTTGCGCTGTGCCCGTTTAAGCACTTCGTGCGCTACGGGCTGAGCCCGGTCGTCGTCGAGCCGTACGCGCTGACGCCGCGCGACGAGGGCGTGTTCTTCCACGACGCGGTGCGCGGCTTCCTCGCGCGCGCGATGGACGGCGAGGGCTTCGACCCCGAGAGGGCCGAGGCGCGCATGGACGGCATCGCCGAGGCGCTGCTCGCGCCGATGCGCGAGGGGCCGTTGGGGCAGTCCGCGGTCTCGCTCGCCGAGGAGAGGCGCTTGAAGGGCGTCGCGCGCACCGCCGCAAAATTGATCGCGGAGCAGCTCGAGAGGAGCCGCTTCCGCCCGGTCGGGCTCGAGCTGCGCTTCGGGCCGGAGGACGGCGACGCGGCGCTCCTCGTCGGCTCGGGCGCGGACTGCGCGCTGTACGGCTCGATCGACCGCGTCGACGAGTGGGAGGAGGGCGGCAAATACCTGCGCATACTCGATTACAAGCGCGGCGCGCGCGCGTTCAACCTCGCGGAGGCGTACTGCGGATTGCAGCTGCAGCTGCTGATCTACCTCGCGGCGGCGGCGAGGAAGCGCGGCGGGGTGCCGGCGGGGGCGTTCTACTTCCGGCTCGACGAGGGCTACGTGCTGACGCAGCAGACCGACCCGGCGGCGGTCGACGAGCTCCGGCACAAGGAGCTGCGGATGGAGGGGCTGCTGCCCGACGACGACCGCCTGCGCGAGGCGATGTCGCCCGACTGCGAGCGGTTTTTCAAGACCCGGGGCTTCTCCGCGAACACCGACGCGATCGCAAGGCTCGCCCGGCACGCGCTTTTGATGGCGGGAAAGCACGTCGACGGCATACGCTCCGGCGAGGCCGCGCCGTCCCCCGCGCGCACGAAAAAGACCGACGCCTGCGCGTACTGCGCGTGGAGGACCGCGTGCCTGTTCGACGAATCGCTCGACCGCGGCCGCGTCCGGCGCGCGTCGGCGAACCCGGAGGACATCGGCGCGCTGCTCGACGGTGATAGATAATGTCACAATTCGCTGCTATAATGGTTCGGGGAGGCGCGCAATGAGGCCGATTCGCGAGATGCTCGACGCCCGGCAGGGCCGGACGCGCTTTCACATGCCCGGGCACAAGGGAAGATTGGGCCCCGTCGACCCCGCGCGCGACGTGACGGAGCTCTTGGGCACCGACGACCTGTACGCGCCGTCCGGGGCGATCGCGGAGGCGGAGAAATTGCTTTCGAAGTCCTGCGGCGCGGGCGCTTCGATCCTTCTGACCGGCGGCGCGACCGCGGGCATGCACGCGATGGCGCTGGCCCTTCTGCGCCCGGGCGACAGGCTTCTGATGAAGCGAAGCGCGCACCATTCGGCGCTGTCCGCGTGCGCGCTCGCGGGCGCGGAGCCGGTGTTCGTACCGCCGGACGCCGACCTCGCCGATGCCGCGCGGGAGCTCCGCCCGGACGCGGTGCTGGTCACGCGGCCGGACTACTTCGGGCGCGTGGAGGAATTGCCGGACGCGGGCGTCCCGGTGCTCGTCGACGCGGCGCACGGCGCGCACTTCAACTGGTGGGAATCCCCTCCCTCGGCGATGCGCGCGGGCGCAAATGCGGCGGTCGAGAGCGCGCACAAGACGCTGGGGGCCTTGACCGGCGGCGCGTGGATGCACTTCCGGGACCCGGACATCGCGCGGCGCGCGCGGCAGATGCTGCGCATCGTGATGAGCTCGAGCCCTTCGTACCTGATTCTTCAGTCGCTCGACGACGCACGCGCGTGGATGGACGAGCGCGGGGCGGAGGCGCTTTCGGAGACCGCGGGGCTCTGCGGCGCCGTCCGCGAGGAGATCGCCCGGATGCCGGGGCTCTGCTGCGAAGACCTCGGCGACCCGACGCGGCTGTACGTCGGGACGGCGGGCCGCGGGCTCTCCGGCTGGTCGGCGTACCGGCAATTGCGGGAGATGGGCGTCGAACTGGAGCTCGCGGACGCGGGCGGCGTGCTCGCGATCGCGACCGTGTTTGACCGCGCGGAGGACTTTGCGCACTTAACGGGCGCGCTCCGCAGGCTCGAGGGCGACGGCTCGGCGCTTCCCGCTCTGCCCGCGCCGGTGTACGGCGAGCCGTGCGCTTCGCTCCGGGCCGCCGTGCTCGCGAGAACCCGGCGCGTGGAGCTCAAAAATGCCGCGGGGGAGATCTCCGCGCGCTCGGTCGGCGCGTACCCGCCGGGTTCTGCGATCGTCGCGCCGGGGGAGCGGTTTACGGCTGCCGCCATCGATTATCTGCTCCGGACGAAGGCCCTGGGAGCCGCGCTCTTCGGCGCGGAGGGGGGCTTCGTCGAGGCGGCGGACAAGGAGGATGCGCTTGATGCGCCCATTTGACTACGTGTTGTTCGACCTCGACGGGACGCTGACGCAATCCGGCGAGGGCATCAAAAAATGCGCGGCCCACGCGATCGAGGCGATGGGCTTTCCCCCGCTCCCGGACGAGCGGCTCGCCTCGTTCGTCGGCCCGCCGCTGATCCCGATGTTCATCGAGGCGTGCGGCATGACCGAGGAGGAGGCGCAGCGCGCGGTCGCGATCTACCGCGTGCGCTTCGAGGCCGTCGGCTGGTCCGAAAACCGCGTGTACGCGGGCATCCCGGCGCTTTTGAAGGCCCTCAAATCCGCGGGCGTGCACGTCGCGCTCGCGACCGCGAAGCCGGAGCCGTTCGCCCTGCGCATCGCGGAGCACTTCGGCATGGCGCCGTTTTTTGACCGCGTCGCGGGCGCGTCGATGGACGAGCGCCACGCGGACAAGGCGGAATTGATCCGGCGAGCGCTTCCCGAGGGAGCGGATTTTTCGCGCGCGGCGATGGTCGGCGACCGGCGCTTCGACATCGACGGGGCGCGGAGGGCCGGCATTCACTCCGTCGGCGTCGCCTACGGCTACGGCTCGCGGGAGGAGCTCGAAAAGGCGAACCCGGACGCGATCGCACAGACCGTAAACGATCTGTTCCAAATCCTCGGCGTCTCCCGGCCGCGCGGGCGCTTCGTCACGTTCGAGGGCACCGACGGCTGCGGAAAATCGACGCAGCAGCGCCTGCTCGCGGAGTGGCTCTCGCTTCGCGGCTACGAGGCCGTCGTGACGCGCGAGCCGGGCGGCTGCCCGATTTCCGAGCGCATCCGCGAGCTCGTGCTCGACGTGGGCGCGCTCGGCATGACCGACCCCTGCGAGGCACTGCTGTTCGCCGCGGCGCGCGCGCAGCACATACACGACGTGATCCGCCCGGCGCTTAATTCCGGCAAAATCGTGCTGTGCGACCGCTTTCTCGACTCGTCGATCGCCTATCAGGCGCACGGCCGTGAACTTGGAGAGACATTTGTGCGTCAAATAAACGCGCCCGCAGAGGCGGTCGCGCCGGACCTCACGCTCGTATACGCGCTGGACGCCGAAACGGCGAAGGAGCGCGTGCTCTCCCAGAGCGCCCCGGACCGCATCGAGGTCGAGAAGATCGACTACTTCGCCCGCGTCGAGCGCGCGTATTCGGACATCGCGCGCAGGGAGCCGGGGCGCGTCCGCGTCGTCAACGCAAGCGGCACGATCGAGGAGGTATTTCAAACAACCCTCGAGCTTGCCAAGGACTTCCTTCAGAAGGAGTGAACCCCATGGCACATGAAAATCTGTGTATGTACTGCTTTGAGGACCACGGCGGCCAGACGGTCTGCCCGCACTGCGGCCGCGATTCGCGCGCCGCGGTCCCGCAGATTCAGCTTCTGCCCGGCACGCTTCTGTACCGCGGCCGCTTTCTCGTGGGCCGCGCGATGGGGCAGGACGCCAGCGGCATCGTCTACATGGCCTACGACACGAAGCGGCAGGCGAAGCTGCGCATCCGCGAGTTCCTGCCGCGCGACAGCGCCCGTCGCTTAAACGACGGCTCGGTCGTCCCCGCCGCCGGACAGGAGGACGCGTTTTCGAAGGGCCTCCAAAGGCTGAAGGCGAGCGTCGAGGCCGTCGAGGACCCGAAGAAGCGCCACTTCTTCTTCGAGGAGAACGGGACGGCTTACATCGCGCAGCGAAGGTCCGCCTCCGCCGCAGCCGCGGCCGTCGAGGACGAGAAGCCCGAGCGGACCGCGAAGCAGTGGGCGATGATCATCGGCGTCGCCGCGATCGTCGTGCTCGCGGTCGCGTTTCTGCTGATACGGCTCCTGTCGAACGCGTTCGACCGGCAGACGGTCGCGCCGAACCCGACGCTCTCCTCGGACGCGCTGTGGATTCCGGACGCGACGCCGTCGCCGACGCCGTACACCGCGGGCACCTACGCGCCGATCAAGGACCCGGAGCTCTCGTGGAAGGACTACACCTACGGCGGCAACGTCGACAACGAGTACAGCCAGCTCGAGGGCCAGTCCCGCACGCCCCGGCCGACCGCCGCGACGCCGCGCCCGACGAGCCAGGTCATCAACGCAAGCTCGACCGCCGCGGAGATCGCGAACCTCCAGTGGCAATTGATGGAGCTCGGCTGGCTCGGAGGCTCGAAGGCCAGCGGGAAGTACGACGCGGCGACGAAGCAGGCCGTCAAGGACTTCCAGCAGTATATGAACAACACCTACGCGATCGACCCGAAGCTCAGCGTGGACGGCATCGCCGGACCCGCGACGCTCTACTGGCTCGACCAATACACCGTCTCCCGCAAGCCCACCCCGACGCCGACGCTGCCCGTCAAGGTCACGCCGACGCCCGGCGGCACGGTCGTCAACGAGAGCTCGTCAAAGCAGGCGATACAGTACGTGCAGCAGAAGTTGATCATACTGGGCATGATCGAGAAGGGCTCGGACGACGGCGTCTACGGCGCGGCGACGCGCGGCGGCGTCTGGGAGTTCCAGGCGCTGGTCAACCAAAGGCTCGGCCGCGAGGTGCTGCCCGTGACCGGCGAGGTCGATGCGCTGACGATGTCCTACCTGCAGTACTACGCCGACTGGTGGGAGAGCCGGAACACGCCGACGCCCGGCCCGACCCCGACCCCGACGCCGGACCCGACCGAGGGAACCGTCGTCGACCAGAACTCGCCGCGCGAGTCGATCCTCTACGTGCAGGAGCAGCTCATGAAGCTCACTCTGCTCGACAAGGCGGACGGCGTATACGGCCCGGCGACCGTGCAGGCGGTCAAGAACTTCCAGATCCGCGTCAACGAATATCAGGGCCGCGACGTGCTCAGCATCACCGGCATCTGCGACGACCTGACGCGCTCCTACCTCGAATACTATGCCGACAAGGCCCCGACGCCCACGCCGACCGTGACGGCCGCGCCGACCCCGACGCCCACGCCGACGGTCAAGCCGACGCTCGAGCCGACCGACGCGCCCACCCCGACGCCCGTCCCGACCGAGGACCCCGGCGCGGGGGACGAGGACGACAATATCGTCGTCGACCAGAATTCGCCGAAGGAATCCGTGCAGTATATGCAGGAGATGCTCGTCAAGCTGGGGCTTCTCGACAAGGCGGACGGCGCGTTCGGCCCGGCGACCGTGCAGGCGGTCAAGGAATTCCAGCAGAGGGTCAACCAGTACGAGGGCCGCGAGGTACTGCGGGCCGAGGGCCAGTGCGACCTGCGGACGATGAACTACCTCGAGGCGTACTCCGACCGCGTGGAACAGTCTCCGACCGAGCCGCCGGTCGGCGAGATCGGCGACCCGTCGATCTCCTTCAGCGACGTGGCGGCCTTCGACGAGGGGATCCACTTCGTCAACCGCGATTTCCGGATCTCCTGGGGCGCGGAGGGCGACGTCGACGCCTACCGCGTGGTCATCGAGGGCGACGGCGGCCGGCAGTACGTCGACCGCACGACGGGCGAGACGCATCTCGACGTATCGGTCAGCTCGCTCACGGCCGGCGAGGTCTACGAGATCAGCGTCGCCGCAATCCCGACAAACGGCACCGAGGCCGACGCGATCGTGACCGTATCGTACTTCGCGCTCGAGGAAGCCCCGGCGACCGAGGCCCCGACCGCGACGCCGACGGCGAGGCCGATCACCGAGCCGGTCATCGACATCGGCAACATCGGCTACGTCGACGACGGCGTGAGCTACGTGCTCGGCAACACGCGCATCTCCTGGCATTCCGACGGCGACCTCGAGACCTACTACGTGCGCATCGCCGACGACAGCGGCCGCGAGATCGTCAACAGCAAGACCGACAAGGAGTTCATCGACATCGACGCGTCGAAGATGTCCGCCGGCACGGTCTACACGATTCAGGTCGGCGCGAAGCCGCTGAACGGCTCCGACGCGGACGTGCTCGTCGCGAGCGCCAGCTTCGCCTTGGATGTCCCGGCGACCGAGGCGCCCACCGAGGCGCCGCCGACCCCGACGCCCAAGCCCGCGGTCGGAACCGTGTCGCACCCGTCGGTCGGCGTGAGCTCCGTCAGCTACGTCGAGGGCGACGTGCAATATGTCTCCGGCGACACGCGCGTCTCGTGGCATTCCGACGGCGACCTCGAGCTCTACTACGTGCGCGTCACCGACGCGAACGGCAAGGAGCTGCTCAACTACCAGACCGACAAGGAGTTCCTCGACGTCACCGCGGCGAAGATGACCCCCGGCCTTATCTACACGGTCATGGTCGGCGCGAAGCCCATCAACGGGACGAACGACGACGTGCTCGTCTCGTCGATACAGTTCGCGCTCGAGCCGGAGCCGACCGAGGCCCCGACCGAGGAACCGACCGAGGAGCCGACCGAGGAGCCGACCGAGAAGCCGCAGATGCCCCCGACCGTCGACAGCTCCACCCCGACTGCCTACGTGTTCGAGATGCAGAAGAAGCTCTACGAGCTCGGCTACCTGCTGAAATCCGAGAACCCGCAGCAGGGCGTCTACGACGAGGCGACGCGAAACGCGGTGCTTAGGTTCCAGCAGAACTACAACGCCACGTCGGGCGGCGCGCCGCTCTACGAGATCGACCCCACCGACCCGAACGCGGTCGTGGACGCGACGACGCTGGCGATCCTGATGAACAGCGCGACGTAGCGCGGACTTTCCACGGGAATTTGGGCGGCGCGGGAATTTTCCCGGGCCGCCCCGGTTGTATCGCATCCTTTATTATTGGAGGCTTTGGCATGGTTGCGGAAATTCTCTCCGTGGGCACGGAACTTCTGATGGGGCAGATCGCAAACACGGACGCGCAGTACCTCTCGCGCCGTCTCTCGGAGCTCGGCGTGACGCTCTACCGCCACACGACCGTCGGCGACAACCCGGCGCGCGTGAAGGCCGCGATCGCCGAGGGGCTCTCTCGCGCGGACATCGTGATCACGACCGGCGGGCTCGGGCCGACCGAGGACGACCTGACGAAGGAGATGGTCGGCGAGTTCTTCGGGCTTCCGATGGATCTGCACGCGCAGAGCCTCGCGGCGATCGAGGAGCGCATGCGGCGCATCGGCCGCGAGATGACCGAAAACAACCGGAAGCAGGCGTACTTCCCGCGGGGCGCGATCATCATGCCGAATTTGCAGGGCACCGCGCCGGGCTGCATCGTGGAATCGGGCAAAAAGGCGGTCGCGGTGCTGCCGGGGCCGCCCCGGGAGCTGATCGACATGTTCGAGCGGCAGCTCGCGCCGTACCTCCGGGAGCGGTCGGGCGCGCACATAGAGTCCCGGTTTTTGCGGATCTTCGGCGTCGGCGAATCGATGGTCGAGACGAAGCTGATCGACCTGTTCCACAGCGAGAACCCGACGCTCGCGCTGTACTGCGGCCCGGGCGAGGTGACGGCCCGCATCAGCGCCCGGGTCGAGCTCTCTGCGGACGCGGCCGGCATGATCGCGCCGCTCGAGGCCGAAATCCGCCGCCGGCTCGGGAGCGCCGTCTACGCCGAGGGCATGGACGCGAGCCTCGCGAAGGCGGTGCTTTCGCTGCTGGCCGCGCGCAACGAGACCGTCGCGTTCGCCGAGAGCTGCACGGGCGGGAAACTCTGCGCCTGCGTGATCGACTGCCCCGGCGCGAGCGCGGCGGTCCTCGAGGGCTCCGTCGCCTACGCGAACGCCGCGAAGCGGCGCATGCTCGGCGTTCGGGCGGAGACGCTCGAGAAATTCGGCGCGGTCAGCGAGGAGTGCGCGAGGGAGATGGCCGAGGGCGCGCGCAGCGCGAGCGGCGCGACGTGGGCGCTCTCGACGACCGGCGTCGCGGGGCCCTCCGGCGGCACCCCCGAGAAGCCGGTGGGGCTGGTCTTTATAGGCGTCGCCGGGCCGAACAGCGCGCGCGCGGAACGGTTCCAGTTCCGCGGCGACCGCGACTGGGTCCGGACGCTCGCGTGCCAGAACGCGCTGAATCTGCTTCGACTCGAGCTCGAAAAACCCTGACGGCGGCCTTCCAGATTCTCCCGCGGGCCGCGCGGGTTTTGCGCGGTTTCCGAGGCTCAAAAAATTATGCCGACACAAAATTTTGGAATAAACCGCCTTTCGCGGGGCATGATAATCCCATCACGCCGGGCAAACCCGGCGGAAAAGGAGTGGGAAAACATGCTGGATCGTACATCGTTGGTCATCACCATCCTCGGAGCCATCAACTGGCTGCTG
>Ga0123333_10001538_pt1 | contig 24398 bp, 19 predicted proteins | sample BioC12SIPDNA_3_FD_89957 | JGI IMG/M metagenome (GOLD analysis project Ga0123333, IMG submission 89957) | Anaerobic biogas reactor microbial communites from Washington, USA - Biogas_R2_B C12 SIP DNA | ecosystem: Engineered > Bioreactor > Anaerobic > Unclassified | place: Washington, USA... | reverse complement strand
CATTAAAACGGGGTCCAGATTTGCATCTACAATGCTTTCTTATATGCTATAATATGACAAGAAGCATTCAATTGCTTCTTGTTGCGCGTCTCGAGACACGACATACGCTATAGCTTTTATTGTTATCGACCCGACGGAGAATAGTGTTTCCAGCCACATATGGGGGCGTCCGCGCGGCGATGACTGCCGAAAGCGGATGGGCACCGCCACAGATCAGCCAGCCACCTCGGCCAACACAGGATGCGAGGTCTATTGATGTCCTCGGCACCAGGCGGCTGCCATGAGACGCTCCTCACTGCGCTGGGTACCAGTGCTGCTGGCTCTTGTGGTCATCATCGCCAGTCTGCCGCTCGACCTGTGGCATAGCGCCGCCCAGGAGCTCTACAACCCTAACCCGGATACCCTCTTACTCTCCGCCAGCGACGACCTCACAAACCTTGCTGTAGCCGTCAATCGCGTCGCAGCGCCATTGCCGGATGCCCAGCTGACCCTCACGCTGCCCAGCGCAGCGCTCCTGGTCAACAGCCTGCAGCTGAGCGTGCCCGGAGGCGCACTCGCCATCACCGAAGACGCGGCCTTCTACAATGCCGAGATCGCCTCCTACCAGGCCTATCTGGCGGGAATCTCTACCGACCCAGCGGATGCCGAACGCTGGCGCATCGCGCTCAAAAGCGCCGAGGGCGTCTATACCCTCTATTTGCCGGGCGGCACCAGTTACCAGCTCGACCTGACCACCCAGCCGATCACGCCCATCGTGGGCGATTTCAGCGTGCTCGCCGAGCTGCGCGCCGGCGCCGAACAGTTCCAGTCGTCGCTGGTGGTGCCCCAGGCGACCGCCACGCCGCTGCCGCTCACATCCTCAGCCGACCCGAGTCCGAGCCCCAGCACGACCTTGCTGAATAGCACGCCGACCGCCACCATCGCCATCTCTGAGACGCTCACGGCGACGGCTGCGCTGACCGCCACCGAGACGCTCACGGCGACAGGGACGGCGACTGCCGCGGATACCGACCTGTCTTCTGTCACGCCAACTCTGTCGCTCAGCGCGTCGTCCACGCCCACCATCACCGCTCGTGAAGGCGCGATCACCGATTCCGTGCCCAAGTATACGGTTCTGGATCAGCTGAGCGTGGATGACGCGCTGCCGATGACCTATACCAACCCGTCGGCGAACCTGGATCCGATCGTGGTGACCGACGGCAGTGTGGTGGACTTGCAGGTTGTAGGGACATTCAACGCCAACTATACCGCGATCAACTGGGTGGTGGTGGCCAAATCTCACCCGAACTATAGCGAAGACATGGCCATTTTCATTTCGCGCAACGATGTCACCCTTGGGCCGCCGGGACCCTTTATCACCAGCATTGTGCCCTCCCTGGCGAGCTCCGGGCTGGTCGTTGGCCCCCTAACCACTGGTGATACCACCGTCATCGAGTATTTCGATACCTATACCACTACCGGCTGGTTTGCCGTGGGCGGGCCGGTAGCGGCCAACAGTACCCTGACCTTTACCTTTTCGACGCCCATCCTCGCCGGGCTGAGCTACCCGGCTACCTTTTACCTGGATGTCGGTACCTCCGTCAGCTGGACGCGCAACTATTGGACTTATTTTGCAGAAGGCTATTACGATATCACAGCCTATCCGGCGACCTTTGCGCGCATCAACTCAGTATTTGTCAACTCGACCATCGCCGGCGGTATAGCTACTAAAGGCAGCACCGTCACGCTCAGGCTGCCGGATGGCACCGTCTATACCACCACAGCCAGCACAGCAGATGGCAGCTTTGAGCTGAGCGGCTTGCCGCCCCAACCGGCGGGCACCGTGCTGACTTTTAAAGCCGTCAACCCCTTTGGCAGTGCCACTCAGCAGATCCAGGTGGAAGAGCCCTATATTGACCTCAACAACCTCGCCTCGTGGCGCGTGCTGCGGAACCCGCGCCAGCAATACGCCGAGGGCGATCGGCTCGATCTGAGCTTGCTGCTGGTTGAAATGACCGACATCTACGGCAATGTCAGGATCTTTGACTATGCCGCGCTGCGCGCGCTCTCCAGCGTCAGCTTTTCGCCGCCGCAAAACACGTCCCTGACGCTGAGCAATACCAGCCTGACGATCAGCAAAGCGGGCCTGCCGAATCTGGTGATCCCGCTCCAGGTTTACCCGGATATCTACCCGCCGCCGCCGCCGGTGCTCAACCCGGTGCGCGATACGGATACCGCCGTCACGGGCTATAGTGCTCCCAACGTCTACATCAACGTGGAGCTGCCGGGCAACGTGCTTGTCGCGGGTATGACAGACGCCAGCGGCTTTTTTAACATCGCCATCCCGGCCCAGGAGGCCGGCACGGTGATCTATGCCACCGCCACAGACGCACTCTACAACACCAGTGCGCCCGGCCAGACCACCGTCATCCCCAGCGCCTCGTACATTTATGGCGTGACGGCCGTCGACAGCTATTCGTGGGATCCCAGTCATAACCCCGTCAACGCCTTTTTGCCGGATACCAACGCCCAGGGAATGGTCTCTTACAACCTGGACGTGATCTCGGGTACCTGGCGTGCGCCCAGCTCCGCCCGAGCCGGCGACCAGTTTACCATGCAGCTCCCGCCAGAGTTGCTGATCCGTTACCCCGCCACGGGCTATTTTTACACCGCGGACGCGCAGATCGCCGGCACCTGGTCGGTCAACACCAGCGGAGTGGTGACCTTTACGCTCAATGCCGTCGCTGACCCCCTCTCAGAGATAACGGGCACCTTTAGCCTGAATGACATCGCCTCGGCTAACCCGGCGACGGTGCCCACCAGCGGTACGTATCCGCTGGTGTACAACACCTACTATAACGTGCGCGGGGTGACCTCTAACAACACCTATACGGATTCGGCCAGCATCACCTATTCCACGCCGCCGGCCGACATGCCCAACCGCAAATGGGTCTATACCGAGACGGATACTACCGTCGTCTGGGCGGTGGTCCTTAACGCCGACCATCTGAACATGAACCCGGTGAGACTGCGCGAATCGTATTCCGGGCAATATGGAACCTTTACCCAGGCGCAATCTGTCACCTATTATCAGGGGACGTCAAGCAACCCGGCGCCCGACATCCGGGTATATCACGCCACTGTCAGCGCGAGCGGGCTGATCACCCTTGGTCTGCTGTACGACAAGTGGTCGATCGCAAACCCCACTGCCACAGGCTATGAGGTCGTCTTCAACAACCTCAACGGCGAAACCCTGGCGGTGCTGATCACCACCAGAAAGCTGCCCGGGTTCACCTATTACGAAAACAGCGAGCAGCTCTATTACCGCTACAGCGGCACCTATTACACCAAGAATGCTTACGCTGCCAGCACTCCGCATCCGCCGGCGGCCGTGCCGGGCAGTTTTTCGTTCATCAAGCGCGGCGCAACGGACGAATCGCCGGCCCTGACGGACGCGCTTTACGAGCTGTACGCCATCAACAAGACCACCCTGATCCAACGCAGCAGCTCCAGCACCACCGGCGTGGTGGGATTTGTCAACGTGCAGCCGGGCATCTATTACCTGCGCGAGGCGGTTGCCCCCGCCGGATACCGCCTCGATCCCACCTGGTACGAGGTGATTATCGCCCAGGATGGCGCCGTCACGATCAACGGCACTGCCATCACCGACCGCTACAACGGTACCAGCTATACCATCTACAACACGCCCTCCGTCTCGCTGCAGCTCACCATCACCAAAGTCGATGAACTCGGTGTGCCTATCACCACCCAAAGCGCCAGCTTTCAGCTGCATTGCCCGACCACCAACGTCTACTACAATCAGACCCGCTCGACCGCCCTGGGCACTGGCCAGGTAACCTTTAGCAACCTGCTGGCAGGCACCTATACGCTCTACGAGACGGTCGGGCCGCCGGGTTATGTCAAGGACCTGGCCCGCCACACTCTGGTGATAACCGACGACGGAACCATGACGTTGGATGGCACCGCCGTCATCAGCAATGCAGTGAACATTGCCAACCAGACGATCTATTACCAGTTCTCGGTGGCCAAGGTCAACCAGAGCGGCACGCCTATCACCACCAGTGTCGAGTTCGAGCTCTACGACAGCTCGGACACGCTGGTCGCCACCCAGCTGACCAGCTCGGGGTTGGTGACATTCACCCAACTGCGGCCGGGTAATTACCATCTGGTGGAATCGGCAGCGCCTGAGGGTTATCTGCTCGACAGCACCCCGCGCGCGGTGGTAATCGGCGCGGATGGTTCGGTCAGTGTGGATAGCGTAGCGCTTTCGGCGCCCGCCTATCGCTATACCTTTCGCAACCTGCCCAGCCTGTCTCTTGCGGTGCGCAGTGTGCGCCAGGACCTGACCACCCTCATCACCGCCACCGCGGCCGTCTTTCAGCTCTATGACAGCGCCATGGAACCCATCGGCGAGCCGGTGACCACCACCAACGGCGTGGCAGACTTGCCGCCGATCGGCCCGGGCACCTACTATCTGCGCCAGCTGGCCGCACCGACCGGCTACAGCCTCGATGCCGCCACCTATGAGTTGACGGCTACCCAGAATGAAGCCGGCAACTATTTTTTGGTAAGCGCCCCGCTGGTGCGCTCAGTATCGGGGACAAGCGGTTATATCCTCTTTCCCAACACCCATGTGCCGCTGCCGAACACGGGCGGTGTGGGCACAGTGATCTTTACCGTGGCCGGCGTTCTGATCATGCTGCTGGCCGTGATCCTATACCTGCGACGCCGGAGGGACTCATGAGAGCGCCCTCGCCACCAGAGCACAGCCGAGGAGGTGCACCGCCATAAACGATATAACGACCCTGATGGAGCAACGACCCGTTTGGAAGCAATGCAGCAAGGAGAAACTATGAAACGCAACAAGATAATCAGAGTGATGATCGCCCTGCTGGCACTGGCCGTGCTGATTACGCCGATGAGCAGCCTGGCCTATACCAACACCGTCAACCTGCACAAACTAAAGTTTACCGATCAACTGCCGCCGCCCATCGCCAACGACGGCAAGGTGCCCACCGCGTTGCCGCCGGGCGCTTCGCCGCTTGAGGGCGCCGTATTTGCCTACTGGCTGATCCCGCTGGGGGGCTCAACCCTGCAGGAAAAATACGATGCACTGGCCTCTGAAGAGTATGCGGATTATGCCGACGTAAGGGCCGATTTCGGCACCGAGACTGGCGTGCTGAGCCCCACCAACTCCAGCGGCCTGGCGAGCATCACCCTGCCGGACGGCCTGTATATCTTTGCCGAAAAGGTAGTGCCGGCCTATATCTGGAAGGCCTCTGCGCCCTTTATCCTGAGCCTGCCGGCTGTCGACCAGAATGGCGACCTGCAGCTGACGGTGGACATCTACCCCAAGAACGTCGAAGTGCGCGGCTCGGTCGTGCTCACCAAGACGGCTGGCGACGGCATCGCCGTGTTGGAAGGTGCCCACTATTCGCTGCACATGAGAAACCCGGAAGATGGCTCCTACCCGGTTTACCCCGGCATGGGTGACCTAGTCACCAACGAGTATGGGCACATCGTCGTCAACAACCTGCCCTATGGCGACTATTACCTGGTAGAGACCATGCCGCCGGATGGCTATGCTATCCGCGAGACCCAGTTGAGCTTTAGCATCATCAGCTCTTCTATGGTGACGGATACCATGGGCGTGCTGGAAATGACAGGAACGCCGGCGGCCTTTACCCAGATCAACGCCAGCGCTCCGACTGTTGACAAGTATATCGGCGCAGCCCACCTCAAGGAAGGCTCCTATGTGATCGGCGAGACCTTTACCTGGTATGTGACCCCGGAAGTACCGCCCGACATCGCCTCGTATACCAAGTATGTCTTTTCGGATACGATCGACCCGAGATTGTCGGTGGTGCCCGGTTCATGGCGTATCTATGTGGATAACGTTGATGTCAGCAGCACCTGGGTAGTAAGCGGCCACTTGTCCGTCACCCTTCCGACCATTGCCAACGACTATACCGGCGTTTTCGAGTTCACCGCCTCCGGTCGCGAAGCCCTCTCAGGCACGACCCTGGTGTGCACCTGGTTGAACACAATCAACGAGAACGCTGTAATGGGTGAGCCTATCTACAATAATGCCTACCTTACCTATAACAACGGCTACATGGCCGAAGACGGCACGATGAGCACCCAGGTGCTGCCGTATGTGTGGACCGGCGGCTACAACTGGGTTAAGGTGGATGGCGGTGTCGATGACGTCACCCCCTTGCCCGGCGCCAAGTTCAAGATCTCGCTGGATGGCGGCACCAGCAACTACTTAAAGTGGAACCAGGACCTGATCGAGGCCAACCCCGGTGTTGCGGGGGCAGTCTCCGGGCAGGACGTGGTACTGACCTCGGACACTTCCGGAAACTTTGGCATCAGGGGTCTGGCCGGCAAGACCTATTACCTGATCGAGATCGAAGCACCTCCGGGCTATAACGCGCTCACCGCGGCGGTGCCCTTTACCGTGACCACGTCGAGTTATAGCTCGACGCTGCAAACGCGTGTACAGGTGGTCAACAACACCGGCCCGAGTATCCCGGCGACAGGCGGCATCGGCACCGCCCTGTTCACCATCGTGGGAGTCGCTCTGATGTCTTGCGCCGTCTTGCTGCGGTACAAGACCGAATAGGTACATCCTGCTGCTTCTGAACGGATACGGCAGGCAAGCGCTTTAGGCTTGCCTGCCGTCAGTTCCCCTCGAAGCCGATGATGTCACCCAGCACAACCACACCCGCCCGCGCAAAAAAGGGCACCCCGCTTTGGCCGCTTGTGCTCGTCTTTTTGGTCGGGCTGGCGGTGTTGTGCTATCCGCTGGTATCGTCTTGGTTGAACGCGCGCGCGCAATCCTATGTGGTGAACGAGTTCGAGGCTGAGTTGGCCAAGCTCTCTCACGAAGAGCTCGAACGCCAGGTGATCCTGGCGCAGAACTATAACGCACACCTTTCTGACCGCACCAGTTTGATCCGCGACCCCTTCAGCGAAACCCCGCTTCCCTCCGGCGGGGTGGCCTATGCCCAGGTGCTCTCGATCAGCGACATCATGGGGCGCGTCATTATCCCCAAAATCGACGTCGACCTGCCGATTTACCACGGCTCGAGCGACCTCGTGCTGCAGGAAGGCATTGGCCACATCGAGGGCAGCTCGATGCCGGTGGGCGGCTACAGCACGCACGCCATCCTCACCGGCCACCGCGGCCTGCCCAACTCGCGCCTGTTTCGCGATCTGGGCGAGCTGCAGATCGGCGACCTGTTTTACCTTCGCAGTGCCGCGGGCACCCTGGCGTATCAGGTCGACCAGATCCTGAGGGTGCTGCCGTACGAGATCGAGTCGCTGGTCATCATCCCCGCTCAGGATTATGTCACGCTGATCACCTGCGACCCGTATATGATCAACTCGCATCGAATCCTGGTGCGCGGACACCGCGTGGCCTACCAGGGCGAGCTGGATGAGGACAGTACTGCGCAGGCCAGTCCTACGCAGGCCAGTGCTCCGGCCTCCGGGCTGCCCACCCCGCTGCCTCCCCCCGCCGGCACCCGGCCGGAGACGACCCTGTCTGTGTGGGAGAAATACCGCGAATACTGGCTGGCGCTGGCGGTACTGGTATTGCTGATGCTGCTGGTGGCATTTGGAACGCGCCGCAAACGCAAAAAGGTGCGCGATGGCCGGTAAAGCATCGCAGCGGCGCGACCGGCTCTGGCTTTATGTGCTCATTTTTCTGGTGGGGGCGGCGGTCTTTAGCTACCCGCTGGTCGCAGATGCCGTCAACCGCCGCAGCCAGTCTTTGGTGATCAACGCTTACGAGCTCGAGCTGCAAAAGGCATCCGCCGCCGAGATCGCCGAGGCGCGCGACCTGGCACGCGCCTATAACGCGCTGCTGATCGAATCCGGGCACGACCTCCTCGGCACGCTCGAGGAGGCCCAAAAGCCGGTGGTGGAGGGCGCCTATTACGCCGATGTGCTCAACGTGGGCGCGGCGATCGGCCACCTGGAGGTGCCGGTGCTCGAGATCGACTACCCGATCTATCACGGCACCAGCGACGAGGTGCTGCAGCACGGGATCGGGCACATCGAGCTCTCGACCCTGCCGATCGGCGGGCCCTCGACGCACGCCGTGCTGACCGGCCATCGCGGGCTGCCCAGTGCGCGGCTCCTGCGCGACCTCGACAAGGTGGTAGTCGGCGATGTGTTTTTAATTCACATTCTGGACGAGGTGCTGGCCTACGAGATCGACCAGATCAAGATCATTGTCCCGACGGATATCAGCGACCTCGAGATTGTGCCCGGCATGGATTATGTGACGCTGGTGACCTGCGACCCGTACATGATCAACACCAACCGCCTGATTGTACGCGGGCACCGCGTGGCGTATCATCCGGAGGAAAGCGACGTGCCGCTCAACCAGCCGGATCAATCCGCACTGCCAGCGCCCTCGCGCGAGATCGAACTTGAGCCGACCAACCGCATCACGTTCTGGCAGAAATTCCGCGAGTATTTCATCGCCGTGGGCGTGGGGGGGCTGCTGCTCGTGCTGGGATGGCTGTTCTATCGCCGCCGGCGCGGGCGGATCGAGGCGCGCACATGAACCAGCGTTGGCGGAGTAAGGTGCTCCCCACTGTGATCTTTATGCTGGGATGGCTGCTGGTGCTTTATCCGCAGGTCGCCCAGGTGCTCAATCAGCGCGCCCAATCGGCAGTGGTGAGCGAGCTGCAGGCCAGATTCCAGCTCGAGCAGCGCGACCTGGCGGATCTGAACGAGTTGGAGCGCATCAACACCGTAATGCTGGCGCGCGTTCAGGCGCCTGTTAACCCCGCCGATGAGTCAGGAGTCAACCCCAGGACGCCGGCCGACTCCAGTGCCCTGGAGCTGCTGAAAGCCGGCTTGCAGGGCGAGGCGATCGCCACGGTCGAACTGCCGGCAGTTGGGCTGGCACAGCCGGTCTATTACGGTGCCACGATCGCCAACCTGCGGCGCGGCGCGGCGCTCGTCGAGGGAACTTCCTTCCCCCTCGGCGGCGATAGCACGCATTGCGTGATCGCCGGACACACCGGCCACGCCGGTGCGGTGCTGTTCAACAACCTGCGTTATGCAACCGTGGGTGACGTGATCTACCTGGCGACGATCCGGGAGCGCATTGCCTACCGCGTGATTAATGTACGCGAGATCGCCCCCGACCAGGCCGAGGCATTGACGATACAACCCGGCCGCGACCTGTGCTCCCTCCTGACATGCACCTGGCGCGGCTCCCTGCAGCTCAGGCTGCTGGTGACTGGCGAACGCATCCCCCTGCCCTGACCCCGCGCGCTAAATGGCGTATCCCAGTACGCCAAACGGCGCATCAAAGCTCCTTATTGAAATGATAAACTTTCCGCAGATCAGCCGAAAAGCAGCTTGCTGCAGCGCCACATCCGGGCGTTCCCCCTCGTGCTGAGCCGTCCATATATTATTGTGTTGTGTATCGAAAAAAGAAAGGGGCTAGATGAAGCTACGCAGACTGGGTCTATCGTTATTGTTGAGTGTCACCGTCCTACTCGCCCTGGTGCTGCCCGCGGCTGCTGCCGCTACCGGCGCCACCTTTACCACGAATGCCGGCTGCACCGGCGTCAACATCAACCTGTTTGAATCGCGTGAAGCCGTCTATCTGGATGGCGGCCCCAGGGTGCCGAGCGGCTCGGGACTGGAAGATGGCGTCTACTATGTCAAGGTGACGGCTCCGGATGGCACCTTGCTGGGCACCAGCATCGCAAGCGCTAACGAAACCCCCGTCACGGTAGTCGGCGGTGAGTTCGTTCAGTGCTACCAACTGTGGTCGATCCTGATCAAAGCCTCGGACGGCACCACCGGCTACGACCTGACGCCCAACGCCGGCGGCGAGTACAAGGTGTGGGTCAGCAAGGTGGCAGATTTCCACCCCAGTTCCACCAAGACCGACAACTTTAAAGTCATTGCCGGCACGCAGCCCGCGACATTGAACGTAATCAAGTTCTACGATGCCAACGCCAACGGCATCAACGACGACAACATGCCGATCATTGACTGGAAGGTGCAGATCCAGGATGGGATCGACTATATCCGTTACACCCCGGTGAGCATCCAGGTCGCCCCGGATGACTATACCGTGACGGAATTCATGCCCATCGAGACCAACTGGCGCGCCACCACCCCCAACCCCGTCTATGTGACGGTTGCGGCCGGCGACAACAAGACGGTCGAGTTCGGCAACCTGTGCCTCGGCGCGGGCGGCGGGCTCACCAAGGGTTTCTGGACCAACAAAAACGGCGCCAAGCTGGTGGGTGCAGACGACCTGGCGATGCTGCGCGCGCTCAACCTGCGCAATGCCGACGGCAGTGCCTTTGATCCGACCTCCTTTAACCAGCTGAAAGCCTGGTTGAAGGATTCCAATGCCGTCAACATGGCTTACATGCTCTCGGCTCAACTGGCCGCCATGGAGCTGAACGTGTTCAACGACAAGGTGAATGGCGGGGCGCTGATCTATGCCCCCGGCGTGACCTCGGCCAACAGCCTGGGCTATGCCACGGTGGATGCCGTGATGGCGGAAGCCAATGCTGAGCTCGGTCTGCACGGTGTCGCCACCGCCGATACCCCCGAGTTAAAGGCCTACCAGGAAGCGTTAAAGAACGCGCTGGATAACGCCAACAACAACACCAACTTTGTGCAGGCGACCGCTTGCCCATTTACGTTCGCTGAATAAGCGTACGCGCCAACCAGGACGGCCAGGCGGAGTGATCCGCCTGGCCGTTTTTTATCCCCTTGAAGCGCGACGCACCTGCGCCGTGCAGCGCGTACGCTCAGCTTGGGCAGCTAATCCGCAAGGTTGCTGAAATAACCCTGGATCACCACCACCGGCGTGCCCTTGTCGCCCGACCCGGAGGTCAGGTCAGCCAGCGACCCCAACAGGTCTGTCAGGCGCCGCGGAGTGGTGCCCTCGGCGGCCATTACCCCCACCAGATTGGCGGGTTTGCTGGCAATGTAGGCGCGGATGGCGTCCACCAGTTCCTGGCCGTCGAGATGCTTAAAGTCATTATCCGCCAGGTATTTTAACTTGACCTCGTTGGGCACGCCTTCCAGGCCGGCGGTGTAAGCCGGAGAGACCACCGGATCGGCCAACTCCCAGATCATCGCCACCGGGTCGCGGAAGGCGCCGTCGCCATAGATCATCACCTCGACGTGCGCGCCGGTGCGCTCGCGCAACTCGGCCTGCAGCGCCTCAACCAGCGGCTGGCAATCGCGCGGGAAGAGCTTGACGCGTTCGTCATCAGCCTTGTTAGAGCCCAGCAGGCCGTAGCGTTCGTTATAGCCGGAGCCTTTGATCGGCGCGCAGAGGATATCCGCCAGGCCGTAAAGGGTCACGGCGCCGGCCTCGGCCAGGATGCGCTGCGTGCGGCGGCGGGTGTGAATATCGCAGTACAGCACATACGGGGTGTGCCGCAGGATCTGGCGCGGGTTGTTGGCGAGGATGATCTCGGCGTGTGCGCCCTCGGCCTCGATCAGCTCGCGGTAATGGGCCACGTAATCGACGCCGGTAAAAGGGTGCGGATTGACGCCGAACAGCTCTCGGTAGCGCGCCTCAGTGAGTACATCGCGCCACGGGTCGACGGGCGAATCCTCGAGTTTATCCTGGCTGACGAGGGCGTTGCCGACCTCGTCGGCCGGGTAAGAGAGCTGCAGCACCACGCGCTTGACGCCGCGGGCGATCCCGCGCAGCAGCATGGCAAAGCGGTTGCGGCTGAGGATCGGGAAAAGCACCCCCACCTCGCCCTGCGGGAAGCGCGCCGAGATATCGGCAGCAATCTGGTCGAGCGTGGCATAGTTGCCCTGAGAGCGCCCTACCACAGCCTCGGTAACGGCCACCACGTCGCGGTCGTGCAGCTGCCAGCCCTCGGCGGCGGCGGCCTGCATGATGCTGTCAGCAGCGATGCGCACCAGGTCATCTCCCTGTCGGATGATAGGAGTGCGGATGCCGCGCGCAGTGGTGCCGGTATAGCGTTCCATGGGTTATATCTCCGGATTGGATAGACTTGTTGCAGTGTACGACGCCGCACCGCCACGGGCAAATCGCCGCGTGCGTAAGGGCTATCCGCGCAGGCGGATGTATTCGGGCTGGGCGTGCTGCATCGAACGCGGCACGAGCCCGGCGGTGAGCGCCTCGATATCCTCCGCCACCAGCCGTCCGACACTGTGCAGCGCCTCGCCCTGCGCGCCGGCGCGGTGCGAGCTCAGCACCACCCCCTCGGCACGGCGGATGGGATGGTCGCGCGGGAGCGGCTCCTGCGGGAAGACGTCCACCGCGGCGCGCAGCCGGCCGGCCAGCGCCAGGTCGGTGAGGGCATCGAAATCGACCACGTGCGAGCGGCTCACCAGCACCAGCAGGGCATCGGGGCGAATAGATTCCAGGCGGCGGCGATCCAGCAAAGCCTGGTTGGAGCTCGACGGCACCGCCAGCACAAAGATCACTCTGGCATGCGCCATCAGGTCGTTGAGCGCAACGCTCTGGGCGCCCTGTGCGGCGATATAGGTATCCGTCAGCCACGGGTCGTAGGCGATCAGTTCCGGCTTAAAGGGCGCCAGCAGGGGCAGCAGGCTGTGAGCCAGCCCTCCCATGCCGATCAGGCCGATCGTCTTGCCGTAGAGGGTAAAGGGCTCGCCGATGGCGGTGCTAAAGGAAGTGTGGCTCCAGTTGGGTTCACCGGTGCGAAAGGCGCGGTCGGTAAAGGCGATCTGGCGCGCACCAGCCAGCGCCAGCCCGAGGGCCATCTCGGCCACCGCCGGGCCAAAGGCCGGTGCGCACGAGAGCACGCGGATGCCACGCCGGAAGCATTCGGCATAGTCGAGATCGGCAGGCGAGGGGAATCCGCCGCCGACCTCGAGGATCGCCCTGAGTTTGGGCCAGGCGCGCACATCGCCGTGGCGCCACGAACCGGTGATGATCAACGTGACGCGCTCGCGCAGGGTGTCATAGTCGGCCTCGGGGAATGGGTCGTTGCGTGCCCACAGCACCTCGCCGCTTGCCTGCACGCGCGCCAGGTCCTCGGGGTTAAAGATGACCTCGAGCTGACGAAAGGCCGGGTCGAGCAGGATCACATCGCGCATGGCGCACCTCCGCAGTTGGTGGACGGGGTAATGATAGCCGAATTCGGGGGAGTTGTCAGGTGGGGGACGCTTAGGGCTGGTCGTCCGAGGACTTGTCCAGCCAGCGCCGGCGATAATCGTTGCATTCAGCGAGCGGCAGGCGCGCGTCATTTTCCAGCACGTACTGCAAAGCCTCGCGCATAAGGCCATCCAGCACAGGGGTGTGCGAAAGCCCGCCGTTGATGGCGGAAAAGTCGCCATAGCCCATATCGTCGGCCAGGATCGAGATGATATTCGGCGGGATCAGGCCCTCCTTGGTTGCGTGCGGCACAGCCACTCAGCCTTCCAGATCCAGTCTTCCAGCCAGCTCCAGCGCCGGCAGGTCTCACCCGAGAGTTTTGCGGATGTGCTGTGCACCTGATCCGCCAGGCGCACCAGTTTGGCCGCCGCGTTGGCGCTCCGACGCGCACGCAGCTCGCGCGCGGAGGTGTACAGGTTGCGCCAGGCAGCCGCCATATCCGCCCCGCCATAGAGCGGATCCAGCACTTGGGTGTAAAACTGGCTCATGCTCACCGGCTGCCGTTCGGTCCAGTCGCGCCCCGCCAGCTGCCCAAAGGCCAGGTAGTTGGCCTCGTTGGGGGGTGCGACGGGCGATTCCTCGCCAAAGATACTCACGCCGTGCATGTTACCTGCCGCGGAACGCTCCACCAGGTCGGAAATAGTCTCGACCGCCCACTCGTCGCACCCGCCGCCCGACCATTGCGAGCCGGCGTGGATACGCGCAATGTTCTCGCGCACCGGCAAATAGGTGTTGGAAGGCCAACGATGGTCGGCATTGGGTCCCACCGCGCGATCCGCCACCCACTGCAGGATGGTGCCCTCCGGCAGAGTGCTCAGGAGCTCTTTTTGGCGCAGGCTCATGACCTTGTTAAAGCCGGGCTCCTCGGCGTGCATGGCGATTCCGGGGCTCGAATAGGTCTCGCAGATCACCCAGGTATCGGGGCGGATGCCCTGTGCCACACTCACCGCCTCGCCATAAGCCAGGCGCATATCCTCAACAGCAAACATGGCATCCAGATTATAGGCGCGTCGCACTCGACAATCATCACAGTGGCAGATGCTATAGTCACCCACCTCCACCTGCACCCCGCCGATGGGGAACTCGCTGTAAAGCCAGGCGAGGGCCTCGCGGAACCAGGCCAGGTTTTCGGGCTTGCTGGGGCAAGCCAGGCTCGAGTAAGGCCCGGTGCGGTACGGCTTGCCGTCCGGTCCGATGGCTGCCAGCTCGGGGTGATCGGTCAGCCAGGAGGTCAGCGAATAGGGGTGAGGCGTCAGCGGGGTATCCACCACGCTGTCATAGTCGGCGCGCGGGTCATAGTAGATGCCGCCATAGCCAAAGATGCCGACCCCTGGCAGAATCCTGACGCCGCGCTCGTTGCCATAATTCGCCAGCTCGCGCAGCTGTTCTTCACCGCCGTTATGGGCACGCAACGCCCCCCAGATGACGATGCCGTTGATGTTCTGCTTGGCACAGAAATCCACCATGCGCAGATAGTCGCTCAGGAAAGCTGCGCGCCGCTGATTGGGGCCAAAGGCGCCGCGCCCGCGCGCGAATACCGTGTGATCCCAGCCCATGCAGTAATCCCAGGTCCACAACACACGATACTTGAGAATCGGATACACCCTTGCACCCCCGATGCAACCTACTGGCATGCGCATTATATCCTCCCTCAAGCGAATGGCAATCTTGAGAGCAACCTCGAACGTGCTATAATGTCGGCAATCCATAGCATGAGGTGACCATGCGTCGAACAGCAGCCCTGTTGCTGATCCTGACCCTGCTCCTTTCCGGCTGCCAGCCCGCTGAGGTAGTGCCCTTTACCCCAACCCCCGGCAATCAGCCAACCGCGGGCGCTACCGTGCAAGTCGAGGCCGTCACCCCGGTGAACACCCCCGACCTGCCGGCACGCCAGTATTGCCCCAGCCAGTCGGAGGATGCCACTCAGGCCTACCAGGCCGGATTGGTGGCAATGAACTCGCGCGATCTGGTGTTGGCCGAGGATTCCTTCCGCAAGGCGCTCGAGGCTGATCCCGGCTACTGCGACGCGATGGATTACCTGGCGATCCTCCTGCGCTACCAAGGCAAGTACGAAGAGTCGCTCAGCTGGTCGCAGCGCTCGACCGAGCAGAACGCCAACAACCCCGAGCCCTATGATAACCTCGGCACCGTGGCGCACTATCTCGAGCGCTACGACGAAGCCGCCAGCGCTTTTGAGACTCTCATGCGGTTAAAGCCGCAGGATGGCCGCGGCCCCTATGGCCTGGCGCGCGCCGTGCTGGCTCAGGGCGACCTCGACCGCTCGCTCAGCCTCGCACAGGAGGCCGAAAAACTGTTTGCCAACGAAACGCCGCTGCACAAGCTGGATGTGATGGTGCTGCTGGGAGTGATCCACTACCGCCGCGAAGAGTACAGCGAGGCCAAGCGCTACCTTGTGCCGATCATCAAGCTCGCCAAAGAGGTGCCCTACCTGTCGTATATCCTGGGGGTCAGCTACCTCTACGATTCGCCGCCGGATGCTGCCCAGGCGCAAACCTATATCGAGCAGGCCCGCGAGGCCGGCTATACCGATATCGACCCGCAGGTAGAGACAGACCTTGCCGAGGCGCTTGATCAGTGAGCGCCCGTTTGCGTGCCCTGCTGCCCTTGTTCTTTGCGTTCTGTCTGGTTATGGCCGGCTGCGCCCAGCCGACGGCTGTGCCTACTCCGGCGCCCACGCCTGTGCCGACCACGGCACCCACCGAAAAGCCCGCCGAGGCCGCTCTGCTGTGCGCGGATGCCAAGCCCGATGCCATCAGCGCCTACCGGGAGGGCGTCGCCTTGGCAGGATCTGGCGACCAGACCGCCGCCGAGGAGCGCTTCCGCGCTGCCATCGCTGCCGACGAAACCTTTTGTGATGCTTATGACAACCTGTCGGGGCTCCTGCGCGCCCAGGATCGCCTGGACGAGGCCGTCGCGCTGCTCGAGTCCTCGCTGGCGGTCAAGCCCGATAACCCAGCCGCCCTGGCGAACCTTGGCAGGCTCTATACCATGCTGGGTAATCCGGATAAAGCCATCGATCCATACCTGAAACTCAGCGAGCTGCAGCCCGAGCGTGCCGACGGGCCCTACGGGGTCGGCGCGGCTTATTACATCATGGGTGAGTATCAGCTGGCGGCCATCAGCCTGGTGCGTGCCGAACAGATCATGGCGGCGCAGAACTCGTCGCATCTGGCCGAGGTGCGCTACCTGCTGGGGATGTCGCTCTTGGGCTCCAACCAGCCCGATAGCGCCCTGCCCTACCTGGCGCAGGCCTACCGCCAGATGCCCGACGATCCCGGGCTCAACTATGGCCTGGGGATGTGCTACCTGTACGGCAATAAAAAGGACGTGAAACTGGCCGGCGACTTTATCCGGCGCGCCCAGGAGCTGGGTATGCAGGTGCCCGAGGAGACCCTTGCTGACCTGCGCGCAGCCGAGACGCCCTGATGCGCGCGCCCTATAACGTGCTGGTGCTGCCGTATCGCCGTACACCAGAGGGCTGGGAGTTTGCCCTGCTCCTGGAGGCCGACGAGGGCAACTGGCAGGGCATCGCCGGCGGCGGCGAGGATGACGAGACCCCCGAGCAAGCCGCCCGCCGCGAAGCGCGCGAAGAGGGCGACCTGCCGGATACCTGCCCGCTCACGCGCCTGCAGGCCCTTCAGATGGTGCCAGTGTGCTATTTCGACGCCCCGCACTGGTCGCCCGACCTCTACACCATCCCGCAATACGCCTTTGGGCTGGATGCGACCGGCTGCGAACTGCAGCTCTCGTCCGAGCACCGCGAGGTCGCTTGGATGCGCATTGACCAAGCCCTCGAACGCGCCTTTTACGATTCCGACCGCGTGGCTCTGTGGGAGCTCAACCTCAGGCTGACGCAGGCCGACCCGCGCAAGGCTGCCAGGCTGCCGCGCCGATGAGCAGCACCGTGCCGGCCGGCATCACCCGCGGCGAGATTACCATGCAGCTGCGCGCCCTGGGCCTGCACGCGGGGATGGGGCTGATGGTGCACTCTTCGCTCAGCCGTCTGGGCTGGGTGGAGGGCGGCGCCGAGGCTGTCATAGGCGCCCTGCAGGACGTGCTCACCCCCGCCGGCACGCTGCTGATGCCCAGCTTTAACCACGGCGCTCCCTTTGAGCCCGGCGGCGCGGGCATTTATGATCCAAAGAGTACGCCCACCACCAATGGGCGCATCCCCGACACTTTTTGGCGCCAAGACGGGGTGCTGCGCACCCTCAACCCGACGCACGCCATCGCCGGCTGGGGTGCGCGTGCCGGCGAGCTGTTGGCCGATCATCACCGCACCAGCACTTTTGGCGCGCGTTCGCCCTACGCCCGGCTGCATGGGATGGGCGGCTGGTGCCTGCTGCTCGGCGTGGGATACCGTGCCAACACCTTTCACCACGTGGTCGAGATGCTCACGCGCGCCCCGTGCCTGGGCTATGAAACGGAGCTGTATCCCGTTCGGCTGCCTGATGGCCGGCTAACGATGCACTACACTTGGGGCTGGCGCGCCGCGCCCTGCCCGATCGACGACACTGCTGCCTACGCCCCTCTGATGCGCGAGACCGGCCAGGAACGGCGCGGCATGGTCGGCCAGGCCGAGGCGATCCTCTACCCGCTCTCGGCGGGGTATCAGGTGATCTCCAGGTGCCTCGCCGATGGTCTGGACGATACCCCGCCATGCAGGCGCTGCCCGATCCGCCCGCGCACGCACCTGTGGGGACACACTCCGCAACCCTAACCAAAGCATTACCAGCCCTTAACCGCACGAAAACGAACTGGCGCTAGAGTGGGACAGTGACCTACAGGAGGCGCTAGTGATGACCGAGGTGCTTTCGTATCAGGCTGATCTGCTGGCTTGCCCGGATTGGGAGGATTACCTCTGTACCCACGCTCGCACACCGCACGGCAGCTACAACCTGCGCCTCGCATCCGCCGCCGCGCTGCACGCCAGTGCCGCCCAGCGTCTGGCCTGGCAGCGCGCCGATAACGAATTCTTGGCGATGTGCGCCGCCCTGGCATATGGCATGCAGCTGGCGCGCGGCGATATGGCCGCCAGCGACCCATTGCGCGCATTGGCTTCTGACCCGCGCGCTTCGGTGCGCGAGGCTTCTATTACCGCTCTGCAATACCTCGGAAAGCGCTCGCACGCCCGGCTGATGCTCGAACTGCAGCATTATGTGCTCGGCAACCTCTACGAACAGATCGCAGCGGTGCAATCCGCCGCCGTGCCCAGCTTGCTGCAGCATCCCGAGCAGGCCTGCCCGGTGCTGCACCTGCTGGAGACCGTTACCGCCAGCCTGGCGCGCTCTGCCCATACCGGTACCGCCTTACATCAGACGCTGATGCAGACCCTGGCGCAGGGCTGGGCATTGGCAGCGGCGGCCCTGCCCCATGAAGGTCTGCCGATGCTGGAAGCCTGGGTGCGAGCCCCCAGCGAGGCGGTGCGAGCCGTGTTGATGGATATCCTCACCAGCGGCCCCTTGCAGCGCGCTGAGCCTGCCTGGTGCGCTGTGCAGCGCGAACAGCTGGTCGGCTGATACGTAGCGCCTTGCGGGCGCGTTAATCCTTGCTATACTGTGCCTGATCCTTTAGACCGAGGGCACAGCTATGGCCGATACATCTACTGCCGTTACCATCACGTATAAACTCGCCGCCGCGCGTGCCAAACGTCTGCCCGCCACCGGCGGCGCCGCCGTATATGACCTGCCCACCTGCGCCTATTGCGGCAAACCCGCCTTGGCCAGCTCGCATGCCGAGCTGCGCACCACCCTCACCAGTCCCGACGCGCGCGACGTCCCCGTCGAGCTGATCACCCATCGCTGCCAGGAACACATGCATGCCGGCGCTCATGCTATAGCCACCAAAAAGGCCGATCTGGCGGCCGGCACCAGCGGTCTGGTGATCGGCGCAATCCTCTACCTGCTGATCAACATGACCGGCGCGTCCAACGGCTGGGCGTTTTTCCAGCCGGGCAACATCGTGTGGGTGATCCTGGTTGGCCTGATCTTTGTAGCCGCCAGCGCCATAGTGTCAGAGGTTATCTCCCGCCGGCTGCACCGCCGCGGCCGTGCCCTGCCGCAGGCCGTTACCATGCAGCCCGAGGACGACCGGGTGATCTATCGCTTTACACGCCCCGAGCTGGCAGATGCCCTGCTGGAATTGCTCGCCGAAGAAACCATTATCATTGAATAATCAAAAGGAGCCGTACCATGAGCACCGAACTGCGTGTGACCGATCTGCGCTGTGAGGCACGTGTAAACCCGCTGGGGATCGATGCCCCCAAACCGCGCCTGAGCTGGAAGCTCGTCTCCGACGCGCGCGACGTGCTGCAGGCCAGCTACCGCGTGCAGGCTGCCTCCGACCCCGATTTTACCCAGCTGCTGTGGGATTCCGGTACCGTCGCTTGCCGCCGTTCCGTACTGGTGCCCTGGGAGGGACTGGCACTCGCCTCAAGGGCAAAGGTGTGGTGGCGCGTACAGGTCACCGACACGGCCGGCCGCAGCTCGGGCTGGAGCGAGACGGCCTGGTTCGAGCTGGGCCTGCTCGAGCCTGGCGACTGGTGCTCGCAATGGATCGCCTCACAGCCGCCGGATAATGTCGACCAGAAGCAGTCCTGCCCGATGCTGCGCACCAGCTTTACCCTCGAGTGCGCGGTGCGTTCGGCGCGGCTGTATGCCTCGGCTCTGGGCCTGTACGAGCTGTGGATCAACGGCGTTCGGGTCGGCCAGGACCTGCTCACCCCCGGCTGGACGGCCTACCAGGCGCGGGTGCAATATCAGACCTATGACGTCACGAGTTTGCTGCAGCCGGGCGCCAACGCCTTGGGCGGGCTCCTCGGGCGCGGCTGGTACGCCGGCTACTTTGGCCTGGGCGATAACCAGAACAATTACGGCAACCTGCCGGCGTTGATCGCCCAACTCGAGATCACCTGCGATGACGGCTCGGTGGTGCGCATTGTCACCGATGAGAGCTGGCGCACGGCCGCCTCGCCGATCCTGATGAGCGAGTTCTACCTGGGCGAGACCTATGACGCGCGCCTCGAGCAACCCGATTGGGCCATGCCCGGCGCCGACCTCTCCGGCTGGGGCAGGGTCTATGCAGTACCCTACGCGGGCCAGCTGATCGCTCAGGCCAACCTGCCGATCCGCGCGCAGGAGACGATCACCCCCATCGAGGTGATCAAGACCCCCGCCGGCGAGACGGTCATCGATTTCGGGCAGAACATGGTCGGTTGGGTGCGTTTCAGCGTTAACGCGCCGGCCGGCTCCTTGGTCAAGTACGACCACGCCGAGGTGCTGGATGCCGCCGGCAACTTTTACATCGAAAACATGCGCGCAGCGACCAATATGATCACCTATACCTGCCGCGGAGGCGGGCGCGAGACCTATGAACCGCGTTTTACCCATCAGGGCTGGCGCTACATCCGTTTGCTGGAATGGCCCGGCGAGCCCAACCTGGCGGATTTCGCCGGCATCGTGGTGCACTCGGACATGCCCGTGACGGGCAGCTTTGCGTGTGCCAACGAGCTGGTCAACCAGCTGCAGCACAACATCCTGTGGGGGCAAAAGGGCAACTTTGTGGATGTGCCCACCGACTGCCCGCAGCGCGACGAGCGCCTGGGCTGGACGGGCGACGCGCAGGTGTTTGCGCGCACCGCCTGCTTTAACATGGATACCCAGCTCTTTTTTGCCAAGTGGCTTGCTGATCTCGCGATCGACCAGGCCCCCAACGGCGCCGTCCCGAACGTGGTGCCGGATGTGCTCAAGAACATCTTTGGCCCGCCTGCTTCGGCCTGCGGCTGGTCAGATGCCGCCGTGATCATCCCCTGGACGACCTATCTGTGCTATGGCGATACCGCCATCCTCGAGGCGCAGTATCCTTCGATGCAGGCGCACGTCAGGCATATCCGCAGTATTGCCGAAGACGAGGTGCTGTGGAACTCGGGCGCTCACTTTGGCGACTGGCTGGCTCTGGACGCCAAAGAAGGCTCGTATTTCGGCGCAACCCCCAACGACTTTTCTGCCACCGCCTACTATGCTTACTCGGTCGAGCTTCTGGCTAAAATCGCCGCGATCCTCGGCAAGCACGAGGACGCCGAGGAGCTGCGCCACCTGCACGGGCGTATCGTGACGGCCTTTCGCAACGAATTCATTACCCCGTCGGGGCGCCTAGCCGTGCCGACGCAATCGGCGCATGTGCTGGTGCTGGCGTTCAACCTGATGGAGGAAAAGGACCGCGCGCGCGTGGCGGGGACGCTGGTCAAGATGCTCGAACAAAATAACTGGCACCTCACGACCGGCTTTTTGGGCACGCCCTACCTGTGCCGGGTGCTGAGCGAGAACGGCCGCAGCGACGTGGCCTGGAAGCTGGTGCTGCAGCAGGATTTCCCCTCCTGGCTCTACCAGATCACCATGGGCGCCACCACCATCTGGGAGCACTGGGACGGCATCCGCCCGGATGGCAGCTTCTGGAGCGCCAACATGAACTCGTTCAACCACTACTCGTACGGTTCGATCGGCGACTGGCTCTATCGCTATGCGGTGGGGCTGGAGACCTCCGAGTCGCAGCCGGCCTACCAGCACACCATCATCCGCCCGCAGCCCAACCAGGCGATGCGCTGGGCCGAGGCCTCGCACGAAACCCCCTACGGCATGCTCAGCTGCCGCTGGGAGCACGGCGACGGCACCATGACGGTCGACCTCGTAATCCCGCCCAACACCACCAGCGAGCTGTGGCTGACGGGCGCCCGGATCGAGACGCTGCGCGAAGGCGGCGTACAGCCCAAGGCGCGCCAGGATTCGGACGGCGCGGCATTGTCGCTGGGGTCGGGCACCTACCGCTTTACCTATCCGCTGGCCGAGGGCGCCCTGCCGGATGTGCCGGCTGATCTGCCCAAGCAGCCCGGTCAGTAGAAAAGACAGCTGTAAGATTAGCCGAAATTTTATGTAATCCTGGAGGTTCATAATGAAAAAGGCCTTGAATGCCTGGAGCGTCCCGAGCGAGGTTCCGTTCGATGCCATGTTCGCCAGCCTGGCAAAGGCGGGCTTTGAGGGCGTCGAGCTCAACGTCGACCGCGCGGGAGCCTCTGCGCACGCCCTTTCTCTGGCCAGTACCGCCGCCGACTATGCGGCCATCCGCGCCTCTGCCGAGCGCGCCGGGCTGGCGCTGCCGACCATCTCGACCTCGCTGTATGCCAACCAGCTTGGTTCGGACGACGCCGCCGAGATCGACGGCGCCTTGCGGGTGCTGCGCAAGCAGCTGGAGGCCGCCCAGGCGCTGGGAGCTGAGGTCGTGCTGGTGGTGCCGGGCGGGATGACCGCACAGCGTTCGTTCGCCAAGGCGCACCGCAATGTGCGCACAACGCTGCGCGAGATTGCCAGCGAGATCGAGGGCTCGGGGGTGCGCGTGGGGCTCGAGAACGTCTGGAACAGCTTTTTCGGTTCGCCGGACGACATGGCGCGTCTGATCGACGACCTCGGCTCGCCGGCCATCGGCGCCTATTTCGACGTGGGCAACGTGGCGATCTTTTCGTCGCCGGAGGATTGGATCGAGGTGCTCGGCAAGCGCATCATGGCGATCCACGTCAAGGACTTCGCGCGTGCGGGCGGCTATGGCGGCTCGTGGGCGAATCTGCTGGAGGGCACCATCCGCTGGGAGCGCGTCGTGCAGGCTCTGCAAGCGGCCGGCTTTGACGGCTATCTAACGGCCGAGCTGCCGGCGATGCCCAACACGCCCGACTTTTTGTATTCCATCACGTCTCAGGCACTCGACATCATCATCGCTTATGGAGGAGCAAAATGAAACGTGTAGCGCTTATTGGCTGCGGCGGGATCGGCAACTATCACCTCGGGCACCTCTTGCAGTTTGACGACGTAAAGGTGGCCGGCGCGTGCGACCTGATTGCCGAGCGCGCCGAGGGTGTTGCCGCCAAGACGGGCGGGCAGGCGTTTACCGATTTCCGGCGCATGTACGACACCGTCAAGCCCGACATGGTGTTTGTGTGTGTGCCGCCCACCCAGCACGGCGAGATCGAGCTCGAGAGTGTCAAGCGCGGCATCCCCATGTTTATCGAAAAGCCGATCGCCCTCGACCTCGAGCTGGCGCAAGAGATCGACGAGGCGATCACCAAGGCCGGGCTGATCACCGCAGTCGGCTTTCAGTGCCGTTACTCGAACATTGTCGAGCCGACGCTGCAGTTCACTCGCGATAACCAGATCGTTTTTGTCGAGTGCGCGCGCATCGGCGGGGTGCCGGCGGTGGAGTGGTGGCGCGTCAAGAGCCAGTCGGGCGGGCAGCTGGTCGAGCAGACCATTCATCAGCTGGATATGATCCGCTACGCCGCGGGTGAGCCCAAGTCGGTCTATTCGATGACAACGCGCGGCTTTGTCAAGGGCTGGGAGAACTATGATACCGACGACCTGACCGTCACGGCCATCACGTTCGAGAGCGGCGCGCTGGGTTCGGTCTCGTCGGGCTGCTATGCCGCTTCGGGCGCAGCCTTTGACAGCAAGATCACCTTCTCGACCCCTGATTCACGCCTCGACCATTACATCATCGACCGCGTGAATATCTACGGAGCAAAGCCGCCTGAAGCCAAGTCCGGGCTGGTGGTGCAGGGCGATGGCACCATGGCGAGCTCCAGCGATGGCCAGGTGACGATCAAAGACGACGGGCGCGCCGGCATTACCTGCGACCGCACCTTTGTCGAAGCGGTGATCTCGGGCGATGGCAGCAAGATCCGCTCGCCCTACCACGACGCGCTGAAATCGCTGGCCTTTGGCCTGGCGGCGAACGAGTCGATGGATACGAAAAAGGTCGTGGATGTGGTGCAGTTCGCCTGACGGCGAGCTATGGGGACAACGGGCGGCGAGGGATAACCTCGCCGCCCGTGATCATTTCGGGATGACGAAAGTAGCATAGCACGGAGGTCAGTGGTTCGAATCCGCTCCCCGCTACTGAGTGAGAACCAGAGTATTTCGTACTCTGGTTTTTTTGTTGGCCGCGCACACAGATAACCGCTTTTTCAACCTGATTTAAAGTTGGTATCCTATACTTAGAATAGGTGGTATAGGCCAATGCGAATACTGGTTGCGGAAGATGAAGTAGAAATTGCAAAGGCATTAAAGGTCATGCTGGAGCGCAATAGATACAGTGTGGACACCGTCCATAACGGTATCGACGCACTGGACTATATCACCACGATAGCCTACGACGCCATTGTTCTGGATATCAT
>Ga0123333_10001537_pt1 | contig 24398 bp, 17 predicted proteins | sample BioC12SIPDNA_3_FD_89957 | JGI IMG/M metagenome (GOLD analysis project Ga0123333, IMG submission 89957) | Anaerobic biogas reactor microbial communites from Washington, USA - Biogas_R2_B C12 SIP DNA | ecosystem: Engineered > Bioreactor > Anaerobic > Unclassified | place: Washington, USA... | reverse complement strand
GGGAATGAAGGAGAAATGCCCGTGCAGGATTCGCCACTGGTTGCCGCTGCGTTTGAGGATGAGGGTGACCCTGCTGGTCCGAATGGCGCCGTCAGGAAAGGTTTCGTCTCGCAGCGACGTCGTGTACGCGATGTCGTCCGAGATAAGGTGCACGTGCGTCGCGTACCATTTCTGGCCGTCCGGCTGCGGTCCGCGCTGACGGATGGCCTCGGCAATCGTCTCGATGTATTCGCGGCCCATCAGGTGCGGTCTGTCGTTCTCGATCATGCTGAAGGCTGGGTCGTTAAGTCGGAACAGGCTCTCCCACAACTCCGCGTCGCCGCGTTCGAGGGCGGCGGCGTAGTCGCTGATGACCTGGAGAATCTGACTCGTCGCGTCGCTTGTCACGCCATGATCCACAATCACCTCCGTTCGCCTCGTCGTCTGCGAGGCTGCACAGCCGGAGACGAGCAGCACCGCGCCAAGCACAAGGGTCTCATGCCTCGTCATCATGTTCTAACCTCAGCTTCCGCAAGTACGTCCCATTAAGGGCGGCGGCTTCATTGAAGTCCATTCTCGAACATCTCGTCAGCCATCACGCCGTCGCAGATCTTTGTCACGGGGCCGGTCATCGTGGCGAAAAAGCCGTCATGGAACCGGATGTGAAGGCGTCCGCCCGGCATGTGGACGGTGATGTCCGGATCGCACAGCCCGAGTCGGAGGGCGACGGCTGCGGCGGCGGTGCTGCTGCTGCCGGAGGCCAGCGTGTAGCCGGCGCCGCGCTCCCAGATTTCAATCCTGATGTTGTCCCGGTCCGTGACCTTCATGAACTGGACGTTGGTGCGATTCGGGAAGCGAGGGTCCACCTCGATCAGCGGCCCGAATCGCCGGGCCTGCTCCGGCGTCGGATGGTCCGAGAGGATCACGCAATGCGGATTTCCGATGGTCGCCGCGCAGAACCTCAGCCGCTCACCATCGATTGCGATCTCCTCATTCAGCACCTCTCTGGCTTCGCCTACGACCGGTATGGCGGTGCTGTCGAAGCGGACCTCTCCCATCTCGACCGTCACCTGCCGGCTGTCCGGGCTGACCTGACACGAGACCGCGCCGCCGAGCGTCTCAACCGTAAACGGTTGGTCCGTCACGAGCCCCTCATCTCGAAGAAACCGCGCAAAGATGCGCAGGCCATTGCCGCTCTTCTCGGCTTCACTCGCGTCCGGGTTGAATATCCGCAGGCCAAAATCGCAGCAGCGGCTGGCCCCCGGCCCAACCAGTATCCCGTCGGACCCGACGCCGAAGTTTCTGTGACAGATCAGACGAATGACATCCGGGCTGAGCGTCGCGCCGAATTCCTCCGGCCGGATTACGATGTAAGCATTGCCCAACGCGTGGTATTTCGAATAACGCATTCGATCTCCTACGTTGATCGCGGCCCTTTCCGTGCGACCATAATGATCTCGCCCGTGCCGTCGAAGGGGTCTTCTCGTCGTCGCGGAATACGTTCACAACGTTAAATCCGGCCCTCTCCAGCAAAAGCTGCAGTTCGTACCGGAACGTGTATCGGGTGTCCATCGGGATCGTCCGCTCGCGGACCAGCGAACCGTCGGCTGCGTATTCCTGGAACTTCCGCTGGCAGTGCTGTATCTGCCTGACCGGGTCGTGCGAGACAAAGCGGTCACTGCGAACGACGTGGCGGCCGCTGGGCAGGTCGTATTCCGTCGTCACCGCAAACGGCGCATCCGGCTCCTGCGTCAGCGCGGCAAACGACGGAGCGTAGACGTCGACGATGAAGCACCCGCCCAACCGCAGGTGCCGCCACGAGCAACTCAGGCACCCGATCTTGGCCGGCTGATCGAACAGGTGCATGAAGGAGCGGTAGGGGACGTAGATCAGGTCGTAGTCCTTGCACGGCAGATCAAACCGGGCCATGTCGCAGCGGAAGAGCTCCGTTCGATCCAGCAGCCCTCGCACCGCAAGCTTCTCGCGGCAGACCGAAAGCATGTTCTCGGAGAAGTCCAAGCCGTCGATCCGCACGCCCTCCTCGGCAAGCGGCACCAGAAGCCGACCGGTCCCGCACGCCAGTTCCAGCACCCGCGGCCCGTACGCTGCGGCGCACTCGCGGTAAAACGCAAGGTCAAGGCTGCCGCCCTGCTCGTAGTCATAGTACTCAGCGTAATCTTCGTAGTGTGCCATTGCCATGTCCTATCGGTAAGCTTACACCCTCTCCCTTTCTGCAAGCAACTCCAGCAGGCCATCCGGATACAACGGTGGCGTCTGCGGGCCTATGCTCGCAATGTCCAGCCAAATCGCGTTGAACTGCGATCCGTCGTCCTCGATCCCGGTGAAGCGGTCTGTTTCGTACAGACGCCGATCGAGAAACTCCGCGTCGTAGACGAAGATGATCTCATGTTTGGCTCGGCCTTCGAAAGTGAAACGTTCTTCCAGAACGCCGAGCAGGTTCGGATCGGCGATCTCCGCTCCGAGTTCCTCCTTCATCTCCCGGCGAAGGGCCGCCGCGCTCAGTTCTCCGAACTCGATGCGCCCGCCGGGCGGCCGGTAGAACGCCTGGTCGGTCGTGGGATCGGAGTATTCGCCGACCAGGATGCGGCTCCCATTCCGAAAGACACAGATGGCGACAGGCCGGATGTACCCGGTCAACGGATCGTCGGACATGAGCAGTGTTCTCCCGCAACCGCAACACTACCGCAGGCGAATAGCCGCGCCGCCTGACCAATGGAGATCATATACTACCCGATGAGTCCCGTGACCGCAAGGGTGTCGATGTCGCACTTGCAGTAGGCCTACATCTCCACCCCATCGATCGCCGTTCCGCACGCGTGGCATTGGCCGTCCCGCGTGCGTTTCTGGCGGACGGAGAAGCCGATGCGGTCGATGACCTTTTCGCCGCAGTTCGGGCAGTAGGTGCTTTCGGAGGCGTGGCCGAGCGTGTTGCCGCCGTAGACGTAGCGAAGGCCCGCGTCCTTGCCGATGGCGATGGCGTTTTCGATCGTCTCCATCGGCGTGGGAGGCGACTGGTCGTACTGGTACTCGGGCCGATAGCGGCTGACGTGCCACGGCACCTGCGGTCCCAGTTCGCCCGCAATGAACCCGGCGATGTCGCGCAACTCCTGGTCGCTGTCGTTCTGGCCCGGAATGACCAGCGTGGTCACCTCGAGCCAGATGCGGCTCCGGGCCAGCCAGCGGAGCGACTCGAGCACAGGCTTAAGATGCCCGCCACAGCGGTCGCGATAGAACTTCTCGGTAAAGCCCTTCAGATCGACGTTGATCGCGTCGAGCCACGGCTCAATCGCCTCCAATGCCTTGACCGTGATATAGCCGTTGGAGACGAAGCAGTTCTTGAGGCCCTCGTCGTGGGCGATGCGGCTGGTGTCGTAGGCCAGTTCATAGTAGATCGTCGGTTCGGTGTAGGTGTACGAGATCGACCGGCAGCCGGCGCGGTCGGCGTACGCGACAATCGTCTGCGGCCCGGCCGGCTGACCGTCGATCCGGCCCTTGTCGCGCGGCATCTGTGAGATCTGCCAGTTCTGGCAGAAGTCGCACTGCAGGTTACAGCCGGGACAGGCGATCGAGAAACTCATGCTGCCGGGCATGAAGTGGAACAGCGGCTTCTTCTCGATCGGATCGACATTGGTCGCGATGACGTGGTGATAGTTGAGCGAGAAAAGCTCGCCGTCGATGTTCTGCCGGACGCGGCAGCGGCCCAGATCGCCGGGCTCGATGCGGCAGTGCCACGGACACAAACAGCAGTGAACCTTCGACTCTTCAAGCTTCTCCCAGTGCATCGCCGGTTGTACGTCTTGCCGGGCCATGAACGCGCCTCCCGTTTTCCCACCCGATCGACCGGAACGGCCGGTGCGGCGCTCAAACCGCGCGTCGGCCGCGGAGCATCAACGCCCATTATACGCGTTGACCGCGTCGGTCATAGCGCAAATGTTGGCTTCCGGGACGTCATAGAACAGGTAATCGGAGGCGGCGACGATATGCTTATGGCCCTCAACCGCTTGCAGAATCTCCAGCGTCTTCTCTCGCACCACCTCCGGCGAAGCCGAAAGCAGCACGTCCAGGCCCAGATTGCCGCGGGTGCAGATGGCCGGGTCGATGATCGTCCGGGCGTCGCGAAGCGACTCGACGTTGCCCACCGGCGGCGGGCTGAGCGTCTCGAATAGGTCGATGCCCATCCGATTGTAGAAACCCATGCTCAAGAACGGCTCGATCCGTGAGCAGATGTGGCTGTAGACGGCCAGGCCGTGAACGCGGGCCATCGCGGACGCCCGCTGCGAATAGGGGATCAGGTAGTCCTCGTAGAAGCGGGGCGAGATCATTTCTGAACCCGGTCCGCCAAGGAAAATGAAGTCCGCTCCGCCCGCGGCGACCGCGGCAAACAGCCGCTCGTCGAGCTGCAGAATCTTGTCCATCAGGCGGCGGAAGGTCTCTGGACAATCGTGGGCGATCAAAACGGTGTTGACGTTATCCGGAAAGCAGAGCAGCTCGTACGGCTGGACGCTCCATTGGACCGAAAGGGCGGCACGGTCGGCGATTTCCTCAACCGTCCGCCGAACGCCCGCAGTCACTGCCGCCAGGTCGGCTGCCAAAGCAGCGTCGATGTAGTGTTCGAGGGCGGGCAGATCGTCAGGCGTTTCCACTGGGTACTTCGGTTGAAAGAAGCCCTTACGCTTCTCTTCGATGCCTTTGCGGACCAGGGTGCCGACGGGCGTCTCCAGCACCTCGTGAGTCTCGATCCGATCGTCCGACTCCTGCCGGTCGACCTGCCGCCACGCCAGCTTGTCGTCGCAACACCCGAGATCGGGCAGCCCCACGTTGATCAGCGGCACGATGTCGAATCGCTCGACTGCGGCAATCGTATCGCCAAGGGTGGTCTGCGAAATCCACTCCTTGCCCGCCAAACGCGTGTCGAACCCGGCCCCGCCACCGATTTGCGGCGAGCAGATGGGCGGGCCGCCGTGGCGGACGTGGTCGAGAAAACGCTGCCGTTTGGTCATGGCGTCGTCGTCTCCGCCGGATACTCCTCCGGCCGCATCGGCGGGAAGACCTCCAGCAGATCGGCGATCCGGACCGCCGGAGGCAGCGGGCGGATCGTGCTCATAACAAGGGTGACGCTATCGAGTTGCCGTAGCGATCCGTGTGTGCTGGCGACATTGACGCTTTCGGCCAGATCCTCGGCTCCGCAGAACCAGCTGTCCTTGACCGTCAGGATCAGGTTCGGCGGGTTCCGGACCAGACCGTGAAACGCGGTGTAGACTCGGTTGAGCGGATCGGGATACTTGTGGTCGACGGTGGCCAGGAACAGGGCCTCATCGTCGATCGCTCCGTCAGGCCCAACCTTGCCGGCCGCCGCGAGTTGCTCGACGATCGGCGCAAGTTCCAGTGGGTCGCCTTGTTGCGTCTGATAGACGTAACCGGTAGCGGTCCTGGTGATCCGTGCCGAGCCGTCGCGGTTGCGAACGGTGACCCACGTGGAGTCCGCAGGATCGACATACGCGGCCAGGGCAATCGGTTCCAGCGGCAGCATGGCGTCTGCCACCGCGGCTGGACGGGTGGTGTAGATCGCGCTGTACGTCACCAGGCCGAACTCGATCGCGACCACGTCGTTCGGGTCCTTCAGCCTATCGGTCGGATTGAACCCCACCGTCTCCAACGCGTCTTCCATCTCGAAATGCGTCGCCGCGGTCAGATTGTGGCCGTGGTCGGCGGCGATGGTGAACCGGCAGCGGCCGCGACGCTGGTACATGATCTTCTCGCAGAGCCGATCGACCTTCTTGAGGGCTTTGACAAGCCCTTCGGCCCCTTTGCGCGTGCCGACGGTGGCGGTGCCAAGGCAGTAGGCGGTCACCGTGCCGTCACGCCGGCGGTTGAACGTCCGCTCGATGCCGCCAAGCTCCTGATCGAGCAGCCAGCCCGGACTGACGTAGCCGACCGCGTCGAGGATCATCGAAACCCGGTAGTCGAGGAACTTCTGCCATGGGGCATTGGTCTCCGAGAGGTACGCCAGCTTGCCGCCCTCCACCTTGCCCTTCTCCGGATTGTACCAGAGGGCCTCGAAGCCCAGCGGCTCTCCGGGCGTATACATCTGCGAAAATGCCAGGTCCGTCATCGACGGAAAACAGGAGACCAGACGGCTCGGCGGATGGAACAGCCGGAAACCGCCCTCGTCGTAGAGCTGCTTGACCAGCGAATAGGGAATCCCGTCGAGCAGGATCACGTAGTGCGGGCACTGGTCGTCCGAGCAAGAATCGGCCAACTCGATCCGAATCTCCGGCTGGCCGTCACGGTCGTCGTCGTAGCCAAGGGCCACCACCCGTCCCGACGGATCCAGGTACTGGAAATAGTCGCACTGGTCGTTCGTCTTCACGTCCCAGCATCGGTAGTCCTGGGTGAACTCGGTGGGTGCGGACTTCGGAAAAGCGGCGCACCCGCCTGCCAGCAGCAGCGGCATCGCCGCGGCGATCCACCACGATTTCGTCCACTTCATGGCACAGCCCTTTCGTTTCGGCGTTTGGTAATAATACGCCTGGCAGCGCGCGGAGATCTCCAATTAGGAACCAATATCAGGTTCATCGGCATTCGATCAATGAGATTTGCACCCTTTCCAGCGGACTCTTATCTGCCGCGAACGGCTTTGGCGGGTGAACCGGCGAACCGCAGCAGTGCCCACGCCCCCGAGGCCAGCAGGATCGCCATCGCAATACGGAGGCCAAATCCGCTGGACAGATGGACGCTGGAGGCAATCAACAGCGCCGGCAGGACCACGGTGGCCAGCAGGGCGGAGGGCGCCGCCAGACCCGACCACTGACGCCGGCGGGCGAGCAGGGCAATCAGCAGCACCACCAGGCCGGCTGCGATCAGCCACACCGGCAGGTAGGGGGCCACCACATCGTAGAGAACGTTAGGCATCCGCAGGACGTAGGCGAGAGCGAGGGAAAGAAGGTTGACCAGGAACAGGAGCCCCATCGTCCGGGAGTCGCGGCGAACCGCGATCCAGAGGCTCACTCCCGCCACGACGCTTCCTCCCGCCGCCAGCATCGCAAAGCGGCCCGGCCCGTCATCCAACTCGCTGACCGTCCGCAACTGCGGCCAGACGGCCAGCTTGAACAGCAGCAGACTGGCGAACGCCAGCGTCATAACCCCGGCGTGCACGGCCAGTCCGACCAGACGGGCGGCCGTGGTCAGCGGACGCCCGCGGACGATCTGCTGTTGCCACACGCCGGCCAGCCATGTCCACAGGAAGGCCCACACGCCCAGCACCAGAAGGGCCAGGTTCAGGATGGTCGCGATGCGCAGGCTCTCGCCCCCGGTGATCGCCAGAAGCCCGCTGAGGGGAGCCAGGCTGATCAGGGCGAGGCCCGAAAACGCGGCATCGGCGCGAAAACCGTGGTCCACGACGACCAGCAGAGCCACGCCCATCAGTAGCGTGGCGACCGCCGAGGCGGCGGAGGTGACGTGGCAGAGGGCAAAGAACAGGACCAGCAGCGATAGGGCGGTCATGCTGCTCGTCAGGCCCGGAGCCACCGCAAAACGCCTCGTCAGCACCTCCGGCCGGGTCAGCCACGTCCGTCTCTGCTCCCGTCGGTGGTGAAGGTAGGGCAGGTAGGCGAACAGGAGGCTCACCATCGCGATCACCAGAGCGGAAGTGCTGAGCACCTGGCCCACCGGAAGGTACATCGCCAGCCACGTTCCGACACCGCACCCCAGCCAGTAGACGGCGGTGACGCGAAAACCTTCCTTCTGACGCCCGAACAGCAGCCAGATCCCCGCCGCGACGGCGAGCATCGTCACCGCCACCAGAGGCAGCCGGCCGCCAAACTGCTCCTTCCAGACAAACTCCTCGAGCAGCGGGGCCAGGAAATCTTCCGCTTCCAGAGCGGCCAGTGCGATCATTCGAGTTCCGGACAAAGGGATACGTTGTAGTGCTGGAGCAATGTGCCCTTGGTACGCTCCAGCTCCACGAGGGCCACGTTGTGATTGACCAGCGCGGCCAGCAGGGCCTGGCGGGCCTGGGCCAGAGTCTCCTGGGCCCGAAGCTGCAGGTCGAGATACTCGGGCGACAGGCGGACCCGCCGGGCCACGATCGCGTCCAGGTTCTCTTCGGCGGCCACCACCGACGCCGAGGTCGGAGGTATCTGGTCGTAGGAAGTCTGAAGCTCGCGGACCGCCACGTCGACCTCCAGAATCACGCCCTCGATCACTTCCTTGAGCGCGGCAATCGCCTGGTCACGCTGCAGCACCGCCTTGCGCTGCTCAGCCCGGGCGGCGCGGTTGCCGATGGGGTATTCGAAGGAGATGCCCACGAAGTAGTCCTGGAAGTGGCTGGTGGACATTTCGTCGAAGGCGTTGCCCGGATTGCCCGCCAGCCCGTTGATCGTATACCGGGCGGTCAGGTCCAGTTTGGGAAGTGCCTGATTCTTGCGAACGGCGACGTTGATGCGCGCGTTCTCGATGGTCAGCTTCCGCTGCTCGATCTCCGAGCGGTTCTGGAGGGCCACCTGCACCTGGGCGATCCGGTCCATCGCGATGGGACCGACCGTCGGGAAGTCCACCGGAACAATCTCGATGTCCTCGCCGAGGTTCAGATCCGGATAGTTGATCAACTGCTTGAGCTGGTCCTCCAGGTCGCGGACCCGGTTCTTGATCTGCACGTACTCGGCCTGGCGGGTGCCCAGCAGGGCCTGCGTCCGAGTGATCTGAACCGCGTAGACGTCGAACATCTTGCGTTTCTCGAGGAAGTCAAGCGTCTCCTCGGTCTGGTCGACCAGACTCTTCTGGATCACCACGTTGCGACGGGCCTGGACGAGTTGCCAGTAGGTCTTCTCGACGTTGGAAAGCTGCTCGCGGGCCGCCTGCTCAAGATCGAACTTGGCGATCAGCGTGTTGTTCTCAGCCAGTTCGATATTGGCCCGGTTGACGTCGAGCCCGAAACCGCGGAGCAACGGCTGGCGGAGTTCCAGTGCGAAGCTGCTCGTGTAGCTGGGATTGAGCGTGTAGTACGACAGCGACGTGTCATAGCGGACCAGATTCCACGCCCCGGTGATGGCGGCGCCGGTGGGCAGCGGTTTGGTGATCCCCGTGGTCATCGTGTGCTGCTCGACGCTGCTGCCGATGAGTTGCGACGGGGTCGGCTGATTCTGCTTCGTGTACTCCCCCTCTAGAAAATAGGAGGCGTCGAAAACAGCCTCCGCGGCGAGAACGTCCATCGCGCTGATCGCCGGCCCAAAGCCCTGGGTGCGGATGCGGAAACTGTGCGCAGCCGCGAGGGCCACCGCGTCGCGAAGCGAGAGCAGCACCCGTTGAGGTCGGGCGATATCCGAGATCTCCGCCTCAACGGGGTCCGGAACGTACTGCTTGAGCCGGTCCATGTCCTGGATCACCACCTCCTGCTCCGGGCCCGATGGGGCCGGCTCGGTGGCCGCCAGTTCCTCCTGGGCGGCCAGGGCGGCCCGCGCCACCACCGCGTCGGTATCGATCACGGCGCTGATGACCCCGCCGCGAACGGCGGGCACGATCGGTACGCCCTGTTCGAACGAGGCGCCGCTCAACAGGCAACTGGGAAGCGCGCAGAGCAGCGCGGCGGCGAGCATCGGACGAGAGGCACAAAGAAACCGTCCGGAGGCAGTCTGTTTCATTGCGTAGATCCTGAGTCCTGGTTTGGCCTGTGGTTCTGCCGTCATGGGCAATCGCAATCCAAGCTAACCTCCCGATTATAGGGGTGGCTCCGGACCTGTCAAATATTTAACGAAGTGAAGTAACGCCGGGCAGGCAGGGGGCCACGCCGGTTCGGAAACGCCCAAAGACTATGCCTCGTGGCGGAATCGGCGGGTCGGAGCCGCAGGCCGGGGTCACTCGGACTTGACTTCCTCGGCTTCCGGCTGTTCCTCACCATCCTTTTCGAGCAGCCCTTCCGGAGCATGGTACTCGTAGTAGGTGCGGTACATCTGGCGGAAGTACCCGCCCCGGGTGATGCGCACGTCGTTCAGGACGATCCCGCTGAGACGGGCGTTGACCCGGCGAAGCTGCTCGCGGGCCCGGAGAATTGCGCCGCGGGCCGTGTGCCCGGCCCGGATGGTGAGAATGGCGGTGTCCACCGCGGTGGCCAGCACCAGGGCGTCGCTGACCACCAGCAGGGGGGGGCCGTCGAGGATGATCGTCTGGTATCGGCCCTTGAGCTCCTGGAGCAGGCCCTTGAGGTGGTCGTTGCCCAGCAATTCGGCCGGGTTCGGCGGCAGGGGGCCCGCCGGCAGAACGTCCAGGTTGTCGTGCTGAGTAGGCCGGATCAGGTTGCTGGCACTGGCCCGTCCGACCAGGATGTCGCTGAGTCCCTGCTGACCGTCCGAGAGGCCGAACGCCTCCGCTGCGCTCGGACGCCGGAAGTTGGCGTCGATCAGGAGAACCTTCTGCCCGGCCAAGGCCAGCGAAGTGGCCAGATTGACCGCGATGCAGGTCTTGCCCTCCTCCGGCGAACAACTGGTAACCAGCACCGTCCGCTGCTGCTCGGGCGGACCCGCGAAGAGGAAGTTCGTCCGTAACTGACGGAAACTCTCAGCCAGGATCGAGTGCGGCGACTCGATCAGAAGCTTGTTCATGTCCTCCGGCGACGCCTCGTCGTCCTCCTGCGAGGGCACCTGTCCCAGCAAGGGCAGATGGAGCTGGCGAACCACGTCGGCCGGCGTTTTGACCGTCGAGCTGAGGAACTCCAGGAGGAATGCGAAACCCACTCCCAGCATCAGCCCCAGCATAAGCCCGGCCGGCAGGTTCACCTTGAAGCTGGGCGAGCTTCGTTCCAGAGGCCTTTCAGCCCTGGAGATGCTGACCCGGACCAGTTCCGGGTCTTCCTGCTGTATCCGCAGCCGCATGATGTGGTCGTTGACGGTGGCCAGTTGCTCCTCGAGATTCTGGATATCCCGCTCATCCGCCCGGTATTTGGCCATGTGGGCTTCCAGGTCGTCCAGTTCGTGCTTGGCCTCCACCATGCGGTTCTGGAGCGAGATGACTTCCCGCGTGATGCCGTCCAACTCCACCTGCGTGCGTTCGCTCATCTGGCGGAAGTTCTCGGCGAGGAGTTCGGACTTCCGGGCATTGAGCTGGCGCTCGATCGTCTGAATCTGCCGCTCAAGCTGAAGCGTGAGGCCGTGCTTGGGTCGGTATTCCCGCGCGGTCTCAAGATTCAGTCTGGCGTCCGCCAACTGCGCCGTGTACGTCCGCACCAGCGGGTCGAAATCCACCGCCTGACGCATCTCGGGCGTATCGGCCATGCTGGTCTGCGCGCCGGGCCGGTGGTACATGTCATACAGCGACTGGGCCTGCTCCTGCCCGGTCAGCCGCTCCTCAAGCAGCTCGTTCAGCGAGGCGACCTTTGCCCCGACGTCCGCCTGACGCCGCTCGATCACCGGGATGTTGTATGAGGCGCGGTCCCGCGCCAGCGCAGCCTTCTTGAGGCTGATCTCCGAGAGAAGTTCCTGCGCCCTGCGCTGGTACAGAGCCAAGTCCGTGCGGCTCCGGCCCTGTGACGCGTCGCTAACCCTGCGAAGGTACTGGTCCAGAATGGCATTGACGATCTGGGCGCTTTCGCCATCGTGCCGCCACGCGAAGCCGACGTTGATGAACCATGTGTCCCGGATGGGGGTGGCGGCGAGACGCTCATCCATGTCCAGCAGGGCCTTGGGAACGTCGTTGCCGAACGATTGGTACCACGAGGTGCCGCGAACCACTGGATCCTCCAGGGCCTTGTTCAGGATTCCCATGGCCTTGATCATCCGGGCCTGGGTGTTGATGTGCTGCTCCATGATGTCCTTGTTGGGAAGCTGCCCCTGCTTCTCCATCGGCGCCGGAGGGTTCGGACTCTTGACCTCTACCAGTGCGGTGGCCCGGTAGGTCGGATAGTACTTGGCCCAGAAATACGTCCCGACGCCCGAACCGACGAAAACGAGGATGGCAACGATGACGATCAGCCAGATGCGCTTCTTGAGCATCCGGATGATGTCCTGCGGCGTGAATGCCTGTTGAGGCATCGGTGGTCCCGAGGGCCGCATGCCCGGTGAGAGCGGGACCTGGACCATCGGCGGCATCGGCGTTCCCGGAACTGTGGTTATCTGCGACATCGCTCTCCCTCGTTCTTCAGTCTTCCCGCCGGCCGGCATCCCTATGCCCCGTCCGTCCCGGTTGCCCGATAACGTTGGGGCCCGGAATGCCGGTGCCGATCAGGTTACCATGTCAAATGCTCTTGAGGGCGTCCCGAATACGCCCCTCGAGAACCTTGTCCTCGCCCACCATGGCCAACGCCTGGCGGAACTGAACCTGGGCCTCGTGACGCCGGCCCTGTTCCAGCAGGATCTGTCCCAGGTGGAAACGGCTCGCCGCCGAGGCCTTGATCCATATGCTCTTGGCCAGGTACACCATGGCCTTTTCCTTCTGACCGATCCGTTCGAGGATTCGGCCATAGGTATCCAGTAGATCGGCATTATTCGGGGCGCCTCGATATGCTTGCTCAATCAACTGCACTCCCTCATCGCCCCGATCAACAAATTCTACGTAAATATAAGCAATATTGTTCAGGGCCGCCGTCGAGTCCGGGTCCAGCTCCCTGGCCTTGTTCAGCGCCTCAAGCGCTTCGCTGTAGGCCTTGTTGTCGGTCAACTCCTGACCGGCAATGTACCAGACCAGAAGCTGCCGTTGCGCATCCTGTTCCTGGGCAACCACTTCCTGACACAGACGATAGGCCTTCTCCGGCTGTTTGGCCGCGAAACAGGCGGTGGCGAGGGCGAGTTTGACTCCTGAAACGGCATCGTCCGACTGACCGAGCAGTGACTCGATTCGGGTGATCGCCGTTGGCGCATCCATAACCTTCAGCAGGCAGTTTCGAGTGATGTGCCATACCGCCGGAGGAGTGCTCTGCAAAAGACGCAGCGCCTCCACGAGGGCCTGGGTGCCGGCTTCCTCCTGGTTCAGCTTGAACAGGGCGGCCGACATCCATGCCAGAACCTGCGGATCCGCCGTCTGACCTTGGGTCAACACCTCGCGGGCAACGCTGACGGTCTGCTCGGGCTGACCGGCTTGCAGCAGGGCCTCCAGATACGTGTTCAGGATGGTGGCCGCCATGGGTGACTTGCTCTGAGCCGCCTTTGTCCACGCCTGCTGGAGCACTTCCGCCGCCCGTCCGAACCGCTCCTCCCGCATGTGAAGCAGGCCCTGCTCGTAAGGCCAGCCCCAATAGGAACCGTGCAGACTGCCCGCCCAGACCAGGAGTTCCTCGTACGGCTGCGGATCCATGGCCGAAGCAAGCGCCGGCAGCAGAGAGTCTCGAATCGCCTCCAGCAGGGCCGGCTGTTCCGCCAGGCCGGGCGTCTCGATGATCTTGCGAGCTTCCTGCACCGCATCCGCCGTGCGGTCCAACTCGCAGTACAGCTTGATCAGGCTGACCCGGCCGTCCAGGCCGAAACCGGCCGGATTGATCGAGGCATGCTTCTCCAGATCAGCCATCGCCTCGTCGAGCTTCCACATGTAAATGTACGCATTGGCCCGTTCCTGAAGCGCCTGAGTGTTTCCGGGTGTCTTTTCCAGAATCTGCGAGAGGGTGGCGACCGCCTCGGTCATCCGACCCTGATTGATCGCCAGCCGCGCCTGGAGCAAGCCGCCTCGGGGATCCTCCGGGTGGAGCGAGGCGAACTGATCGGCCTGCTTCCCGGCTTCTTCCCACTCCCGGTTCTCCATCAGCACTTCAATCAAAAGGACCCTCGCGTTGGACTTCTCGGTTTCCGGAGCATCGGACTGGACAGCCTTGAATGCCCACTCAACCGCCTTGGCAAGCTGCTTGTGCCGGGCATGGAACACCGCCAGGTTCAGGCGGGTCTTCAGGGCGTCCTCCACCTCGACCGTCTTTGAGAACGCCTCCTCCGCCTGGTCCGGCTTCTGCGTTGCCTCGTAGAAGTACCCGACCAGCGAATACCCATCCGCGTTCCCGGATTCCGCCAGCTTCTGTGCCTGCTGCCGGAGATAGCTCTCCACGTTCGCCACGCGATCGTGGCGGGAGGCGAACTGCAGATAGGCATCGGTCAGACTGGTCGCCTGTGCCTGACTCAGGGCGCCTTGATAGCACTCCTCGGCCTTGTCCAGGTCGCGGACCTCCTCGCGGTTCTCGTAGATCCACGCCAGACGGATTAGATTCTGCAGATCGTCCGGTTTCTCCTGCCGCCTCTCGATACGCCGTGTCAACACGGTCTGGGCGTCGAGACGGGCATCGTCCTGCATCGCCTGCTGGACCTTCGCCTGATCGGTCAGCCACTGGGCCTTCTGTTGCAGCCACGGGTCCCACCGAAGCTGGCTCCAGCCCCGCTGAACCGTCCCGGCGAAAGCCTGGACCAACTGCGGGTTGACCGTGGCCGGATTGCGGGCGATCGCGTCCCACTGCAGCAGCGACTGGGCGCGCAGGGCGTACGGGTTGGTCGGACTCAGCTCCAGCGCCTTGCCGATCTGCTCCCGCGCGTCGGCCGCACGCTCCAGCACGAAATACGCCTCGCCGAGCATGGCGCGAATCACCGCCTCTTGAGGAAGCTCGGCCACCGCCAGTTCCAGCGAACGGGCGGCCTCGGAGAACTTCGTTTTCGCCTCATCGTTCTTCTGCTCGACCAGCAACTCCCATCCCCGGGCATTGGCCAACTGCCCCTCATAGTAGGCGCCGCCGACCGTGTCGAGGTTCTCGACCTTCGCCAGATCCACGCATTTCTGCGCGCCCGCCCAGTCCTTGGTGGCCACCGCGAAACGGAAACACACCGCGTTGGCCCGCTTGGGATCGATCTCGCTGGCCTGGGCCAGGTGCTTCTTGGCCTCTTCCATGTTGTTCTGCCGCAGGTACTGGTCGAAAAGCTTGACCGCGCGGACGTAGGGGTCGCTCTCTCCCTCGACCAGCTTCATCTCCTCCATGAGCCGGGCCTCCCTGTCTTCGCGGTCCATCTCAGCGGCCCGCGAAGCCCGCGCCTCATCGTCTTCGATGCTCAACAATTCCATTCGACGCTGCAGCAGGCGGTCATCAGGGTACTTCTCCAAGGCGGTCTGGAGCACCTGTTTGGCCTGGTCGACCCGCCGCGTCTGAAAGTAGAGACTCGACAATATCGCCGCGGCGTCCTTGTGGTCCGGGTGCTCGCGAAGGATGGTGTTCAGGAGACTCTCCGCCTCCTGGACACGCCCGCGCATGGCGAGAATCTGAGCCTTCTGCACCTGCCAGTCCAGATCCGCTCCGGCCTCGACCATCGCCTCGGCGACCGCATCCGCCTCGTCCAGACGGTCCAGTCTCGCCAGAGCCTCCAGTTTGAACGCCAGCCCCTTTTGCCGCTGATCCCGGCTCAGTTTCGGAAGTGAAAGAAGCTGCTCGGCCAGCGAAAGCACGCGGACCGGATCATCCAGCCGCAGATAGACGGTGGCGGCCAGGGTCAGGGCGTCCTCCGAACTGGGGTTCATCTGCAAGGCTTGATCCACCGCCGTTTTGGCCGCCCCGGTCTGGTTTCGCTGCAGATGCAACTGGGCCAGGATCAACTTGATCCACCCGGCATTCTCGTTGGCGAGACGATCGGCCTCCTCGAAACATTTGATCGCCTCCAGGACGTTCTGATCGAGCAGGGCCTTGCGACCCTTGAGCTGGTGAATCCGGTAGTCTTCGGTTCCCGTCTGAAGCTGAATCTCGTCAATGTACCGATCCAGCATGGCCGCGTCGCCCTCCGCCTGGCGGGCGAAAAGCAGATCCGTCATCGTCATCATCAATTGCGTCCGCAGCATGCGGTTCCGCCACCCGTCCGGCCCCGTCAACTGCGGAGGCATCTGGTTGAGACGCCGGTCGAGCATCTCCACCGCCAGATCCAGCTTCGCCCCGGCGCTCTCGGCCTCCCCGGCCGTCGCCTGCTGCCGCAGAATGGCCGCGGCCAGCAGATACGGGGCGTACTGGTTGGGATCCAGATCGATGCAGTCCTGTACCAACCGGTAGGCTTCCTCGTTCGCGTCGTCCTGAATCTTGAACTGGGCCAGGGCCAGAAGGGCTTCCCGCTTGTCCGTCTCGGACTGGGCCAGTGTCAGCGCCTTCTTGAGGTTGTCCTGAGCTGCCGCCTGGTGCTTGTCGGCGGCGGTTTGGTGATCCTCCAGATGACGCTTCCAGCGGGGAAGCGACTGCTGAGTTCCACGAAGATTCGTCTGGAGCGTCTGCCGGGCTGCGCGTTTCTGCTCGTCGGTCAGGTTGCTCTGCTGGTCGAGGCGGGCCAACTCCTGCTCCGAGATGACCTGAACGTTCTGCCCCTGTTGAATCCGCGTCTGACAGAACATGGCCAGCGTCGTCTCCAATCGAGCGCAGGTCCGGCTGTGGTACATGCCCAAAAGGCGATGCATGGCCGAATCGGCCGCCAGCGCCTCGATGTGATCGGCAAAGACCTTCTCGCCGGCGGCGAAATGCTCCCGCATACGGGCCACCTGCTGGGTGTACTCGTCCGGCAGGATATTCGGGGCCGAGGCGAATTTCACGTTCTCCTCCGCCTCGTCCGAGACCATGGCCGCCAGCGCCTCGACATAGTCCGGCTTCGGATCCAGCGAGACGGCGAGCTTGATCGCCTCCTCCGCCTTGGACCGAAACTCCGTGTTCTCACCCCGCCGTGCGTAGAGCCCCAGACCCCGGCAAAACTCCGCCAACGCCCGTGTCTCACGAAGCTCCGGATCCGACTCGCTGTCCGCCGGCAGCATGGCCAGCAGCTTGTCCGCCTCGTCCTGGAGAGAGCTCATCATCGCCACGTTGGACGATCGGCCAAACATCTCGTAGGACATCTTGACCAGACGTTTCTGGCCTTCGATGAACGTGGGATCGGTGATCACCGACTGTCCCAGAGCGGCTCGGGCACGGGCGACCTCACCGGCTTGGTAGTAGGCGTCCGAAACCTTCAGCAGCCACTTCGGATCGTTGTCGCTGTACTTGAACGCCCGACCATACTTCGAAGCGGCTTCCAGATAATCGCCCGAAGCCATCAGCTCATCGGCCCGCTGCGCGTAGAGGTCCGGATTCCTCTCCGCCGCGGCATACTTCAGGAGCAACCCCATGATCAGCGTCAACATCATTATGGTGCCCACGGTCAGAAACGCCACCATCCGCTTGTTCAATCGCCGTACCGTCGCCATCCCGAGGCTTCTCCTTAATCAGTAAAACTGCTGACCCGGCAATGATAATTGTCTTTTGGAAACTCTCAACACGAATCCATACGCTGCCTCTGCCACCCCGGTTCATCGCCGGTCGGTGGCCTGCTCCCAGTCGGGCCAGTGCTCATCGACCAGAATGGGCACCGCCTGGGCGTAGAACTTCTGTGCCAGTTCCTTGGCCTGCTCGGCTGTGGGTTGCTTCGCTCCGCTGAAAGCCAACTCGACCTTGCTGAAATAGGCATACTTGGTCCGCAGGTCGGCCAGCCGCAGGCGAACCGCCGTCCGCTCGCAGGCATAGCCGCCGTTCACCGCGAAGAAATAGAGCACCGGCCGCTGCAGAACGGCGAAGGTGTCGGTCCGCTCCAGGACCAGCAGACGCACCGGAAGCCGGTCCTCGTCAGCCCCGATACCGGGCACGATCATCTCGAAATTCTCGGTGTTCTTCGTCTGGTGCCCAGCTCCCACATAGCACACGTCGGGCACGTGAGGCACCTGGTCGGGGTCGCCCGTGTAGTACGTCACGAAAAAGTGGACGTATCGGCCCGGCGCCTGCTCGTCGCCGATCGACGTATCCTCAAAGATCAGTTGCACGTAGTCTTGGGTTCCCAGTTCCGCTTCCATCTCCGGCTTGAGCTCGACTCGCTGCACGAACTTGTACGAGCCCATCTTCGTCGCGTCGAACTCCGCCAGGCTTTTGCGAAGGGGAATGGGCAGCTTGCGAAAGTGCAACTGCAATCTCTCGGCGGCGGCGTGAACGCTGACCGCGGCCGCGGCCAGCACGATCGCGCCCGCCAGGAACCCGCGATCCTTCAGCAGGCCCTGAATAATGCCTCTCGGGGGGTCAATGGAAAGTCTATTCATCGATCGCCGTCTCCTCGATCCCCTCCTCGATGTACAGGCTGTTCAACAGGCCCGCAATGCCCCAGTACATCAAGAACGCTACCGGCAGCATTGCCAGTCCGAGGGCCTCATGGAAGGTTCCCTCCGCGTATTTCGGGTCGACCATGATGTACAGAACGCCCGTGACCGTTACCCGCGTGAAATTGCAGAACAGGGCGATCGGCAGGGTCGAGGCCACCAGCACCAGGCGGTGCCAGGTGGGGCGGTCCGAAAGGTACGCCATGGCCACCCCCAACGCCACAAAGGCCATCATCAACCGCATGCCCGCGCATGCCTCAGCCACGTTCAACTGGTGCATCTGGCCCTGATAGAATGCCTCGACAACCACCCCGTGCGCCTCCGCCTCGATCCCCGGAATCATGTTCAGCACGAGGGCCGATACGTCCGAAGCCCACTGCCGCATCGGCATGGTCAACGCCACGTACATCCGTGTCGGCAAGGGAACCGCAAAGAACAGGTACAGGATCGGCAGCCACACGATCTTGAGCACGGACCATCCGCAGTTCAGCAGCACCAGGCCCAGCATCGTGCCCAACACCGCCAACTGCTGGGGGTAACCCATCTTCAGCGGATAGATGCTGGCCATAAGGCCGATGATGGACGCCACAACCAGCGCCAGGCCCAGCCAGTTCGTGCGGAAGTCGGCCTGGGCCAGCCGATCGCGACGCTGGTGCAGAAAGTACAGACTGAACAGCGGGATCAGAAAACCGTGGGACCAGTCCGGGTCGTCCATCCACGTGTGCACCATCCGGATGAGCTGGTGGCGATAGAGCATGGCCAGGAAGAAGCTCAGCACGGCGATCTTGATCCAACCGGCGGCGGTGATCACCTCAAACCAACCCGGCGTCGTGTCACGACGTCGAACCCGACGCTGACGGCGCCGTCCCGCGACAGCGGGTCCCGTCTCAGCCGCACCAGCCGGATATTCCGAAGAACTGCTATCCGTAGTTGTAACCATGAACGCTAGAGTCCAAATCCAAAGCGAGTCCGTTGTTCTGATCGGCGGCGATCCGTCGGGTTCGTCTGACCCTCGAACGAGTCGATGTCCGCGAAGTTGCGGTCATAGATGAAACCGAACCCGTAGGTCGCCCGGAAGGCGTTCCGCAGCACCGCCAGGAACGGCATCACCGGGTTCGTCCCTACGTTGATGATGTCGTCGGGCTTCAGAAAAACGTCCTGTTCCATGCCCGCGAAGATACGGTCCAGGTTGACCTGAACGATCTGTTCCTGATCGGGACCGATACGCCGGATCAACTCAAGCCGCGTCGGGTCGGCCAGCGGACTGAGCCCCCCGGCGGCTGCGATCGCCTGCCGAAGGCTGACGTCACGGCCGTTGAGGCCGTAGACCCCGGGGCGGTAGATGTTGCCCATGACGTAATACTCGCCCACAAGCGGGGCGGGCACCCAGATCGTGTCCTTGTCCCGTATCACCACGTTGTACCGCGGGTCGCCTTCCTGCAGCCGTTCCAGCGGAATGGCCAGGACACGCTGCGAAGGCATCTGGGCAACCAGCCGCTCCCATATCTCTTCCTCCGGGGTCAGCGGCAACTCCGCCTCGGGCTCCATTCGAGGCTCTCTCTCCAGGGGCGACTCGACAGCCGGTGCGGTCGCCGACTCGGCCGGCAGGGTCGCAGCCGGCGCCGACGCGACGAACTTCCACTCGCCGTTAACCCACACCCAATGACCGGTGGGCGCCTCGGGCTGGGTCTGCGCCACGCTGCTGAAGGCCGGAGGGGGCTGCGGCTCGCTCCGGGGTGCCGGAACCGGCGGCTCGGGCTTTATCTCGGGTTCGGATCGAAAAACGTAGACCGTCTTGATCGTGGGCTCCCGCACATTGAACGAATCCTGGACGGTGACCCCGCCCGCCGCGGCAAGGGCGTCGATGAGACGGTAATCGGGACGCGGGATAACCTCGCTGCGCGGAACACGCACCGCGCCGAGGATGTTGTACGTCCGCCCCCGGGCCTCCCTGACTAATACCGCAACCTCCGGTTGGGTAAGGATTTGTTGCTCAATCAGGATCTGTTTGAGGTGCTCCTCAAGTTCGAGGGCGGTTAGCCCTGCCGCCCGGATCCGATCCTTGACCTGCGGAATGGTAATGAAGCCGCCGTTGGATATCTGCCGCGTCTGATACCACGGCTGACCGGGAAACATCAGTTCGTAGACGTTCAGGTCGACGAAATCCGCCGCCTGGAGGACATAGTCCGTGGCGGGCACGACTAGATCGTCCGGCGTGGGCTCGCCGCCTTGGAGATAGAGCTCCGGCTCGTCGGCGATGCTGATGCTCCGCCGGAGTTCCTGCGTGACCGCCGGACCCCGAAAACGACCGACCTGGCTGGGGTCCAGCCAGCCGTTGAGCATCGCGTTGCATCCAAGGGACGAACACATCAGCAGGCCGATCAGAGGGAACGCGACTGCGGCAATCTGCCTCTTGAGCACCGATGAATCTCCTGTATTTCGCCGACTGGGTCCAGCCGGGGGGCGGCTCGGAAACCTGCCCATCATACCACAACTACTCACCCTAAATTCTCCCGACAACCCAGGTTACGCTGTCACACTGGCTCGCCTATGGACAGGTGTTAGTTTTATCGGTCTCGCGGAGTGCACGCTTTAGCTCGTTGATGTCCAAGCAGTGATTTTTACAGCGGGTGCAAGGCAACTTCTCGGAACTGCCGCGGAACGCCGACCCGGTCACACTCAGCCCCCCAACTCCACAGACAGGAATAAATCCGAGTTGGAGCGGCGCGGCGGACGATGCCTGCGGTCGTCCGAAATTTTTGCCAAAGCCCGGCTGCTCTCCCATACGAAAATAGAAAGTGGGAGGTTCGTTGTATTATGGACATTATCATCATCGGCGCAGGCGGACATGGTCGCGTGGTCCTGGACATCGTGCGGGCGGCGGGACTCTATCGGCCCGTGGGCTTCATTGACGCCAATCCGCTGCTCCAGGGAGAACGCATCGATGGCCTGAGAGTTATCGGCGATCCGTCGAACCTCGGTCTGCTCAAGGAGCGAGGCATCGAGGGGGCCATCGTGGCGATAGGTGACAATGCCACCCGGCGACGGTACGCCAAGGCAGTTGATCAGTGTGGCATGACCTTAATCAATGCAATTCACCCTTCGGCGAACGTTGCCTCAACCTGCACGGTCGGTAGAAACGTCGTCGTGGCGGCGGGGGCCGTAGCCTGTGCCCACTGCCAGATCGGAGACTCGGCGATCCTGAACACCGCCTGCATCGTGGATCACGAATCGATCGTGGGCCATTCCGCTCACGTCTGTCCCGGGGCCCGTCTGGCCGGCCGGGTGATCGTCGAGCCGGGGGCCTTCGTAGGGATCGGGGCGACCGTGATCCAGATGGTCCGGATCGGGGCCGACGCCGTCGTGGGGGCGGGGGCGGTGGTGATCCAGGATGTGCCCGCATCATCCACCGTGGTCGGTGTGCCGGCCCGGATTATCAAACGTCGGCCGTCCGAAGCCGTGAAATTCCCCCTCCAACCGGCGGAAGAACTCCAGGAAGCGACAGTCTAGTCCAGTCGGCCAACAGCGGTCGATGATTGCGCTCTCGCCTATCCCCCGCGGAAATCCGACGGCCTGACCTTCCCCGATGCGCAATCAGCTGCATTTCGAAAGATTTTGTATAGTTATGCAGGGCCGTTCCCCGTTCGGATAGCGGCACCGCCATCCGGCCGTCGGGAATCCAAAAGCGGCGATGCCGGTTGCCGTAATTAACTCGGGCGGCTATACTTGCACTTTACGATGCGGCAGAAGCAATCCGACCCGCCCTTGGCGGCAGTCCGCACTAAGCGGCCCGAAACCAGCGGTCGATAAGGAGTGGGTACACGTTTACCGGGAGCAGCCGGATGAATTTGAAGAAGCGTCAGGAGTGGGAGAAGATTCGGGAGCAGGGCATGTGGCGGTTCGTCCTGCGCGAGTTTGTGGTCCGGATGGGCCTGTGCGTCGGCGTCTTAACCGCAGCCGGGCGGACCATCCTGACCGACGGTCTGCTGCCGACGCAGAACGTGCTGACCAATCTGGGCCTCGATCTGGCCCTTTGCGTGCCGGTCTTTGCCGCGGTGGGTCTGGCCTATGGGCTCGGCGAGTGGTGCAAGAACGATCAATTGTACACGCTTTCCTGTCCCGAGAATAACCAGCGACGAGGGTTCTAGCGCCAGCCGTCAGGAGGTTTTGGCCGCTTCCTGAGCCGCCGCGATCGTCATCTGAATCGGCTGGCTCAGAGGCAGCTCCACGATGAACGTGGCGCCTCGTCCCGCTTCGCTTTCAAAACGCACGTCTCCGCCAAGCCGTCGGGCCACCGCCTGCACGATGCTCAGCCCAAGTCCGCTGCCGTTGACCTCCCGCTTCTTGGCGTTGCCAGCCCGGAAAAACTCGCGAAAGAGATCCTTCTGGTCTTCCTCGGGAATCCCGATACCGGAGTCGCGGACGGCCAGCACGTATCGTCCGCTGCGAACCCGTCCCTCAACCCGCACCTCGCCCGCGTCGGTGTATTTGATGGCGTTGGAAACCAGGTTCTCCACGATGTCCGGAATGTCCCGCGGATGGGCCAGGACGGTCGGTTGCCCGTCGGGCAGAGCAAGCTGCAGGGCCAGGCCCTTCTCTGCCGCCTGGGCCTCAAACATCCGGCAGACGTCCGCGATGGCCCGATTCAGCTCGATCGGAGCGGGCTGTTCGTGACGGTCCAGCCCCTCGCGAATATGAGTCAGGCGAAGCAGATCGTCCACCAGCGCCATCAGCCCTCGGCATCGCCGGTCGATGCGGTTCACCAGCTCGGGCATCTTGACCAGGCACTGCTGGCTGTCAGCCGGTTCGGCGTAGGCGTGCGCCAGGCTGATGATGGCCGACAGCGGCGAGCGAAGCTGATGGGCGATTACGCGAAGGAATCTCGACTTCTCACGATCCTGCTGACGCAGCGCCTCGTTGGCCGTCTCCAATTCCTCCAGAACGTGCCGCAAGTCGCGGCTGACGCTGCTGGTGAAATACGCGATCAGGTAAAACGTGACGGCCAGCGACAGGACCACCGAGACGATGAAGAACCCGTTGCCCACCAGGCCCTCCGCCGCCGTCTCGAGCGGATAGCCCCTCAGCGGCAGGCGAAGGGCGGGCCACAGCGCCCCGACCAGACCCAGCAGGACGAGCAGCAGCGAGGCAAAGCTCGCCACCGCGAAGGCCTCGACCCGGCTGAGCGTGATCCCCGCGATCGCGATGTGGAACAACATGAACACGCACAGCGGATTCAGCAATCCGCCCGACAGATCCAGGATAACCGCCAGGCACGCCAGGTCGGCCACGATCTGGATGTGGATCAGACGCTTGATCGTCGTGAACGCCCGGTGCGGATCGCTCTGAAGCCACCGGCGGACCCGCGGCAGCCGGCGGTAGAGCATAAAATTGTACAACGCGATCAGCCCCGTCACCGTCAGGATCAGCGTCTGGGCGGCAGGGACCAACTCGACCCGGAAAAAACGATCCACCACCAGCACGGTGACCAGCACCCCGACCACCGCCAACCAACGCAGACGGATCAGCCAGATCACCTCGCCCATCGCCGCATCCACCCCGGCCAGATTGGAGGCTCTTCGCTTCATTCGCTGGACCCCGTGAGCCAATTGCCGTATGTATCAAGAATAACCGCAACGCTGCCGGTTGTCCACTGGGAGCTTGGGCGAATCCGCTCAGGTCGCCAGCCGCACGCTCAGCGACGGATCCAGATTGTACTCGATCCGGGCCGTTCCCGCCTGACCGTCGCCCACCCAGAACGCGAACCGCCGCGTCACCACGTACCCGGGCACGACCAGCCGACCGGAAGACGGCAGGCTGATGTCCTCGTGACGATCCAGCATCCGAGGCACGAACACCTCCTCCGCCGCGATCAGATCGGGATTGGTTTCCGGATAACCGTGAATCCAGCGGTGTTCGTCCCCTTCGCGACTGACGTGGCAGTGAACGCTTTCGTTACCCGCGTGGCGAGCGGCTTCGGCGAACCGCTCGTTCATCGAACCCGGACAGTCCCGCTCGCCCTCATCCCAGAAAATGTGGACTTCGGTCCGGACGCAATTGCCCGCCGCCAGGACCGAGTTGCGGGCCTGGTACTTCTCGGGCAAGGCGTTCGGGCCGCCGCCGATCCACTTCTCCATCGTCCGGCAGCAGTCGACCCGTGCGTGGCTGCGATGCCAGAACGCGTAGTCGGCGATCCCGAAAAACGCCCCCGCGACCTGAAACCGGTCGGGAAACTTCGTGATCGCCGAGAACACGTTGCCCCCTCCGCCACTGTAGCCGACAATGCTGCAGCGGTTCCGATCGACGCCATC
>Ga0123333_10001536_pt1 | contig 24401 bp, 17 predicted proteins | sample BioC12SIPDNA_3_FD_89957 | JGI IMG/M metagenome (GOLD analysis project Ga0123333, IMG submission 89957) | Anaerobic biogas reactor microbial communites from Washington, USA - Biogas_R2_B C12 SIP DNA | ecosystem: Engineered > Bioreactor > Anaerobic > Unclassified | place: Washington, USA... | reverse complement strand
CCCCGGTAGGCGCCGGGCACGGGGATGTTGGTGTAGACGACGTAACATTCAAAGCGCTTGTGCTCGCTCTTATAGGTGCTCAGCCCGCGCAGGCCGCTGACCGTCTGCACGGTCAGCCCGTGGGTGGCGTAAGGGCCGGTGTTGCCGACGATGCGCATCTCCTGGGCGACGAGCGTGCCGTCGTCGTTGACGCCGCTCTTGAAGGTGATCGTCTGCGGGTGGCGCGTGCGGCTGCTGCGGAACTCCTCCTCGCGGGTCAGCTCCAGGCGCACCGGCCGGCCCGTGGCAATGGTCAGATGGCCGACGATGTCCTCGATGAGCATCTCCTGCTTGGCGCCGAAGCCGCCGCCAATGCGCGGCTTGATCACCCGGATGCGGCGCACCGGCAGGCCGAGCAGGGGCGCGACCATGCGCCGCACGTGGAAGGGCACCTGCGTGCTCGTGCGGATGACCAGCCGCTCGTCGCTGTCCCAGTAGCTGATGGCGATGTGCGGCTCGATGGGCGCCTGCTGCACCTGGTGTACCCGGTAGGTCCACTCGAAGACGTGGTCGGCTTCGGCAAAACCCTGTTCCACGTCGCCGACCTCCGCGTGGATATAGTGGCTGACGTTGTGCTCGGGGTCGTGGGCGCCGCTGCCGGCCATCTCCGGCTCGTCGTGGATGACGGGCGCGCCTTCTTTCATCGCCTCATTCTCGTCGAAGACGGCGGGCAGCACCTCGTACTGGACTTTGATCAGCTTCAGCGCCTGCTCGGCGATCTCCTCCGACTCGGCGGCGACGGCGGCGACGCGGTCGCCCACGTAGCGCACCTTGTTGTCGAAGCTGACCTGGTCGTAGGGGCGCGGGTTCGGGTAGCTCTGCCCGCCGGAGGCGTAGCGCACGCGCCTGACGTTCTTGTAGTGGAGGACGGCGTGCACGCCGGGCAGGGCGAGCGCCTCGCTGTCGTCGATGTCGAGAATGCGGGCGTGGGCGTGCGGGCTGGTGAGCAGCTTCGCATAGAGCATGCCCCGCATCTCGAAATCGTCGGTGAAAGCCGGGTTGCCCTTGACCAGCTTGACGGCGTCTACCTTTGGCTCTGACTTGCCTACGACCTGCATCTCCGGCGCGGCCGGGGAGACGATAAACTTGGGCGGGCGCACGGTGCGTGTTTGCACCTCCGGCCCATCCTGTTCGGCCGTCGGCCAGCCCTCATCGCCGTCGCCCTCGCGCACGCCGCGGAAGAAGTCGAGGTAATCCTGCTCGATCAGGTGCACCGGCGTCAGCACCAGCGGCTCCACCGTCGTTGGCGGCTCGCCGCGCAGCACGGCTGCCGCTTCTAGGATCGCCTGCACGGGCTTGACGTAGCCCGTCTCCCGGTCGAGGATGCCGGAGAGGGCGTCGCGCACCTCGGCTTCCGTGGGATTGGGGTTGCGGTCGAGCAGCGCCTTCGCCGCCAGGACCATAGCCGGCGTGGCGTAGCCGCTCTGGATGGCGCCGGTCCGGATGAACGCCTCCTGGATCGGGTGGAGCTGCAGCCCCTGAGAGAGGCCTTCTACGGTCTCGACCGTTTTCCCGTCGGCCTGGGCTGCCAGGAGAATGTCGGCGCTGACCAGCCGGCCGTCTACGAGCACGGCTGCCGCGCCGGTCTCGCCTGTGTTGCTGCCGAAGCGCACGCTAAAGAGGCCTTCGCGCCGCAACACCTTGAGCAGCGTGTCGGCGGGCCTGATTTCCAGTTGGCGTTCCTGTCCGTTAAGGGTGAGGGTAATGTTCATGGGGCTGCGTCCAGTTAGAAGTTGGAAGTCAGAAGTCGGTGGTCAGTGATTGGTTACTGATGCTTCGTCGAGCTGGGCGACGGCGCGGCGGCTGAGGATGGCGGCCATTTCCCGGCGGTAGGCGGCGCTGCCCCGAAAGTCGCCGGGAGGGTCGAGCGCCTCTATCTCGTCGGGCGCGATCAGCCGGGGCGTGGCGGCGATGCCGGTGAGCGCCAGCCGCAGCTCGCCCCGCTCGTCGCGGCGGGCCAGGGCGGCGACGATGGACGTGTCGAGCGGCGTGCGACCCACGCGGGCCTGGCCCACCTGCCCGCCGATGGCGACGGTCACTTCGACGATGATCGCGTTCTGGAGCTGGCCGGCTATCTCGCTCAGATAATCGGCGAGGTTGAGCGTATGCGTGCCGGCCGGCGTTTCCAACGTGACGACGGCGTCGTGGACCAGCAGCGCGGCGAGTAGCTCGCTTTCCCAATCGGCGCAGGCGATGACGCCGCCCACGGTGGACTGATGGCGGAACGTGTTGGGGCCTTCCCGCAGGGCGCCTTCCTTCAGCAGCGGCGGCACGGCGGGGTGCTCGGCGAGCGCCTGCAGGGGCGTGAGCGCGCCGATGGTGAGGCGGTCGCCGCCGTCCTGAATGCCGGCCGGGCAAAGCCCCTGCAGATCGACAACCTCGTCAATCTCCTGCTCGTCCAGCCTGGGCACGAGGCTGGTGCCGCCGGCGACGAGCGCCGTGCGCAGGCCCGGCCGAGCCAGCAGTTGTAAGGCTTCGGTCATGGTTTGGGGGCGGTGGTAGGCTTGAATCGGGGCCATGAAACGTCTCTCCTGCGGTCTGGTTCGAGCGTTCCGGCGCCAGTACGGGCGCGGATGTGGTCCTATTCTGGCGCGAACTGGCGTTTGGGGCAAGAGCAGGGGGCCGGTGGTTGAACCTATCTTAGGGCAGGTACTGGTCGAGATTGGCTGAGGACGTGGCGCCACAGCCCTGATTCTGATAGCGCGGGCGCTGGCAACGCCAGCGCTTTTTGCTGCTTCCCCTCCTCATTTTGTGTTATGCTATGCGCGCCAGTAATGGGCCATTTTGTCCAAAAATCATCAAGCACCACACGTCGCAAACAGGAGGAACTGCCATGCCGACGATTGATTGCCTGGAGGTGTTGAAGCAGGGGCTGCCGGAGAACGGGCTGCCGCGGCGTCACGTCGTCATCGTCGGCGCGGGCATCGCCGGGCTGACGGCGGGGCTGCTCCTGAACCAAGCCGGGCACCGGGTCACGATTCTGGAGGCGCAGAACCGGCTCGGCGGCCGGATCTATACCTATCGTGGCTTTCCGGGCAAGATGTACGGCGAGTTTGGGGCGATGCGCTTCCCGCGCCAGCACCGGCTCGGGCAGCACCTGATCCACGAGCGCTTTCAGCTTGAGACGGCGCCGTTCGGGATGGTTGACGATGACACGTTCATCTACCTGAACCACACGGCGCTGCGCCGCAGCCTCTTTAAGCCCGGTGAGGCCGGCTACATTCTGCCGGAGGCGGAGCTAAAGATGCTGCCGGCCGATCTGCTGCGCTCGGCCGTGCAGCCGCTCATCGACCTGATGGCCGAAGAAGATGGCTGGGAGCGGCTGGTGGCCCAGTACGACTCGTATTCGCTGATCGACTACTTCCAGGAATGCACGCTCAGCCCGCAGGCGCTGGAGATGATCGGCCCGCTCTTTAACCTGGAAGGGCGGCTCCATTTCTCTCTGGTCGAGTGGTTCATCCACTATTACGAGGACGTGTTCGGCGATCTCGTCTACCTCGTGGATGGCGCCGACTCGCTACCCTATGCCTTCGCCCCGCTGCTGATGGATAACATTCGCTTCGGCGCGGAGGTGCGGGCTATCGAACAGGGGCCGGATGGCGTGCGCGTCCATTTCCGCAACCCGGCCGGCTACGCGCAGAGCGTGACCGCCGACGAATGCCTGCTGACCGTGCCCTTTTCCCTGGTCCGGCACATGGAAATCGAGGGGCTGGACGCCAACAAATGGTACACGATCCGCAACGTCTACTACGACCGGGCGCACAAGATCTTCATGCAGTTCGGCGAGCGCTGGTGGCAGACAAAATACCAGATCGAGCACGGCGTCACCGTCACCGACCTGGCGATCCGCAACGTCGTCTATACGCCGGCCGGGCAGGACGAGCGCTTCGCCAAAGGGGTGCTCATCGCCTCTTATGCCTGGGGGCAGGACAGCATGGCCTACAGCATGTTGAGCGAAGAGCAGCGCATCGCCCAGGCGCTGGAAGACCTCGGTCGCATCCACCCCGAGGCGCTGGAGACTTTCGAGTTCGGCGTCTCGCATGACTGGGCGCTGGACCCCTACGCAGGCGGCATTGGGCCGCTGTTCCGGCCCCACGAGATGAGCGGGCGCTTCTACGACAACATCGTCCGGCCGTGCAACCGGATCTGGTTCGCCAACGACGCCTGCGACCGGCGCCACCGCCGCTGGATCGAGGGGGCGCTGCTGGCAGCGGTCAAGAACGCCTACGCCCTGCACGCCGGCCTGCGCAACGAGATCCCGGAGGACGTGCACGAGTGGGGGGCGCGGCAAAAACAGGAGGTGTAAATCGGACGATGATCGAACTCTGGCAGGCTTTACCGGAAGATATTCGGATTACCGTTCTTATCGTCCTCGGCGTGGGCGGCTTCCTGCTCGCGGTCTATCTCGTCGGCAAGTTGCTGGCGTTCGGCCGCCAGGATAGCCTGCTGCCGTTCGGGCTGGTAACCGGCGCAGCCGTCGTGCTCTTCGGCGCTGTCTCCCTCTATCTGGACGCGCAGCCGTCGATACCCGGCGTTGTCGTAGGGAAGTCGGAACAGATTGACGTGGACAGCGAGGGGGGATGGACGCACGACCTCACGGTGCAGGTGCGCTACACCCGGCCGGACACCGGCGAAGAGCGGACAGACGCCCTCGCGGCTGACGCGGCTATCTACGATCGCGTGTCGGCCGGCGATCCCGTCGAGGTGCGCTTTCTGCATCTGGGCGGTCTGATTTCATTTGCGCGCCTGTCCGAACGCTCGACGCTCTCCATGCTCTTCAACGCGGTTTCCAATCCAGTCTTTTATATCATTGTCGCCTTTGCGGTTCTCATCGGCCTGGTGTGGCTGCTATCGAAGCGCGCGGCGCTCAAGGCGGCTCTCCTGCCGGTCCTGTTGGTCCTGTTCGCGCTCGCGCTCGTCGTGAACTTCCTGCCGCAGTGGCGCGCCAGCCGGCCGTTGCGTGGGGAACAGAAGACGCTAGCGGCAACGGTGCTCGAAGTGGAGCGCTTTACCGAGGTAGGGGGAGGGGACGAGACAGAGCCAGAGCCCCTGATCCAGCCGTTTGACCTCGTGCAGGTTACCTTTGTGCCGGAAGAAATCGGCGAGCCCGTGCTTGCCGCCGACATTGTAGACGCGGATAGCCTATCGCTGGAAATGGGCGGGTCGGCGACGATACATTATCTGGTGAATAACCCACGCACGATTCGCCTGGATGGAGGCGCGCGCACCTATGCCTGGAAGAATGTCGCCTGGTCGGCAGCGACGACGGTCGCCGTCTTGTTGTTCCTCATCCTGCTTCCGTTCGCTCTGCGCTACGTCCGGCGCTACCTCTCCCGCGCGGCGACCGGGCCGCCGGGTGGGGAGATGACCGGAGGAAGTGTGTAGGCGGCTTTCCCCGGTTCTTTGGAAGAATCGGCCGTAGGCCAGTACAATAAGGAGGGCCTACCCTGGCGCCCGGCGGGTCAAGCAGCGCGATGGGTAGGCCCTTCCTTAAATTGGCTCCCCTCCACAAGGGAAGAGGTCTAAACCGAATATTAGCATAGATGGGCGGCGGACACGCCGTACTGGCGTACTGTCTTGCCCGTACTCAGGTACTGTTTGTCGGGCAAAATCGACAAACAAGCATCTTCTCCGGTTAATTGCTGTTCTCGACGCTTTCCTTCACGTCCCCTTCACACATCTTTTCGCCATTGGCCCTTACAATGGAACATATGTTCGATTGCGGGGTGGAGAGGGGGAACAGGAGGAGACAGACACACAATGACGGTGCTCAACGATAGTCCCGCGTGGCTCGAGCGGCTGCAGGGAGCGCCGCTACCCGTTCTGCTAACGCTGCGCGCACGCGGGCGCATGACTCCGCCGCAGCTCGAGCAGGCGACGAGCCTGAAGCCCGAGACGGTCCAGCAGGCGCTGCTCCTGCTGCAGACTCACGCTCTGGTGACGGCCCTCAGTGGCGACCGCTGGGCGATCACGGTTTACGGCGACGCGGTGATCGCCCACCTGCAGCGGCGCCGCGCGGGCCAGTAGAGAAATTGCTATGAACATATGTTCGCACTTTCCTTTTCTGGTAAAATAGGAGTGGTGAAAGATGAAAAGGAATGTGCTAACCGGCAGCCATTGTCTTCTGGCGCCGTGTGGCTCTTTCTCTGGAGGTCCTCTCATGTGTGGTCGTTTTACGTTGCTGGTCCCGGCGGAGGAGCTGGCGCGCCAGTTCAGCCTGCCCATCGTGCCGGAGATGGTCGCGCCGCGCTACAATATCGCCCCGACGCAGCCCGTAGCCATCGTCCGGTTGGATAAGGAGCGGGGGCAGCGCGAGCTGGCCCACGTTCACTGGGGCCTGATCCCGTTCTGGGCGGAGGACCCGAGCATCGGCAGCCGGATGATCAACGCCCGCGCCGAGACGGCAGCGGAAAAGCCCGCCTTCCGCGCGGCGTTCAAATACCGGCGCTGCCTGGTGCCGGCGAGCGGCTTCTACGAGTGGCAGAAGCAGAACGGGAAGAAGCAGCCCTACTACATCCGGCCGGCCGAGGGGCAGGTATTGGGGTTTGCCGGCCTGTGGGAGCGCTGGAGCAGCGCCGATGGCAGTGAAATCGAGTCGTGCACGATCCTGACGACCACGCCGAGCGACGACGTAGCCAGCCTGCACAACCGCATGCCCCTGATCCTCGACCCGGCCGATTACGAGACCTGGCTGCAGAGCGACGGCACGCACCTGGAGGAGCTGCAGCACCTGCTGCGCCCGGCGCCGGAAGGCACGCTGGAAGCAGAGCCGGTGAGCACCTTCGTCAACAGGCCGGACAACAAAGGGCCGGAGTGCATCGTGCCGCTCGCGGAGGCGTAGCTTTACCGGCGGCTCTTCTGGCGATTAGAGACGACGCGGGACGAACTGCGGGCAGGATGCCCGCGATCCGGGGGCCGATCAGCTACGGCGGAAAGAATCGACCGTCTCCCGGAGCCCGTCCTCCAGGGTAAAGCGGGGCTGCCAGCCCAGCTCGCGCGCCGCCAGCCCGGCGCTGAGGTAGCTGCGGTAGACGTCGCCGAGCCGGGCCGGACCGTGCTGCCGGGGGTGGGGATAACCGGTGATTGCCGCCAGCCGGTCGAACAGGTCATTGATCGTCGTGCCGGCGCCGGTGCCGATATTGAAGATGCCGTCTTTCCCCTGCTCCAGGGCGGCGAGATTAGCGCGGGCGCAGTCGCCGACGTAGACGAAATCCCGCTCCTGCAGCCCGTCCCCATGCACCGTCGCCGGCTCACCGGCTAACATGCGCTCGGTGAAGATAGAGATGACGCCGGCTTCGCCGTAGGGGTCCTGGCGCGGGCCGTAGACATTCGCATAGCGAAGAATGGTATAGCCCAGCCCGTAAAGCTGCCCGTAGAGCTGTAAATAATGCTCGACAGTATGTTTGCTGGCCCCATACGGCGAGAGGGGCCGGGCGGGATGATCCTCGTCGCACGGCAGGTATTGCGGCTCGCCATAGACGGCGCCGCCCGTCGAGGCATAGATGACGCGCTGCACGCCGTGCTGCCGGGCCTGCTCCAGGAGGTTGAGGGAGCCTAGAATGTTGACCTCGGCGTCGTAGCCCGGCCGGGCGACGGAGAGCGGCACGCTGGCCTGTGCTGCGTGGTGGTTGACCACGTCGGGCCGCTCCCGCTCAAAGACCTCGCCCAGCTTCTCGTTGCGGATATCCACTTCGTAGAAGGCAGCAGCGGGGTTGACGTTCTCGCGCTTTCCTGTCGCCAGGTTATCGACCACGACGACCGAGTGCCCGGCCTCGAGGTAGATGTCCACAACATGTGAGCCGATAAAACCGGCGCCGCCGGTAACCAGGATTTTAGCCATTAGCCTTTAGCCATAAGCAATAAGCCGTAAGCCAGAAGCCACAGGCTTCTGGCTTACGGCAACTTCTTCCAACTTCACACTTCACACTTCACACTTCCAACCGCCCACTGTCCCCTGCCCACTAATACACGACCCGCTCTTGCATTGCCGTGCCGTCGATTTCCTTGATGACGCGGGCGGGCACGCCGGCCACGACAGTGTGCGGCGGCACGTCACGGGTGACGACGGCTCCGGCGGCGACCACGGCGCCCCGGCCGATGCGCACGCCGTCGGTGACGACGACGTTGGCGCCGAGCCAGACGTCATCCTCGACGACGATCCCTTCCGCGGTGATGCCTTGCTCGACAAAGGGGCGGGTGGGGTCGTCAAAGACGTGGTTGACGGCGATAATCTGGGTGAACGGGCTGGTATAGACACGATCGCCGATGGTCACGCCGCCCTGCCCGCGGATGACGCTGTATTCCCCGATCAGGCTATCGCGCCCGATCGTAATGTGGCTCTGCGGCATGTTGCGGAAGTTGTAGACGTGCAGCACGGCGCCATGCATGACGATGGTGTTGGCGCCGATGCGGATGCCACCGGGCGTGGCGTGTAGATAGGTGTTTTCGTCCAGGTAGGCGCCGTGGCCGAGGCTGATATTGCTCGCAAAGCGCAGGCGCACGTTCTTTTCGATGGCGGCGACGCCGTCCATGTGCAGGATAAGCCGGTAGAGCAGGCCGCGCAGGGCGATGCCCAACGGCGTGGGCACCCAGCCGGCAAGAAAAAAGAGAAGCTGCTCCAGCAGATAGCGCGGCAGGCTGCCGGCTTGACGGCTGAGATAGAGGCGGATACTGTCTAGCATGGCCTGCGAATGGTACAGAAGAAGAGGGAGAGATGCCAGTGGAGAGTGGGCAGTAGGCAGTTAGAAGTGGGAAGTGTGAAGTTGGAAGTAGCCATAAGCCGTAAGCCTGAAGCTTCAGGCTTACGGCTTATGGCTTATGGCTTATCGCTTATAGCTAAGGGCTAACAGCTTATGGCTAACAACGCGATCAACTTGCGTGACTATCTGGCCTTCGCCGTAGAGACGGCGTGGCAGGCAGGGCAGCTAACTCTGGGCTATTTCCAGACCGGCTTGAGGCCGGAGCTGAAGGCGGACGAAAGCCCGGTGACGGTCGCCGACCGGGAGGCCGAGCGGCTGATCCGCGAGCGCATCGCGACGGCCTACCCGAACCACACGGTCGTCGGCGAGGAATATGGCGAGGCCGAGGGCAGTGAGGGCGGCTTCCGCTGGTTCATCGACCCGATTGACGGCACGCGCAGCTTCGTGCGCGGCGTGCCGCTTTACGCCGTCCTGCTGGCGCTGGAGGTCGAGGGCGAAATTCAGGTGGGCGTGGCTCACTTCCCGGCGCTGGGCGAGATGGTCGCCGCGGCGAGTGGGGAAGGCTGCTGGTGGAACGGGCGACCGGCGCGCGTCTCGTCGGTAGACGACTGGCGGCAGGCGATCATCGCCTGCACCGATGCGCCTGCCTTCATCACCTACCGGCGCGAGGAGGAGTGGCGCCGCCTGCTGGCCTCCGGCGCGACGGTGCGTGGCTGGTCGGATGCCTACGGCCATTTGCTCGTCGCTACGGGCCGGGCGGAGGTGATGCTCGACCCGATCATGAGCCCCTGGGATTGCGGCCCCTTCCCGGTGATCCTGCGCGAGGCCGGCGGCTATTTCGGCGACTGGCAGGGCAACAGCACGATCTACGGGCAGGAAGGGATGAGCTGCAACGCAGCGCTGCTGGAGCGCGCGCTGGCGCTGACGGCCCGGCGCGAGACAAAAGCCGGTCAGGGGGATTGATGGACGATTCTCCACAGCTCGCCTTTGAGTCCGAGCAGGCGTGGGAGCAATGGCTGGAAGCCCACCATGCCGAGTCAGATGGGGTGTGGCTGAAGCTCGCCAAAAAAGGGGCGGGCGTGCCGTCGGTTTCCTATGCCGAGGCGGTGACGGTGGCGCTCTGCTTTGGCTGGATCGACAGCCAGAGCAGGCGACTGGACGACAGCTTTTATGGGCAACGCTTCACGCCGCGCCGGGCGCGCAGCAAGTGGTCGAAGGTGAATTGCGCGCGGGCGCTGGAGCTGATCGCCCAGGGCCGGATGCGCCCGGCCGGGCTGCGCGAAGTGGAGGCGGCGCAGGCCGACGGGCGCTGGGAAGCCGCTTACGACCCGCCAAGCACGGCGTCTGTGCCTGACGATCTGCAGGCGGCGCTGGACGAGAATCCGGCAGCGTTGGCCTTCTTCGAGCAGCTGGACAGCCGGAACCGCTACGCTTTCCTTTACCGGCTCCAGACGGTAAAACGGCCGGAGACGCGCCAGAAGCGTATTGCGGAATTCATTACCATGCTCGCCGAGGGGCGAAAGCTATACGACTGACCGCATCCAGCTGAAGCTGACGGCCCCCTGCGCCTCGGAGACAAAACTCGGCTGCTTGGGGGAAGCCGCTACAATAGGGCGGATGTCCGCAGAAGCGAGGCGACGGCAAACACGCGCCGCGCCCTTTGTGCGCGGGAACCTGCGCGAGCGCAAAGCTCGCCTTTCTGACAAGTAAGGAGCTGAAGAGTGACCCGGGCTTTTTCCTATCCCCCTGCCGCCGAAGATGACGTGCAGGATGATTATCATGGTACGATCGTGCGCGACCCTTACCGCTGGCTGGAAGACCCCGATTCGGAGCAGACCCGGGAGTGGGTCGCGGCGCAGAACGTCCTGACCGAGAACTTCCTGGCGCGCGTGCCGGTGCGCGACGAGATTCGCAACCGGCTGACGCAGCTCTGGGATTACGAGAAGTACAGCGCGCCCCGGCAGCGCGGGCCGTATCTCTTCTTCCAGAAGAACGAGGGGCTGCAGAACCAGCCCGTGCTCTACCGCCAGGAAGGGCCCGACGGCGAGCCGCAGGTGCTGCTGGACCCCAACAACCTGAGCGACGACGGCACGGTGGCGCTGGTCAACTACTTTCCGACCCCGGACGGCCGGCTGCTGGCCTTCGCCCTTTCCGCCAGCGGCAGCGACTGGCAGGAGATCCACATCGTCGAAACGGAGACGCTGGAGAAATATGACGAGGTAATCCGGTTCGTGAAGTTCACGAACGCGGCCTGGGCCCCGGACGGCAGCGGCTTCTTCTACAGCCGCTATCCGGAGCCGGGCAGCATGCCCGACGCGCCGCCGAGCACCCATCAGCGGCTCTACTGGCACACGCTGGGCACGCCGCAGGAGGAAGACCGCCTGGTTTACGCGCGGCCCGACGCGCCCGACCTGGGCTTTGATCCGCAGGTGACGCAGGACGGGCAATACCTCGTCGTCCACGTCTGGCAGGGCACGGACACGCGCAACCGCTTCTACTACCGGCCGCTGGATGGCGACGGCGATCTGATCCGCCTGCTGGACGAAGGCGACGCAGCCTATACGTTTGTGGGCAACGTCGGCAGCCGATTCTATTTCCTCACCGACCGGGATGCGCCGCGCGGGCGGATCATCGCCATCGACGTGGCCCAGGCAGCGGGTGATACGGACGCGGCGGCGCTGGCCGAAGAAATCGTGCCTGAAGGGGAAGCTGTGAGCGGAGTCGTCATCGACGCGGCGCGCCTCTATGGCGGGCGGCTGGTCCTGGTGACGATGGAGCACGCCGCCCACGCGATCACGATCTACGACCTCGCCGGAGAGCGGCTGGGCGCGGTGCCCCTGCCGGCGCCGGGCAGCATTGTCGAGCTATCGGGACGGCAGGTGCTGCCCACCTTCTACATCAACTTCCAGAGCTTCCTCTACCCGCCGGCTATCTTCCGCTACGACCTGAACCGTGGTGAGCTGTCGCCGCTCTACCAGCCCGGGGTGGACGTGGACCCGGACGACTACGAGACGAAGCAGGTCTTTTACGAGTCGGCCGACGGCACGCGGGTGCCCATGTTCATCACCCACCGCCGGGGTCTGAAGCTGGACGGCGATAACCCGACCTTGCTTTATGGCTACGGCGGCTTTGCCGTCAACCTGCTGCCCACCTTCTCCGTTGCCTGGCTGGTCTGGCTGGAGATGGGCGGCGTGGTCGCCATCCCCAACCTGCGGGGCGGCAATGAGTATGGCGAAGCGTGGCACCAGGCGGGCATGCTGGAGAAGAAGCAGAACGTCTTCGACGACTTCATCGCCGCCGCCGAATGGCTGATCGCCAGCGGCTACACGAGCCGGGAACGGCTGGCGATCATGGGCGGCAGCAACGGCGGCCTGCTCGTGGCGGCTTGCATGGTGCAGCGCCCGGAGCTGTTCGGCGCCGTCATCTGCCGCGTGCCGGTCGCCGATATGTTGCGCTACCATCGCTTCACCGCCGGACGCTACTGGATTCCGGAGTACGGCAACGCCGAGGAGAATCCAGAACATTTCCGCTTCCTCTACGCCTACTCGCCGTTGCACAACGTCCGGCCGGGGACGACCTACCCGCCCACGCTCATCGCCACAGCCGACACGGACGACCGCGTGGTGCCGATGCACGCCAAGAAGCTGGCGGCAACGCTGCAGGCCGCCGATGCGGGCGCGAATCCGATCCTCCTGCGTATCGAGACAAAAGCGGGGCACGGGCTGGGCAAGCCGACGAGCAAGGTCATCGCAGAGCTGGCCGACATCTTCACGTTCCTGGCCCGGACGGTGGGCATGGCGGAGGATAGGGACGTGCGCACCGTGGAAGAGCAGTAAGGAGGCCGGCCGGTGAACCCGATCACGCCCTATCTGAACATCCGCAATGCCTATGACCCGGCCTTTGTCGCCGGCGGCGAGCGACTGCTCTTCATCTCCGACCTGACCGGCGTGCCGCAGCTCTGGCAGGTGCCGGCCGAGCCGGGGCCGCGCCCCTGGTGGCCCGATCAGCTCACCTTTGCCGGCGAGCGGGTGCTGGGCGTGTGGGCGTCCCCCGATGGGGCGCATGCCGTTTACGCGCGCGACACGGGCGGCAACGAAAAGGCGCAGCTCTGGCTGCTCGATGCGGATAGCAGCGCGCAGCGGCTGCTGACGGAGGGCCACGAGGCGGCCATGCACAGCTTCGGCTGCTGGGCGCCGGACGGCACGGCGATCTATTTCGCCGCCAACCGGCGCGACCCGGGCCGCTTTGAACTCTACCGGCAGGGGTTGGACGAGAACGAGGCCACGCTGCTCTGGGAGAATGACGGGCCGGGTTATCTGGTCAATGTCACAGCCAGCCGCGACGGGCGGCGGCTGGCCTTCAGCCGCGCCCCGTCCAGCTTCGACCACCACCTCTTTCTCTTTGACCAGGGCCGCCGGGAGGTGCGCCGGGTTGCCGCCCGTGACGAGGGGGTGCGCTTCGAAGGGCTGGCCTTTGCGCCCAGCGGCCTGACGCTCTATGCCGTCACCGACCTGGACTCCGATTTCCTGCACCTGCGCCGGCTGGACGTTGCCAGTGGGGTGTGGGAGACGCTGCTGGCGCCGAACTGGGACGTGGAGCTGCTGGCGCTGTCGCCGAACGGCCGTTATCTGGCGGTGACGATCAACGTGGATGGCGTCTCGCGGATCGAGCTGATTGACATGATGACCGGCCTGAGCCGGCCCGGCCCGCAGCTGGAGGCGTCGCCCGGCGTAACCGGCTGGCTGGACGCGCAGATGACCTTCGACCCGGCCGGCGAGCGGCTGGCCTTCTCGCACAGCAGCGCGACAGAGCCGACCGACATATACGTGTGGAACGTGGTCACGGACGAGCTGCACCGGGCCACGGCGAGCGGGACCGGCGGCCTGGATCGGGCAACGTTTGTGACGCCAGAGCTGATCCACTACCCGACCTTCGACGGGCGGGAGATCCCGGCCTGGTACTTCCGCCCGCCCGGCCGGAAGGAAGCCGGGCCGGTGGTCGTCGTCGTGCACGGCGGGCCCGAGAGCCAGTACCGGCCGTTCTTCAACTTCCTGGCCCAATATCTGGTGCACCACGGCTACAGCGTGCTGGCGCCCAACGTGCGCGGCTCGACCGGCTACGGAAAGGCGTACAGCCACCTGGACGACGTGGAAAAGCGCATGGACAGCGTGGCCGATCTGGCCCACGCGCACCACTGGCTGGCGGCGCAGCCCGAAGTAGACCCGGCGCGGATCGCCGTCTACGGGGGCAGCTATGGCGGCTTCATGGTGCTGGCGTCGCTGACGCACTACCCGGAGCTATGGGCGGCCGGCGTGGACATCGTCGGCATCAGCAATTTCGTCACCTTCCTGGAGAACACCAGCGATTACCGGCGCGGGCACCGGGAGGCCGAATATGGCAGTCTGGCCAGGGACCGGGCTTTCCTGGAGAGCATCGCCCCGATGAACCGGCTGGAGGCGATCCGGGCGCCGCTGCTGGTCATCCACGGCGCCAACGATCCCCGCGTGCCGCTGAGCGAGGCCGAGCAGCTCGTCGCGGCGCTGGAAGCGCGCGGCGTGCCGGTCGAGTTTCTCGTCTTTGACGACGAGGGGCACGGCATCGTCCGTCTGCAAAACAAGATGGTCGCGTACCCGGCAGTGGTCCGCTTTCTGGAAACGTATTTGTAGGGCAGCTCTTTACCTGACGATGATGCAGCGCGATTTGGAAAAATCGCGCTACGGCATCGGCGCTTTGCCGCGCTGTCTGGCGGCGCTATCATTAGCGGACGACAGCACACCAACCCGACGAGGCAAACAATGAGCACCCTTCTGATCCACAACGCCGACCTGCTGATCACCATGAACGACGCCGGAGAGACGATTCCCGGCGGCGCCCTGCTGATTCGGGACAACGTCGTCGAATGGGTGGGGCCGTCGAGCGAGCTGCTGCCCGAGCAGCGGCAGGCCGGCCGGGTGATCGACGCGAGCGGCAAGGTCGTTCTCCCCGGGTTGGTCAACACTCACCACCACTTCTACCAGACCCTCACGCGGGCGATGGCCCCCAACAGCGTGCTCTTCGACTGGCTGAAGACGCTCTATCCGATCTGGGCGCGCATGGACGGCGAGGCGGTCTACGTCAGCGCGCTGACGGCGATGGCCGAACTGATCCTCAGCGGCTGCACGACGAGCAGCGACCATCTCTACCTCTTCCCCAACGGCGCCCGGCTGGACGACGAGATCCGCGCGGCGCAGGAGATCGGCATGCGCTTCCACGCGGCGCGCGGCAGCATGAGCCTGGGCGAGAGCCAGGGTGGCCTGCCGCCGGACAGCGTGACGGAGAGCGAAGAAGCGATCCTCAAGGATAGCGTGCGCGTTATCGAGCAGTATCACGACCCGGAGCGCTATGCCATGTTGCGCGTGGTCCTCGCCCCCTGCTCGCCGTTCAGCGTGACGCCGGAGCTGATGCGCGAATCGGCGGCGCTGGCGCGTAGCTATGGCGTAACTCTGCACACCCATATCGCCGAGACGCAGGACGAGGAAAAGTTCTGCCTGGAGCATTTCGGCGCGAGGCCGGCCGAGTACGCCGAGCAGCTCGATTGGGTGGGAGATGACGTCTGGTGGGCGCACAGCATCTTCGTCAGCGATGACGAGATTGTGAAGATGGCGGCGACACAGACGGGCGCGGCGCACTGCCCCAGCAGCAACATGCGGCTGGCGAGCGGCATTGCGCCGGTACCGCAGATGATGCGCGCAGGGGTGCCGGTCGGCCTTGGCGTGGACGGCAGCGCGAGCAACGATAGCAGCCATCTGCTGGCCGAGGCGCGGCAGGCGATGCTGCTGCAGCGGCTGCCGGGCGACCCGGCGGCGCTGACGGGCAGCCAGGCGCTGTGGCTGGCGACACGCGGCGGGGCCAGCGTGCTGCGCCGCGACGACATCGGGCAGCTCGCGCCGGGCATGGCGGCGGACGTGATCGCCTTCGACCTGGAGCGGCTGGCCTACGCCGGGGCGACCCATGACCCGCTCAACACGCTGGTCTTCTGCGCGCCGCAGCAGGTGGATCTATCGATCATCAATGGGCGGGTGATTGTGGAAGATGGCGAGCTGCGCACGCTGGACATCGGGCCGCACGTCGAGTGGCACATCGCCATTAGCAGGCGGATGATCCGGGGGGAGTAGCCAGACGGGCCGGCGCGGCCCATCGCCCTGTGTTGGAACTGCCGCCAAAAGGATCTCAGCCCGGCCGGGGCGAGATGGGCCTGCCTGCTGCCGCCTCTGACTCGCGCGCCTCGTGGCGGCGGCGATAAGCGGGATAGTAGCGGTCGAACAGGACGACGATGAGGGTCAACAGGAGGACGAAGAAGATCAGGTTGTTCCTGTTCACCGAGCCTTCAAAGCCGGGCGAGAGGAAGAGGTAGAGCAGGATCGGGCCGAGGTTGACCAGCGCCATCGCCGGGAAGGCTACCCAGAGGGTGCGCCGGGCCAGCGCCTGGCTCAGCAGGCTGTTGAGGGCGATCGCAAAAGCGGTTCCGGTCGCCAGCTGCAGGTTCGTCACCTGCATCTCGGGCAGGATCTGAGCGAAGATAATGCCCACCAGGCTCACGAGGACAATCTTCTCCAGCAGCATCAGGCTGAAGAACTGCCGGGGCGCAGTATGGCCGGTGATGGCCTCGCCGGCCGGCTCAGCCTCTGCGTCTGGCGATTGGTCGGCCGGGGGTAGCCGTTCCAGCAGCCAGCGCACCGCCAGGACGAGGGCGATAGCCAGGAGCGTCAGGACAGGGATCAGCCAGAGATTGTCCGCCAGCACGGTGGGCCAGGGTGTGGACAGCGAAGCCCCTAATATCTGCGTCTTGATGAAGTCCGTCGTATCCAGCCGGGCAATATGGATCCAGTATTCCTGCGGCAGCTTGACGAAAAGCCAGATGACCGCCGCCGCCAGGACGATTAGCCGCTTCGTCAGCCTGTGCGGTGACCAGCGCAGGCGCACGGCCTCGTAGAAGATGAAGAAGTATTCGAAGGTGTTGGGAAATATGAGCAGGAGGGGGCGCCAGCCGGACAGCTCAAACAGAGCGACGCCCGTCAGCCGATAATACCACAGGAAACGGCCGGCCCTGAAGGCGAGCAGGTTGCGCCAGTTGCGAAACATGGCGATGTAGGCCAGCGCCAGATAGTAGATGTCCAGCGCCTTGTCATAGCTCTGGTAGCCGCCGAGGTCGAGTTCGGTGAACGTCTCAAAGAGGGTCTGGTCGAGCCCGTCGAGGAGGAGCGCCGCGAAGATCGCCGGCAGCGGATAGCGCGGAATAGCCAGCGGGACGGCGAACCGGCCGAACACCACGCCCCAGAAGACAAGCATCTGACTCTCGCTCATCGGGTTTCTCCGTCTGTTTCTTTACGTTTGCCGGCAGGCCGGCCCACCCTAGTAGAAACGGAAACTCCGGTGCAGGCAAGGCACGGATCGAAGGCGGCTCTCGTTTTTCGTAACGTTCCCGGGACGCTGTGCCGTTACGATGCAACCCGAATCCCGGATAGCGAAACCAGAGAAAGGAAAAACGAGATGCAACAGCGTGCCGAAAGACGTGAGATGGCCGTGAGTGAGAGCAGCGTGGCGGAGCTGCGCGCGCAGGTGGCGGGCGCGGTGATCATGCCCGGCGACGTGGGTTACGACGAGGCGCGTGCTGCCTGGAACCTGGTCATTGACCAATATCCGGCGGTGATCGTGCGGGCGGAGAGCGCCGCAGACGTGAGCGCCGCCGTGCGTTTTGCCGGCGCGCATGGGCTGGGCGTGAAAGTGCAGGCGACGGGGCACGGCGCCAGCCGCGAGGCGGACGGCGCGATGCTCGTCCTCACTGCCGGCCTGACAGAGCTGCGAATCGACGCCGAAGCGCAGACGGCCTGGGTTGGCGCCGGCCTGATGTGGGGGCCCGTGCTAGCGAAGGCGCAGGAAGCAGGGCTGGCGCCGCTGCTCGGCAGCTCGCCGGGCGTCGGCGCTGTCGGTTACACGCTGGGCGGCGGCGTGGGCTGGCTCGCGCGCAAGTATGGCCTTGCCTCGGATAGTGTGTTGGCCTTCGAGGTCGTGCTGGGGGATGGGCGTATCGTGCGTGCCAGCGAGGACGAAAACGCCGACCTGTTCTGGGGCCTGCGCGGCTCGGCCGGCAGCCTGGGTATTGTCACCGGCATGGAGATCCGCCTCTTTCCCGTGAGCATGGTCTATGGCGGCAACCTCTTATACCCGGTGGCCCAGGCGCGCGAGGTGCTGCGGCGCTACCGTGACTGGATTGCCACGCTGCCTGACGCGATGACGACCTCCGTCGTGCTGCTCAACGTGCCCCCGCTGCCCGACGTACCAGAGATGCTGCGCGGACAGAGCTTCGCGGTCGTGCGCGGCGCCTACGCCGGGCCGGCGACGGAGGGAGCCGCGCTGATGGACCACTGGCGGCAGTGGCAGTCCCCTGTCATCGATATGTTCCAGGAAATGCCTTTTGCTGCCGTCGCCGGTATTAGCATGGACCCCGAAGGGCCGATGCCGGGAGCCGGTACCTCCGTCTGGATGGACGAGCTAAGCGACGAAGCCATTGACGTCCTGATCCACTATGGCACGCCGCAGGGCGGCCCGCCCGCTATTGTCAGCACCGAGGTGCGTCATCTCGGCGGAGCTATCGCGCAGGCAGAGGGCGTGACCAGCGCCTATAGCCTGCGCAACGAAAGCCTGGTGCTGCACGCGGTGGGCATCACGCCCACGCCGGAAGCCTTCACACACGTCATGGGGCAGCTCGCCGGCTTACGTGCAGCGCTGGCTCCTTACCTGACGGGCAGCGTCTACCCCAATTTCCTGGAGGGCGAGGAAAAGTGGGCGCGTACGGCGGACGCCTTCTCGCCGGAGGTGCTGGAGCAGTTACAGGCGGTCAAGACAAAATACGACCCGCAGAACATCTTCCGCTATGCGCTGGACATCCAGCCGGCAGGCTGAGTGAGACGGCGAATCAGAACGAGGGCGTCCCAGGCGGGCGCCCTTTTAGTCTCCGGCCGTTTGCGGTCTAATAGCGGCGATGAACACGCAGCAAAACCCGGCGACGGTTCGCGTCCCCGCACACCTCGCCCGCACCGTGCGGCAGCTATATGGGCAGGCTGGCGAAGTGTGGCTGGAGGCGCTGCCTGATCTGGTCGCCCGCCTGGCGAAGCGCTGGGGTATCGTGGTCGAGCCGCCTTTCGCCGGGCTCAGCTACAACTACGTCGCCCCGGCGGTGACTGCAAGTGGAGAGCCTGCCGTGCTGAAGGCCGGCGTGCCCAACCCGGAGCTGAGCGCGGAGATTGCGGCGCTACAGCATTACGCGGGGCGCGGGGCGGTGCGCCTGCTGGCGGCCGACGCCGAAGCCGGGGCGCTGCTGCTGGAACGGCTGCTGCCCGGCGCCATGCTCGTGGAAGAACCGGACGACGACGAGGCGACGGCTATCGCGGCGCAGGTGATGGCCGAGCTGTGGCAGCCGCTGCCGGCCGGGCACCGCTTCCCCACGATAGTAGATTGGGCGCGCGGACTGGAACGGCTGCGGCCCACTTTCGGCGGCGGCACGGGACCGTTTCCGGAACGGATTGTAGCGCTGGCGGAAGGGCTGTTCGTGGAGCTACTGGCTAGCGAGCAGGAGCCGGTGCTGCTGCACGGCGACCTGCATCACTACAACATCCTCCGCGCCACGCGGGCGCCCTGGCTGGCCATCGACCCGAAGGGGCTGGCCGGCGAGCGAGGCTTTGAGGTCTATGCCTGGCTGAAGAACCCGCTGCCGGCCGGACCTCGAGGCGACCTTCGCCGGCTGCTGCCGCGCCGCCTGGAGATCTTCGCCGAGCGGCTGGGACTGGAGCGACGCCGGCTGGCAGCGTGGGGCCTGGCCGGCCTCGTGCTCAGCGGCTGGTGGAGCTACGAGGAGCGGGGCAGCGGGTGGGAACCGGTGCTGGCGCTGGCCGAGGCGCTGGCGGCGCATCTCTGAGCCCGCCATACCGTCCGAGACGGCAAGACGACGAAGCCGGTGCGCGCCAGCCCTTAACTTCGGCCTTTTCACTGCCTGCCGTTCTCAGCCTTAGTCCCGAGGCAGGCGGACCGGCCGGAGCTGGCGGCTGGCGCCCGCTGACCCTCTCTTTTGAATCTTTTTCCGCTGCGCGGGCGCGCCTGCTGGGCTGCGGGCGCGCCGTCGAGGTTGTGGCGCCGGAGGCGATGCGCCTGGGCATCGTCGATTTCGCGCAGCAGATTGTGGCCTTGTACGGCGAGCGCGGGAGCTACTCGGCCGGCCCCCTGGCAGCCAGCGGGATATAGACAGACTGGTCTAGTTCGACAAGAAGGGCCGGCTCGGCGCGGCACCACTCCTCGACTTCCATGACATCTTCACCCAGGCGCATAGTGGCGACGCCGCACGCTTCGGCCGGGCCAGGGTGGTCCTGCTGCTCGCCGCCCACCGGCCGCCCGCTGTCAGCCCTCCCCCAGCCAGCCCCTACGAAAGCCGGCACGCTGCAATCCCGCGACGAGATAGGGGGAGCGCTTCATGAGCTCCCAGAGGAAACCGGAGCGATAGTTTTCGATCATCAGCACCACCGGGCCCTCGTTGATGCCGTAATAGTGGCCCGAAAACCAGCCCGCTTCCTCGCCGGCTTCTCCCCGCCAGCTGGGATTGAGACTGCAGCGCAGGCCATACTCGCCAAGAAGCTGCGGATAGCTGGCCAGATAGTGGCGGATGGCCGGCAGGGCTATTTCCGGCGCAAACGGCAGCGAAGTAATCGCCGTCCAGGGCGACAGCGTGCCATCGTCCGGCTCCGGCACGCCGCGCGCCAGATAGCCATAGAAGCGCCGTCCATCCATCTCCACCGGTTCAGTGCCCCCGATGGGTCCTTCGCTGGCGGTAATGCCCCACGTGTTCTCGCCATAATCCTTCATCCCGTGCGGATTCTGGATGGCATGTTGCTGGTGCATCAGGGTCGCCCGCCTGCTGTTCTCGAAGTAATCCATTCCCTGCCTGCCCATGAAATCGTCCTGGATGCCGCGAAAGTCAACCCAGACGTGGGAGAAGTGATGGATGAAAAGGGGCGCGGCGTAGACGATCTGCTGCCCATAATACGCCTCCCAGCGATAGGTAGAGGTAAAGGCGTCATAACTCGCCTCGGGCAGCGGCTGCTCAGGAGCGCCGAGACCCAGCAGATAGAGGAGCAGTCCCTCGTCGTATCCGTACCAGCGATGGTAGAGGAAGCCGCCTTCCGGCGTCCAGCCATGCCGGACTGCTTCTCCGCCATCCAGCGCCCACTGCCAGTCGATTCTCCGGTAGAGCGCGTCGGCCAGCCGGCGGATCTCCCTTTCCCCCGCGCCCTCCCGGTCAAAGTAAAGCGAGGCGGAAAGGATTCCGGCCATGAGGATCGTCGTGTCGATGGTCGAAAGCTCGGAGCCGATTGCCCTCTGCCCGCTCTGCATGTCCAGGAAATGATAGTAAAAGCCGCGATACCCCGTGGCGTCCGGCTCCGGCCCCTGATGGCTTTTGGCCAGAAAACGCAGGGTTGCCAGCACCCTTTCTTCACCCTCCACACGGGCCAGCCACCCCCGTTCCACGGCCACCAGGTAGACGGAGAGGGCAAAACCGACGGCGGCGATACTTGCCGGGCTTCCCTCCCACGTGCTATCGGCGACCAGCCCGTTGGCCGGCTGCGCCAGATCGACGAAGTACCTGAGCGCCTGCCGCTGCAGGTGCTCAAGCAGCTCTGTATCTTGATCGTTCACGGCATCCAGCTCCTACAGGTCAGTGGCTCCCTCTGCCCGCCGGCATTCGCGCCGGGCAGGGGTCGAATCCAGTCCTCGCTTGTCCGGTTCATGGGCTGCTTCAATGTCCGCGTTGAGCCACGTTCCACGGTTGAGGGAGGGTATCGCCATTATAACAGCCCGAAGGAGGTGGCAAAACGCGTACGCGTGGCGCCCGCCTGCCGTTGGCGCAACTGCGGGCATTTGCTTCCCCGCCCGCGTGAAAATACATGATGCGGCGTTATGGGCTGCCGGCCCGATCAGGCGCCGGCCCCATAACGCCGCGTGCTTCCCCCCCTCTCGACGCTGTCTGACAACTACCTTGTCACGGCCATAACCGGGAAGTAGAGGACCTGCCCGCCCACGTTGTAGAGGAAGCTTCGCGTCGCTTCGCCCTCGCCATCGCTGACGGTGACGGTGAAGGCGTCGTCCACCGCCACCGGGTCGTTGTTCACGTCTACCACCGTAATGGTGAATGCCTGGGTCGCGAACGCGCCGGCTGCGTCGGTGACCTGTAGCTCAACCGCGTGGTCGCCCACGTCGGCGTCGCCCGGTGTGCCTTCCAGGCTTGCCGTGCCGTCGCCGTTGTCGGTCAGCGTCAGCCAGCCGGGCAGCACCGGTGCCGTGATCGCCAGGCTGTCGCCCGCGTCCACGTCCGCACTCTGGATCGCGTAGACGTAAGGCTGCCCCTCTGTCGCCTCGGTCACCGCTGCGCTCACGAAGGTCGGCGCGTCGTTGACATTCTGCACCGTCACCGTCACAGTGGCCGTATCATAGGTCAGGTGGCCGTCGTCGATGGTGTAGACAAACAGCTCTGTACCCACAAAGCCGGGGTTGGGGGTGTAGACAATCTCGGTCGCCGAGAACTGATACGTACCTTCCGTAACCTCCAGCGAATCCCCGTCCACGTCACTGTCATTGTCGAGCACGTCCACGGTGACCGCTGTCGCCTCTGCTGTGCCTGCCCTGTCGTCCGCTGCCTGGGGCGGATCGTTGACCGGCTCCACGTCAACGTTCACCTGAATCACATCGGTCAGCGCGCCATCGCTTACCTGAACGACAAAGTGATCGCTGCCATTGTAGTTGGCGTCAGGCTGGTAGCTGATCTCTTTGACCGCGCCTACGGCGCCGCCTTGGATCGCCGCCTGTCCGTTGGCCGGTGGCGTCACAATCGACCACGTGCGACTGGTCCACCGCGTAGGCCACGTCCCCGGCCGGGTCGGTGCTTGCCGGACCCCCTCCCAGCCCGAACCACTGCTCGCCATCGTAATTCGCCATCACGACCGGCTGGCCCCCCTCCACCAGAATGCCAGTTCGCCGACAACAGCCTAGAATAACCGCCATGGAACGCTGGATAAGACGAAAAATCCTCGCGCCCACAGATCCGACCTTGCTGATGGTCGCTCTCGTCGTCGCCATCCTCGCCTTCGCCGCCATCCGCCTGCTCGTTCCCGCCCTCGCCCAGCTTGCTGCCTCATTCCACGAGCTGAACCTGGCCTATCAAAGCGCCAATCGCGGCTGGCTTCGGCCCTGGACGATGGCCCCCGTCGTCCCCCTCCTGCTCTACGTCGCCATCTGGGCGGCGCTCCAGACGCCGGCGCGCTTCCGGCGGCTTGCCGCGGCTACTCTCGCGCTCGTCTTTACGCTATGGGCCCTCCTGTTCATCTATCGCTCCTCCTTCATCGCCCTCGACGGGCAGCGCTACTTCTCCCTTTTCGACGACGCGATGATTTCCATGCGCTACGCCTGGAACTTCGCCCACGGGCAGGGCCTCGTCTTCAATCCCGGTGAGCGCGTGGAGGGCTACACCAACCTGCTCATGACGCTGATCATGGCCCTCACGATCGTCCTGCTGGGCAAGCACGGCTCGATTGTCGCCATCCAGCTCTTTGGCCTTCTCTGCCTGCTGGCCGGCGGCTGGCTCACCTGGCAGATCGGCCGCGCGCTCCATCCCTACCGGCCGGGCCGCCACGGCCACCTCGCCGCGGCGCTCTCGGTTGGTCTGCTCTTTACCTGCTACCCGCTGGCCTATTGGGCCCTCATGGGCATGGAAACTGGTCTCCTGACAGTCTTGCTGCTCGCGGCGACGCTGGCGGCCCTGCGCTACGAAGACACCATGGCCCCGCCCTACCTCTGGGGAATGGCAGTCGCCCTCGGGCTGGCCTATCTCACGCGGCCCGATTCGGCCCTCGTCGCCCTGTGGCTTTTCCTCTACCTCCTGTGGCGCCATTTCGCCTCCCCCCGCCCGCGTAAGCCGGGGCGCCGGCTCCTCTTCGCCGCAGCCCTCTACGGCGCGTTCATCGCCGGCATGAGCCTCTTTCGCTGGCTCTACTACGGCCAGCTTCTGCCCAACACCTACGTCCTCAAAATGACCGGCATGCCCCTCGACGTGCGGCTGGCTAACGGCTGGGGATTCGTCCAGCCCTACCTGCAGACCCACGCCCCTCTCTACGCGCTCGCCGCCCTGTCCCTGTTGCTCCCCGGCCGTCGCCGGCAAAAGCTCCTTCTTTTCACCATCCCCCTCATCCTTCTCGCCTATTCCATCTGGGTGGGCGGCGACCCCTGGCCCTACTGGCGCTTTACCGCGCCCGGTTCGCCCCTCTTGTTTGTACTGGTCGCCGATCTCTGCGCCACCCTGTGGGCGAAACTGCGCGCCGCCCGCACATCGCCGGGCTCGTGGCCGGGCCGCCTTCTGCGGCGGTCGCTCTACGTTGCCTGGTGGACGCTCGTCCTCCTGCTCCCCCTGACCGGCAACGGCGCCTTCCTGCCCGAAGCATTCTTCCAGCAAGCCCCCTACCAGGTAGACGGGAACCGCTTCAACGTCAACCGCTCTCTGGCCATCCGTCATCTCACCCGCCCCGATGCCACCGTCGGCGTCTTTGGGGCCGGCGTCATTCCCTACTTTTCCGAGCGACCGGCGAT
>Ga0123333_10001534_pt1 | contig 24426 bp, 15 predicted proteins | sample BioC12SIPDNA_3_FD_89957 | JGI IMG/M metagenome (GOLD analysis project Ga0123333, IMG submission 89957) | Anaerobic biogas reactor microbial communites from Washington, USA - Biogas_R2_B C12 SIP DNA | ecosystem: Engineered > Bioreactor > Anaerobic > Unclassified | place: Washington, USA... | reverse complement strand
GCCAGCACGAAAAGGCCGGAGACGGTCCCGTACAGATAGTAGTTGCGCGCATACCACCCCCCCGCCACCAGCAGGCCGATCAGCAGCGTCCAGCCCAGGCGGCGGAAGGCCGGGCCGAGGGACCGCCGCCGCAAACCCGAGGCGAGGTACACACACGCGACCGCGGGAAGCGCCGTCAGGAAGTAGGCCTTCGTAAGCAAACCCAGTCCCATCACGATGCCGGAGCAGATCGCGTGGGAGCGCGGCCATCCCCCGGCGATGGACTTCAACACCAGGAAGAAGAGCAGGCTGTAGAGGGTCACCCCCAGGCAGTCGTTCGAAATCCGGGCGACCGTCGAGAAAAACATCGGCAGCAGCGCAACCAGCAGCGGGAAACACAGAAGACGGCGGGGGTCGGAGTACAACAGCCTCGCCGTCCCGTAGGCGAGCAGCACCGTCATCGAACCGATCAAAAGGGAGAAAGCGCGCAGGGCGAAGATGCGGGTCGGAAGATCGCATCGCTGAAACGCCCGATACACCGGCACGGCCGCCGCATAGTACAGGGGCGGATGCTGCGCCTCGTAGTTGTACACTCCCAGGCCGGACGTGTCGGGGACCCGCCTGGCAGCCGCCGGGATGCGCCGCAGCGCCTGTTCCCTCTCCCTCCTGGCCGGCTCCGGCAGCCCGAAATAGGCCCCGAAATCCGTATACCGGCCGCCCAGGTTCGCATTGACGGCCGGGGACAGGGGCAGCAGATGGAAGGATGCGGTGATTTCCTCCGAAATCCGCGTCTCCCCGTGCACCGGGATGCGTCCCCGCTCGGCCAGTTCCTGGATGTACGCATAATGAAACGGCTCGTCGAACCCCTCCCAGAGAGGGGTAAGGACGATATAGAAGGTTCCGTGCACGATCGCGAGCAGCCAGATGGCTGCAACCGTCCTCCGCAGTGGCATTCCAGGCTCCTGTGTCCCCGACTGGCCGCATGCCCGGCGGCAGGCACCGCCGGCGCATTCCTCCCAGAATTGTTTAATATGTAGCCGAAACGGGGGCCACGGTCGATAAAAAAATAGGAGATTGCTCGTTTGGGCGCAGGATCTTTCACGCTATACTAACGGACGCAGACGCGGCCCGGCCGGGACATTGCGGCCGTTCGCCCGGCTCGCTCCACCCGGTGAGGGGTCCGGACACGGGTTTCTGCTCAATCAACGACGCGCGGCATGATGGACGATAACAGTCGGCTCTTAATTCGATTAGGCAAAGTCGAGCGTGCCGCCGCTGCGCCCGGCGATCTGTTCGCTTCCATCAACCTCAGCAGATTCTACTTTCCGGGCAGCGGCGTGGCCGGGTCCCTCCTGGTTCACGGCCTGGCCGTGCTGGGGCTGTTCCTTGCCCCCCTGCTGGAAACCTTCCTGTGGCCCGTGCCTCCCCCGGGCGAGGTCGTGTTCATCGACCTGAGGACGCCGGAGACGGTGATGTATCTCCCGCCGCTGGGGGGGAGCCCCCGGGAATTCACCCCGGCCGAAACCGTCGCACAACCCGACGGGAAGGGACCGGTATCCGGCCCCGAGGGCCTGAGCTACCCTGGCCTGCAGCCGATCCTGTCGGACGTCCCGGATGCGACCAACCGCATTCAGACCATTCTCCAGCCCGAAATCGAGAATCCGCAGACGCTCGTGCCGCCCCTGCCCATGCCCAACATCGTGCAGACGGAACATACGCCCATGGTGGTGCAGTCGCCCGCGGCACCGGCCATCGAACCGGAGATGATCGTGCCGGAGATCGAATCGATTCCACCGGTGAGGATGGACACGTCCGTCCTGGCGCATCCCCGGGGCATTCCCCCCGACGGGGCGATCGGACTCCCGGGGAATTTCCCCGACACGCCCATCCCCGATCTGGTGCGGACCGGCGTCGAACCCCAGCTCGAGCTCCCCGAACCCGGACGCGCTCCCCTGGAGCGCCTCCGGCGGACGGCCCGGACCCTGCCTGCCGGCAACAGCCCCGCACCGGCCGTGGGGCCTCCCGGGGATTTCCCCGACGCGCCCATCCCCGATCTGGTACGGACCGGCGTCGAACCCCAGCTCGAGCTCCCCGAACCCGGACGCGCTCCCCTGGAGCGCCTCCGGCGGCCGCCCCGGACCCTGCCTGCCGACAACAGCCCCGCACCGGCCGAGGGGCCTCCCGGGGATTTCCCCGACGCGCCCATCCCCGATCTGGTGCGGACCGGCATCGAACCCCAGCTCGAGCTCCCCGAACCCGGACGCGCTCCCCTGGAGCGCCTCCGGCGGCCGCCCCGGACGCCCGCAGAAGGGGAACGGTTCCTGTCTCTGACCCCCATGCCCGCGATCCCCGTCATGAAGATCGAAATCCCCGAAGGCGAAGCGCGGGGACGTTTCGCGATATCCCCGGAGCCTCTCCTGGACGCGCCCGGCCCGGAACCCGGCATCCCTGAAACGGGCACAGCCGGCTCGGGGAGCGCGTCCCAGGCTGCCGATGCCGGCGCAAACGGTCCCGGGCTGCCGGCGCGCACGGTGCCCGGGCCGGGAGAAGATGCCTTCGAGGGCATCACCATCCTCGGAGGGCCCGATTCCACAGGCGACGATTACGGGGTCACCGTACTGGGCCCGGGGGACTCTTCGAGCAGCGGAATCACGATTATCGGGGGAGAAAAATCCGGCATGGACCCGGAATACGCGCCCGACGCCCCAACCTCCAGGCCTCTTCAGACAGCCTACAGCCTCAGCATCGTTTCCACCGAAAACAGCGGCGGGGGACTCCCCTCCTACGGCGTCTTCCGAAAAGACCAGATATACACGGTCTACCTGGATATGCGGCGCAGCGAGCGGGACCGGGACCCTTCATGGATCCTGGAATTCGGGCTCCTGGACGACCCGGACGAAAGCCCGGTTGTCTCGCTCGATCATGAAGCCGACACCGAGGGGCTGATCCTTCCCTTCCCGGCGGAAAAGCAGCGGCCCGATTTCCCCGAAGACCTGATTCGCAGGTACCTGGGAGGCATGATCGTCGTGCAGGGGGTCATCAATACCGTCGGCAGGGTGGAAGACCTTCTGGTCCAAGACAGCCCCGACGGCAGCCTGAGCCGGGAACTGCTGGCGGCCCTGCAGAGCTGGGTTTTCCGGCCCGCCCGCCTCCAGGGGTCCCCGGTCGCAGTCAAAGTGCTCTTCGGCATCCCCCTCTGGTTGCCCGACGGCAGGCTCGAGTAACCGCCCCGCCTCCCCCCCGCCCCTGCATGCGGCTGTTGCCGATTCCGCCATCCGTGGTATTGTACGTCCCCGGGATTACACCACTAACCAATGATCGGAGTCGAAATGAACATTCGGACAATTGTCTTTCTGTTGCTCTGTACCGTCACGATGATGTCGGGCCCTGCCCTGGCCCAGACCGCATCGCACTATCCGGCGGGAGCCGAGGGGATCCAGGGGCCCCAGCTGCCGCCGCCCGGCTTCTACCTGAGGGACTACAACTATATCTACGCAGCGGACACCTACCCCTCGGGGCCTCCTGATTTCAATCTGGTCGCCTACGTCCAGGCCCCCCGCCTGATCTGGATCACCGGCAAGAAGATACTGGGCGGCTTCTACGGGATGGATACGATTATACCGTTCGCCTACCAGGATCTCGAGGCCGGGGAGTTCAGCGGCAGCGATTTCAGCCTGGGAGACATCTTCGTCGAGCCGATCACCATCTCCTGGCACGGGGACAACTGGGATGCCGCCGCCGGCTACGGATTCTGGGCCCCATCGGGCGATTTCAGCCAGACCGACCCGGTTGCTCCCGGGAAGGGCTACTGGACCCAGATGCTCACAGGCGGAATGACCTATTATCCCGACGAGGGAAGACTGTGGTCCCTGTCGGCCCTGAACCGCTACGAATTCAACCAGGAGCAGAAGGACACGGGGGTGACGCCGGGCCAGTACTGGACGGTGGAATGGGGCATCGGCAGAAGCGTGACGAAGACCTTCACAGCGGGGCTGGCGGGATACCACCAGATGGCGACCACCGCGGCCAGTGATGACGCCGCGTCGGCCATGAAGGACCATGCCACCGCCCTCGGACCGGAAGTCGCGTTCGCATTCCCCGGCTGCGGCTTTTTCGCCTCGGTCCGCTACCTGTTCGAGGCCTCTGCCGAGAACAGGCCCGAAGGCAGCACCGTCACTATCACGCTGACCAAGAAATTCTAAATATCCGGTCCCCGGGGGGCCTGCAGAAAGACCGAAGGGGCCGAGACGGATCCGCCCCTTCGGGGCTCCGAAGCTTGAGGGACTTTACGTCCCCTTCATCCTATCCTGAGCTTGCCGGATGAGGTCCATCAGGGTCTGCATTTTGGGTTTCGGGGGCTGGAGGAACCGCGCCATCTCCTCGGCGGTGTAGTGTTGCTCCAGGTACGACCGGATGTTGATGCTCCCGCTCCAGCAGTCGAGCACTCTGCTGCAGGGGTATCCTTCCTGGCTGCAGCGGCAGTAGGAAAAGCACACGTAGTGCCCCAGGATCCTGCAGTAGATTTCCCTGTCGTCACAGTCGGCGCAGGATGCCCCTGCCATGATTCCCCCGTCAGGGGCGGCCCGGTTGCCGGGCCGCCCGGTTATCGGGCCGCCCGCTTGTCACCACTTGCCGGTCCGATTCTGCGGCGCTTCCGGGTAATCCTTGATGGATTCCAGCGATTTCTTCAATTCCTCATCCGGAGGCTCGTAGTTTATCAGCGATCCGGTAAAGAACTTCTCGTACCCGTTGAGATCCAGGAGGCCGTGGCCGCTGAGGTTGAACAGGATCGTCTTCTCCTTCCCCTCTTCCCTGGCCTTGTGCGCCTCCCGTATCACGCAGGCCACGGCATGGCTCGTTTCCGGGGCTATGATCATCCCCTCGGTCCTGGCAAACAGCATCGCGGCTTCGTAGCACTCCAGCTGGGGTATGGCCATGGGCCTGGCGAGCCCTTCCACAACGGTCTGGGACACCAGCGGCGCCATTCCGTGGTAGCGCAGGCCGCCGGCATGGATCGGCGGGGGGATGAAGTTGTGCCCCAGCGTGTACATGGGGAGCAGCGGCGTCATCTTGGCCGTGTCCCCGTGATCGTAGGCGAAGGGAGCGCGCGTCAGCGTCGGGCAGGCGACCGGTTCCACGGGGATGACGTCGATGTCGGCGCCGTTGATCTTGTCGACGATGAAGGGGAATGCCAGGCCCGCGAAATTGCTGCCGCCTCCGGCGCAGCCGATGATGACATCCACCTTCTTCTCCCCGATCTTCGCCAGCTGCTTTTTCGCCTCCTGCCCGATGATGGTCTGATGCAGCAGAACGTGGTTCAACACGCTTCCCAGCGCATACCGCGTCTGGCCGGTTGTATCCGTAACCGCGGCCTCGACCGCTTCACTGATCGCGATGCCCAGACTCCCGGGGGTGTCGGGCATCTTCGCGAGAATATCCCGGCCGGCCTGGGTTTCCGCGCTCGGGCTGGCGATGCACTTCCCGCCCCAGGTTTCCATCATCATCTTACGGAACGGCTTCTGGTCGAAACTGATCCGTACCATGAAAACCTTGCATTCGAGCCCCAGAAGGGAGCAGGCAAAAGACAGGGCGCTTCCCCACTGGCCGGCCCCGGTCTCGGTCGTAATTTTTTTGATCCCGAACTGCTTGTTGTACCAGGCCTGCGCCACGGCGGTGTTGGGCTTGTGGCTTCCGGCGGGAGAGACGCTTTCGTCCTTGTAGTAAATTTTTGCCGGGGTGCCGAGCGCTTTCTCCAGGTAGACGGCCCTGTGCAGCGGGGACGGCCTCCACCGGTACAGGATTTCGAGAATCTCCTCCGGGATATCGATCCACCGCTTCTGGCTCATCTCCTGTTCGATCAGGTTCATAGGGAACACCGGCGCCAGCATTTCGGGGGATATGGGATTCCCGTCCGGTCCAAGCGGCGGCAGCATGGGGGACGGCAGATCGGCCGCCAGGTTGTACCACTGCCTCGGGATTTCATCTTCATTCAGAAACACTTTTACGGTCATGAAAGCTCCCTCCTTGTACGTGTACCTTTGATCAGTGCCAAGCCAAGCAATCAGGATAGTGCGTCTTGCGGCGCCAATCAAGAAATTACATGACGGGCACGCCACGGCCGTCGGCTCTTCGCCGCGGGGATGCCCGGCGCGGGCGCGCGCGCAAACTGCCACTGGGGTATGAGCGCAGCGAGATTGGCCGAGAGGTGATGCCCGGCACGGGCGCGCGCGCAAACTGCCTGTTAAAATCGCATCGCCGATCCGGTATAATGCAAGCCGCCATCGGCATGTACCATCGACTACCGGATCGGACAGGCATGGGCACTCGGTTTGTGCCGCAGTCGCGGTCCGAGGGGGGGGCAACGGCGCCGTCCGCCCCCCGCTCCCGGGCCCCGTACCCCTCCGGGTCGGAGCCTTGCACCTCGGAGTAAAACCAATGGGCCCAGCCTCCGGCAACCCAACATAGGCACGGACGATTTGGATCCGGATCGGACACGGACCCGCGATTCGCTCCAAATCCCCGGCAAAGGTCGTACCCCATGAATCGAACGAAAATGCGGCTGATGCCCGGATGCATCCTGGCGGTCTCGGCGGGACTGATGCTGCTGCTGGCCGCCTGCGGCAGCAGCCGAAGCTCCGCATCGAACCCCACGGCCGCATTCACGGCATCCCCCGAAACAGGATCCTTCCCTCTGACGGTAACGTTCGATGCGTCGGCATCGGCGGATTCGAACGGCCGCATCACCGGCTACGCATGGGATTTCGGCGACGGAAGATCCGGGAACGGGACGGTTGTTCTGCACCAATACTGGTCGATAGCGACCTACACGGCCAGGCTCACGGTCACCGATGACGACGGCAACACCGGCACGGCGACCCGGACGATCCAGGTCAAGCCGCTCTACAGCGTCAGCGGCGCTGTTCTGGCGCCCGAGTACATGGAAACCGACAGCGACGTCAACGATACCAACGCCCCGTACGCCCCCAACGATTCCTTTCTGGAAGCGCAGGAAGTGGCGGCGCCCGCCTCCATCAGCGGCTACGTCAACCTGGCCCTCAGCGGGCCGGCCGGCCGTTCCTTTTATCTGGGGGATCCGGAGGATTATTACAGGGCCACGCTGAACAGCGACATGCGCATTACGCTCTACATGGCCGCCGATCCCATCCTGTCGGAGTTGAACCTGTATCTGTACGACGCGGAGGAAACCCTGGCGGATTCGACGCACACCGATGAAAACGGGACGGCTTCGCTCGCCGTGCCGCACAGCGGCGACTGGTACGTCAGGGTCGAGGCGGCCGGCTACGCGTTGCTGGAGACGGCATCGATCTACGTCCTGAACATGGGGAATTCCGGCATCGAGGCCGGCAGCCGGTCCCCCCGGCTGAGCGATGCATTCGTGCCGGGGGAGGCCCTGGTCCTGTTCGACACCGGCGTGGCCGCCCTCGACACCGGCGCGGCGAACGCGCCGGGCCGACTCCGGGCCATGGGGCTGGACACAGACGCCGGGGCGTCCGGGCACAGCCTGCGGTGGAAACTGCCCGAGACGGCCGACAGGACCGCCGCTTTCCGGGGCCTCGGGGTTCAATCCGCCCTCGGCGCAAGCCTCGCCCCCGGGCGCGCGGACACACAAACGGTTTCGAAAATGGAAACGCTCTGGATGATCCGGGCGCTGCGCAGGACCGGGGGGGTGCGGCTGGCCGACCCGAACTTCCTGCGCTGGCAGTCCCTGTACGAGCCGAACGACCTGTACTATCCCTACCAGTGGCACTACCCGCTCCTGGGCCTTCCGGAAGCCTGGACCATCGCCACAGGGAGCGACCTTGTGGTGGTCGCCGTCATCGACAGCGGCGTTCTACAGCAGCACCCCGACCTCTCGGGCCAGCTCCTGGGCGGCTATGATTTCGTTTCCGATCCGTCCTCGGCCCTCGACGGGGACGGGATCGACGGCGACCCCGAAGATCCGGGGGACGGGAGTACCCAGGGAAGCTCCTTTCACGGGACCCACACCGCGGGGACGATTGCGGCCCGGACCGACAACGGCATCGGCGTCGCCGGGGTTGCCTGGAACTGCCGGATCCTGCCGCTTCGGGCGCTGGGGATGGGGGGCTCGGGAACCTCCTACGACATCCTCGAAGCGGTGCGCTATGCCGCAGGGATGCCGACCGGCGCCGGGATACAGCTCGACGCGCCTGTGGACGTCATCAACCTGAGCCTTGGGGGGACGGGGTACTCCGGGATAGAAGCGGAGGTGTATCGGGAAGCCTACAGCCGGGGAACCATCATCGCAGCAGCCGCGGGCAATGACGGAACCAGCGATATCAACTACCCCGCGGGTTACGAGGGGGTCCTCTCCGTCAGCGCCGTCACGATCGAGGGGAACGCCGCCGGGTACTCCAATTTCGGCCCGACGATCGACGTGGCCGCCCCCGGAGGCTCCTCGACCGACGTCAACGGGGACGGCTACCTGGACGGGATACTCAGCACCGCCGGGGACGACAGCGGCGGAACCGTCAAGATGGGGTACGCGTTCTACACCGGCACGAGCATGGCCGCCCCCCATGTTGCGGGGGTCGCGGCGCTGATGAAGGCGCTCTATCCCGGGATGACGCCGGAGGATTTCGACGCCCTGCTATCAGCAGGGTACCTGACCCAGGGCTACAGTGAATCCGGGCCGGACGAGAGGCTGGGCTACGGCACGATCGATGCGTACAAGGCCGTGCTCGTCGCCAGGGAATCGGCATCGAGCGGCGAGATCCCGGCCATCCTTTCGGTTGCGCCGAGGTCGCTGAATTTCGGACGGACGGCGACGAGCCTGTACGTAACGGTCGGCAACAGCGGCAGCGGAAACCTCAAGATCGACGCGTACTACCCGGATGCGTCCTGGCTTTCGGTGGCGCCCACGGCCGATGTCGACAGCAACGGTTTCGGCACCTACGCCGTCGGCGCGGCCCGGGGCGGACTGGCCTACGGGACCTACACCGCCGGCGTGACGTTCGAAGCGGGCAGTCAGCGGGTCCGCATCACCGCGGCCATGGTGGTCGGTGAGGGGACCACCACCGCAAGGGGCGGATACCACTACATACTCCTGGTCGACGCCGACCTGCTCTCAACCGCCCGGGATACCTTTTCCCTGGAGGAAAACGGGCGCTACGCCTACAGCTTCACAGGCCTCCGCTACGGCAAATCCTACTATGTCTACGCCGGCACGGACATCAACAACGACGTCTACATCTGCACCGACGGCGAGGCCTGCGGCGCCTACCTCTCCCGGGACAAGCCCATCAGGCTGACCGTCACCGAGGACCTTGAAAACATCGACTTTACGACCGACATCAAGATCAACATCCCGGTCACGTCCGCGGGGGACGCGTCCCGGAACGGCCTTTCTCCCCGGAGGGATGCGGCAAGGCAGATTCTGAAGTAGGCGGCCCGCGGCCTAGGATTCCAGGCGCAGGATGTGGGCGTTGCGCCCGCGTGCGATCTCGAGCAGGTCCTCCCGGCAGGTGAACAGAAGCAGCTGCCGGCGCTCGGATTCGGCATCCAGTATGGCGTAGGCTTCCAGGAGGCGGGGCCGGTCGTAGGCGGCGAAAGGCTCGTCCAGGAGACAGGGGCAGGGCTCGCTCCCGTCCGATACCAGATCCAGGATGCCGAACCGGACGGCGAAATACAGCTGGTCCTGGGTGCCGCGGCTCAGGCATTCGGCCAGCCGCAGTTCCCCGGTAGCGGCCTCGCGCACCCGTATGCGGAAGTCCGGGTCGATCTTGACCTCGCTGTAGCGTCCCCGGCAAAGCCGGAGGAAGCGCTGACCGGCAGCCGCGTTCAGCTCGGGCGCCAGCACCTCCTGCTGCTGTCGTGAAAGCTTCTCGATGGTTTCCATAGCCGTGCCGAGAGCCGAGCGGTTCCGCTCGAGCGTTGCCAGGCGCGTGGCGGCGACGGCAAGATCCTCCTCGATTTCCGCCGAGGACCGGTACTGGGCGAAGGCATGGCGGACCCGCTCGACGGCGTGGGCATGCTCCTGCCGGGCATCGGAAAGCCGCTCCATCAGGCGCCTTTCCGCCTCCTCCAGCTCCGGCCGCCCGGGAGGGTACGGGAGAAGCGGGGCGCCGCCGGAGGCCCCCGGGGACGCCCCGAACGAGGCCGCGCCCTCCCCGGCCCCGTGGGACCGGAGCTTGTCGTCGGCCTCCTCGAGCAGCGCCCCCCATTGCCCGAGAGTGCACCCCTCGGCCAGTCTTTGGAATTCCCGGGTGCGCGAGGCCTCCTTTTCGAGAAGCTCCGTCAGCCGCCTCTTCTTGGAACACTCTTCCCTGAACCGGGCAGGCGTATCGACCCCCGCTGCATCCAGCAGGGTCCGGATCCGGGATTCCACCAGGATGCGTTCCCCTTCGAGGGCGGCCTCTTCGGCCTCGAGGGAGTCGACCTTCTGCAGGCAGCGGTCATACTGCGCATCCAGTTCGCGGAATCGCCGCAGGTTGTTCCGCAGGACATCGACCTGCAGTTTCAGGCTCCCGGGAGAGCAGGAAAGCCCGGCCTTTTCCAGGCTCTCCCGCATCATGCAAAACGTCTCCTCGGCCTGCGCCTGGTACCGGCGGCTCCGCTGCTGGTTCTCCTCGAACTGCGCCGCGAGCTCCGCAAGCCTTCTCCGGTCCTGTTCGCTCCGCCTGGCGGCCTTGAGAAACGCGTCCAGCCCCCGGAATCCCGCACCGGCGACGGCCGCATCCAGCTCCCGGCGCTTGGTCCCCCCCGCCTGCAGGGTTGCGGCCTGTTCGAGTGCGAGGGCGCGGGCGCGCTCTCCGGCGGCGCGTCCGCGCCTGGCCATCCCCGCCGCGGCCGTCCACAACCAGGCCGAAAGCGCGAGGCCTGCGCCTCCGAACCCCAACTCGAGCCACGGGGACAGGCCTTCGAACCGGTCGAGGTAGCGCACGGCCGTCGGCGCAGCCGCCAGCAGGATGCACACAACCGCAGCCAGCCTCCGGTTGAACGCCGTCCTCACCGATTCCGCCATTTTCAGGTTCTCCCGTGCCGCGAGCTCCGCCAGCGCCGCCGAGGAGGCCGCCGCCAGCCGCTCCGCCTCTGCGGCATCGCGCGCAAAACCGTCCCAGTCGACGCCCGGGTCCTTCAGCGGCGCCGGGAGCGGGGCCAGCCGTTTCTCCAGGTCGTCCATCTCGCGCCTGAAGCGGGCGGCCGTCTTCCTCAGGCCCTCCTTCTCGAGCGACAGCCCGAGATACTGCACAAACCACCCGGTGACCTTCTCGGACTCATCGCCTGCGGCCAGGGGGGCGTAGGCCTCCAGTTCGCGCCGCTCCGCCTCGGCCCGGCCGCGGGCGCCCAGAGACCTTTCCTTCTCGGAACGGACCGCCCGCAGACGCTCTGCAATGCTGTCACGGGCTCCGGCAAGCCGATCGATCTCCTCCAGGCTTTCCACCGGGAAGCCCTCCCGGGCGTCCAGAGCGTCGATCGTCCTCCGCAAGGCGGCGATTTCGGCCTCGACCTGCTCGAGGGATCGGATCCGGGAATCGAGATCCTGCCGCCGGACCGACAGGAGGGAGCCCCGGACCCGGGAGAGCTCGCGATCCAGTTCCCGGGCTTCGCCGGCGAGACGGTTCCGCTCGGCCAGCCATTCCCCGTAGCGGGCACGCTGTTGGTCGAGCGCCTTCCGCTCCAGTTCGAGGGCGCGGACGAGGTCGATCGCCTGTTTGTAGGGTTTCGTCGGCGCGCGCTCCGACCCTATGGATTCGAGCGTCTCCGCCAGCCTGTCGAGGCTTTTCCGTATGGAAAGGTCCTCGTGGCCGCAGTGGGCCAGGTTCGCGATCCTGTCCCGGATCGTCGCGCGGCTGCCCAATTCCGCCGCCCTGTTCTCCCTGATGACGCCCAGGGACTCGTACAGATCCTTCGGGAGGCCGAAATGATGCTTCCCGAAAAGGACTTCCCCGTTCCGCTGCTGCCCGTAGAGCCGGGTGATATCTTCGCCGGTGGAGGTTCGAATCTCCAGGCGGGATTCCTCCCTGCCGAAAAAGCGGCGGATTTCCAGATCCCGGCCGTCAGCGGTGCGGCAGTGGAGCACACCGCCGTACTGCCCCCCGTACCACGGCTTGTAGTGGTCGGCCCAGGGGTCCAGACGCCTCTGCGTTTTCAGATCGGGGCGAAGCTGCCCGTAGAGCAGGCCGATAAGAAAATGCTGGAGCGTGGATTTCCCGCCCTCGTTGGGGGCAAAAACCAGGTTGATGCCCTCGCGGAAGTCGAGCGCGAGATCGCTGAGCTTGCCGAACCCAAAGACTTTGCCGCCTAGGAAAATCACCGGAGCTTCACCTCTTTCCCGCTGAGCGCCTGGACACCGTAGAGCCGGGCGCTCTCCAGCCGGGCCTTCTCGTCAGAGTCCGCCGGCGGCGTCTCCGCCAGGGCCTGGAGAGCGCCGGTCAGCTCGCGCACAAAACGCCCCCGGAGCGTCTGTTCCAGGGCAATCGATTCGAAATCCCACGCGGGATACGTCCGGTCCTCCCAGTGAACGTGCAGGGCCTCCCCCGCCAGTCTTTCGCCCAGTTCCGCGACGGAAAGGTCCAGCGCGGGATCGGCCGCCCCTTCGAGCCGCACCCGCAAAATGGTTTTGGAATCCCAGAGCTCCCCGCGCCGCCCGAGCACGGCGTCCAGAATCTGCTCCCGGGTCGTGAACCCATCGCAATCGACCGTCATGGTCTGCAGGGGGTACTGGCCGCAGCTGCGGCTTTCCACCCGCAACGCGCTCCCGGAGAATTCCCCGAAAAGGTACCCGCCCCGGCCCGTTTCGTCCCAGCCGCGCCCTTCGGGTATCCCCGGATACCAAGCCTCGGTGCCGTCGATCGTATTCTGCAGCCGATGCTGGCGGTGGTAATGCCCCAGGGCGCAGTACTGCACGTTTTTACCCGCGATGTCGGCGATCGTGAAGGGCCCGTGGCCGGATTTCCCCGCCGGGAGGTTCCCGGTGTCGGAACCGTGGCATAGCACGATGTTGTAGAGGTCGCCGGGCATGGGGGGAAGCGTCGCAAACAGGCGGTCTCTCAAACGCGGCCGTTCATAACCGAAACCGGCCAGACGGACACCGATGCCGGCCAGTTCCACCGGGCAAAACTCCTCCCTGTCGAAAATATGTACATTGTCCGGCCACGGCTCCTCCCTGTAGGGGGAACCGGCCATGCAGGGGTCATGGTTCCCCGGGGCGATGAACACGGGGATGGGATGCACTTTCCCGAACTCCTGCCTGAGGAACTCGACCGTGTCGGGCGTCACGCGCTCCGATTCAAAAAGATCCCCGGCGATCAGGATCATGTCGGCGTCCTCGCTCCGTGCATCCTCCAGTATCCGGCGGAAAGTTCCCCGGATCGCCTCCCGCTTGCGGGTCCCCAGATGGGAGGAAAATCCCGCTCCCGAGAAACTCGTATCCAGGTGAACGTCCGATGTGTGGATGAATCGAAACATGCCCGAGGCCCCCCCCTTGAAAGGTGACTATGACGGAAGCCCGAGGCCAAGTGCAAGTGCCAAGACTCGCTCGATGCCCCCGCGGCAGGTGCGGGGGCTGCCTCCGGGCGGGCGGCGCCGGCCCGCACGCCCCCTGTCAAGGGGAAGGCGCCCGGGTGTTTGGACCGTTTATTTAATTGAATCCGCGGGACTTCCCGTTATATTCGGATTCGCAGAGGCCCCGTCGTCGAGGAAAAATACCTTTCGAAAACCGGATTTCTGCCGAAAAGACGGGGTGATTGTGGAAATCCCCGGAAAGAGGTACCGGCGCCGGGCGGGCATGGGCATCGGCATCACATCCGGTGTCGGCCCGGCATGGACGGAACCGGGGGACGGAACCAGTTCCTGCGCGCTGCTTCCGGAGGCGGCCCGGGAGACGGGCCGGGCGAAACATTCCAGCCGGGGGCGTCTGTGCCGTCCGGCCCCGGATGCCGCCCGGGATCACCGGGCTGCAACGATGCGCCCCGGGCGGCATTGCGGATTGGGAAATTCGGGAATGGAAAACAACGGTAGGGCCCGCCGTATCGCCGTGATCAGCGGCAAGGGGGGCGTGGGCAAAACGGTGATTGCGGGGAATCTTGCCGCCGCGCTGGCCTCCACGGGATGTCGCACCCTGGTACTGGACGCCGACCTGGGGCTGGCCAATCTCGACATTGTTCTGGGCGTGGACCCGGAATACACCGTTGAGGACGTGCTGGGAGGGGCCTGCAGCCTGGACGACGCGCTGGTACGGACCCCGGAAGGATTCGATCTCCTGGCGGCAGGCTCGGGCCTGCAAAAACATACGCTCCTTTCAAAAAACCTGGCCGACGGCATCGAAGCGCTGCTCGGGGAACTGGGCCCCCGGTATGACATCGTCCTGTTTGACGTCGGCGCCGGACTGGGGGATGTGGTTCTCTTCTTCGCCAATCTTGCAGACAGGATCCTCGTCGTGGTCACGCCGGAACCGGCTTCCCTGCTCGACGCCTACGCGTCGATCAAAGTGCTCCGGCAGCTCTACGGGAGGCATGAATTCTTCCTGGCGGTCAACCGGGCGGATCCCGGGAACCCGCGTCGGGTCGGAAATTCGATCGCCCGTCATCTCCGGGGGGTCCTCGCCAGGTTCGTCGACGCGAACCAGCCGCAACGGATGTCCCTGTACCTGGCGGGCTCCCTCCCGCAAGATCCCGAGGTGTCCCGGTCCATCCGGAACCGGAAGCTTCTGCTCGAGACCGCCCCCACGGCCGCGTCGGCCCGCGCCATCTGCGCCATGGCCGACGTGCTGCGCGCGGGCTGGACGTCCCGATGCTGAAAAAATCGGGGCACATTTAGAACAATGAGGCGTCCTGGTGTATGATAGGTACCGTGTGCCGGCCAGGTCGGCATGCCTCAAGAAATCGTAACCGCAATTCGAGGTTGAAACTTGGATCAAGATAGCCGGACTGTTGATGCAACCGATGGTGACGACAACGCCCTTGCGGCGCTGATCGGGAAAGCGGGGGAGGGGGACACGTCGGCGCTCGGGGCGCTCTACGACCGGACCGGCAGTCTCCTGTTCGGGCTTGTTCTGCGCATGGTGCCGGAACGAACCGCGGCCGAAGAGCTGCTGCTCGATATCTATGCCCGCATTTGGAAAGAATCCGCGGGCTACGACCCGGAGCGCTTCAAACCTCTGGAGTGGCTCATCACGATCGCGCGCACCCGGGCGATCTGCCGGCTCGATGCCACCAGGGAGGGGAAAAAGCGCACGGTCACGGTTTCCGGGGAACCGGAGGCGCCTCCGACGGTCGCCCCCCCGCTTCAGGGCCAGGCCCGCGCCGCGCTCCAATCCCTGGCGCCCCCGCAGCGCGAGGCCCTGGAGTGGGCCTTTTACACGGGGCTGAGCTGCAACGAAATCGCCGCCCAGAGCGGAAAGCCGCCGGGGGCCATACGCACCTACACCCGGATCGGGATGAGCAAACTCTACGACCTGTTCCGCCCATTGTACGAACGCGGGACGGGATCGGGAACCGCCGGAGGGGGGTTGTGACCTTGACGCACGAAAAACCGACCGAGGAAATCCGGGAGCTGGCGGCTCTGTACGCCCTCGGGGCCCTGACGCAGCATGAGGCAGACAGTTTCGAAGCCCACATGCGCGAAGGGTGCCCCGTCTGCGAGGCGGAATGCCTCAAGTATAAACATATCGCGGCCGAAATCGGATTGGGTGCGGGCGAGGCCCCGGCCCCCGGGTACATCCGCGAGCTGATTCTGGCGCGCATCGCCCGCGAGACGCCCGAACAAGACACGCCGGAGCCGCCGGTTGCGGCGCCGGAGCTGCCGGTTGCGGCGCCGGAGCCGTCCGCGCCCGCCCCCAGGGCCGAACCGGCGCCTTCCCCGAAGCCCGTCCTGGGACATATCCCCGCCAGGAGGCCGAGCATAGTCCCGTGGGTCCTGGCGGCCCTGTTCGCGGTCATCGCGGGACTTGTCTTCTTTGCCTATCGTTCGGAGCAGTCGGACAACAAGCAGCTGCGCGGGGAAATCGCCTCGGTCCGAACGGACCTGTCGGACCTGGAAAAGCTCTACGAGATCCAGAAGGGCCGTCGGGGGGAGCTCGAGCAGATCATCGCCACCGTCAGCAAACCGGAAACGCGGATTCTGCACCTGGCCGGCCTGGCACCGGCACCGGCGTCTTCGGGCGCCATACTCTGGGATGTCCTCGAGAACAAGTGCCTCGTATTCGGATTCATGCCGCCGGCGCCGCAGGGGAAAGCCTACCAGCTGTGGTTTCTGACCCCGTCGGCCAAGATCCCCTCCGGGACGCTGAAACCCGATCCATCCGGCAGGATCTACGAATGGTTCCCGATCCCCGGAGACGTCTCGAGCCTGACCATGGTTCTGACCCTCGAGCCGGAGAGCGGCTCCCAGGTGCCCACCCTGCCCTACTATGCGATCGGGCGTAACGACTAGGCGGCGCGCCATCCCGGGAGCATGCGGTCCCCAGATGGCGCGCCGCCCCCGGTCCGGGCACATTCCCTCTTTAATTATTGCGTACGTCCATATATTCTCTTTCATTTGCAGGAAGGAGGAATGCACATGCCCGTCTACGACCCCCATGCGATCGAAGCCAAATGGCAGGAATACTGGGAACGGAACAAGACCTATCGCGCCGACGACATCAGCTCCAAGCCGAAGCTCTATGTTCTGGACATGTTCCCGTATCCGTCGGGGGAGGGGCTGCATGTGGGGCACCCCGAAGGGTACAGCGCCACGGACATGTACAGCCGGTATAAGCGCATGAACGGGTTTAACGTCCTCCACCCGATGGGGTACGACGCCTTCGGCCTGCCGGCGGAACAGTACGCCATAGAATCGGGCACCCACCCCCGCGTGACGACGGCGAAAAACATCGCCAACATCCGGCGGCAGATCAAGCGCCTCGGGTTCAGCTACGACTGGTCCAGGGAGTTCGCCACCACCGATCCCGAGTATGTGCACTGGACCCAGTGGATCTTTCTGCTCCTTTTCGACACCTGGTTCGATCCCGGCTACGAATGGATGGACCCCAACGGCAAGAAAAGGGCCGGCAAGGGCCGGCCGATTGCGGAACTGCCGGTACCCGCCGCCATCCGGGCCGAAGGGGAGGATGCCGTCGGCCGGTACCGGGACGCCTTCCGGCTTGCCTACCAGGCCGAATCCCCGGTGAACTGGTGCGCGGCGCTCGGCACCGTGCTTGCGGACGAAGAAGTGATCAACGGGCTCTCGGAACGGGGCAACCACCCGGTTCAGAGGATCCCGCTGCGCCAGTGGATGCTCCGCATAACCGCGTACGCGGACCGCCTGGTCGAGGATCTGGAAACGCTCGCGTGGCCCGAGGCCATAAAGGAAATGCAGAAAAACTGGGTGGGCCGCAGCGAGGGCGCGGAAGTGGATTTCTTCCTGGGGGCCGACGAGGGCGCCTACAATGCCTGGGCGCTCAAGCGCCGGAAAACCGGATTTCCCGCAGAGCCCGGGCCGCACGCGATCCGGATCTACACGACCAGGCCCGATACCCTGTTCGGCGCCACCTACATGGTTCTGGCGCCCGAACATCCCCTGGTCGAGCATCTGACGACGGACGAACAACGCGACCGTGTCGAACAGTACATCCGCTACGCGTCCTCGCTGAGCGAGGAGGACCGGATCGCGGGACGCGGCACAAAGAGCGGGGTACCCACCGGCGGGTACGCCACGAACCCCGTGACGGGCGAGACAATACCGGTGTGGATCGCCGATTACGTCCTCTCTAGCTACGGGACAGGCGCGATCATGGCCGTGCCCGGCCACGACCAGAGGGACCTGGAGTTCGCCCGGGCGTTTGAGCTGCCCGTGCGCGCCGTCGTTATGCCGACCGAGGATTGGATCGGGCGGATGCGCACGGCCAACGACACCGCCGAAGCCCCCCTCTCCCGGGAAACCTACCCGGACCGGATAGGGAAACTGCCCGAAGCCTATACGGGAGAAGGGGAGGGGATGCTGTCTTCGAACCCGGAGGTCTCCCTGAACGGGCTGCCGACACCGGAGGCCAAACGAAGGATCGTCGAATGGATCGTCCAGTCCGGCCTGGGGCGGCCGGCCGTCAAATACAAGCTGCGGGACTGGCTGTTCAGCCGCCAGCGCTACTGGGGGGAGCCGATTCCCGTCCTGCACGCCCTGGACGCCGACGGCAAACCCACCGGGGCCATCCGGGCGGTCCGGGAGGAGGAGCTTCCGGTGCTGCTGCCGGAAATGGACGATTTCAAGCCGACCGGGAAACCGGGCGGGCCGCTCGAGAAGGTGCCCGAGTGGATCCTGCTCCGGCGCGACGGCCGCACCTTCGCCCGGGAAACCAACACGATGCCTCAATGGGCCGGCTCCTGCTGGTACTATCTCCGGTTCTGCGACCCGCACAACAGCACGCGCGCCTGGGACCCCGGGAAGGAAAGCTACTGGATGCCCGTGGACCTGTACGTCGGGGGTGCGGAACACGCCGTGCTGCACCTGCTGTATTCGCGCTTCTGGCACAAGGTGCTCTACGACCGCGGGCATGTCTCCACCATGGAACCCTTCAAACGGCTGGTCAACCAGGGGATGATTCTCTCGACCACGTACCGCACTCCGGAAGGGCGGATCGTCCCCTACTCGGGAATCGATTTCCAGGAAGGGAAGGCGTTCCACGCCGAGACCGGGGTCGAACTCGTCGGGGAGACCGAGAAAATGTCCAAGTCGCGGGGGAACGTCATCCCCGTCGACATCCCCGTCGAGCGGTACGGGGCCGACACGACCCGGCTGTACGAAATGTTCATCGGCCCGCTGGAATCGACCAAGCCCTGGAGCATGCAGGGCGTTGAAGGGATCAGCCGCTTCCTCAACCGCGCCTGGCGCATGATCGTCGATGAAGACTCGGAGACGCTGCAGCCCCACCCCGCCGTCCGTGCCGGCGGCCCGGGCCCCGGCCAGGACGCGCTGCGCGTCCTGCACAAGACGATCGACGCCGTCTCCCGGGACATGGAAAGCCTCAGCTTCAACACCGCCATCAGCCGGCTCATGGAATTTGTCAATTATTTCACCGGGCAGGATGTCCGGCCCCTGGCCTGCATGGAGGCGTTCGTCCTCATGCTCGCTCCCATGGCCCCGCATATCGCCGAAGAGCTCTGGCAGGCGCTCGGGCACCCGGAATCCCTGGCCTACGCCCCCTGGCCGGCCCTGGACCCCCGGCACATCCGGGAAAGCTCGGTCCAGATCCCTGTCCAGATCAACGGGAAGGTTCGCGGGCGGATAACGGTCGCCGCCAATGCGGCCGCCGGGGACGTGGAAACCGCCGCCGTCTCGGACCCCAAGATCCAGAATCATCTCCAGGGGTATGCGATACGCAAGGTGATCGTCATCCCCGGGAAGATGGTCAATATCGTCGCCGTCCCTGCCGCGCCGGCCGCATCCTGAGCCCGCGCCGCAGCAGGAGCCTGGCCCCCGCGACGATCCCGTTGTCGAGCTCGCGCACCCTGTTGGCTGCGGAGAGAACGTGCCGGACGGCCCTGTTGCGCTGAAAGAGTGCCGGGGAGTCGATCCTCCCGTACAGGTGCAGCCGCCGCTCCAGTTCCCGGCACCAGTAGCACAGGGGATCGCTGCAGACATTGATCTCCGGGTGTTCCCGCAGGACCGCCACCATGCTTGCGAGCGATTGCCTCGCGGGGACCAGGATCGACGGCGCCCGCCCGACGCACCCCTCCGTGACGAGCCCCTGCCGGCGGAGCACGGAAACCAGCTCCGGCAGGCGGCGCGTGCATCCGCCGCGGTCGCTGAAAAGGAACGTCCGCCTGTTCCCGAACCGGTCGATGTAGAGGACGGCGCGCGGCCTGGGCACGACGTCGAGCAACCCCGCGACCTGCTGCGCAGAGTGCCGGAAGCCCGCCAGTTTGTCCCCGATGCCGACGGCCAGGTACTTCCCATCCAGGGAGGCGAGTCTTTCGAAGGGCAGGTAGGACGCGGCTGTTTCGTCGTGCCCCTCGGTGAGGAAACGCGCATGCCGGCCGATGGCCGCGACCGAGAACGCGGGATGCCGGCTGCGGACCGCCCCGGGCCTCCGCCGGAAGGTCTCCGCGACAATGCCCGTGATGCAGGGGGTCCTCCCGGCGTCGAAGACATACTCGGTCCAGCCCAGACGGACTTCCGCCGGCAGGAAGAAACGGGTGTGCGTGTTCATCATCACCGTGCCGCCGGGGCCCACCGCGTCCAGGAGGGCGTCGATACAAGCCTCCGGGCCGGGGCCGCCCAGGCTCCGGTAGGATGCGCCGACGGCCAGGCAATCCCCCGTACGCACCCCGATCGCTTCGAGCCCTTCGATCATCCGCTTCTTCGTCGTGTGCATGGGACCGTCAGCCGGCCGGGGCAGTGCCGGTCTCCTGCCCCGCCCTGCGGCCGTACCTCCCGTCGGTGCCGCTCTCCAGGTTCAGTTTCCGCCTGAGGGCTCCGGGCGGCATCCATTTCCGTTCATTCGCTTCGGCAATCGCATGCACCCTGCGCAGCAGATCGGCGTTCCGGGCCAGCCTGGTTCTGCCCCGGTCCAGCCATAGGTTGTCCTCCAGGCCGACCCGCACGCCGCCGCCCGCGGCGATGGAGACGGAGTTCATCATGAGCTGATGGTCGCCGATGCCGGCGATGCTGTAGAAGGACCCGTCGGGCAAATCCCTCAGGAGAATCCCGGCATGCAGCAGATCCGGCTGCGCGCAGGCTATGTTGCCGAAAAGAAGATTGAAGTAGTAGGGGGGGGCGATCAGCCCCTTTGCGGCAAGGTAGCGGGCGTAGTTGATCATCCCTGCATCGAAGGCCTCGAGTTCCGGCGCGATCCCCCTGTCCTGCATGATGGATGCGAGCCCCATGATCGTGGCCGGCTCGTTGATGCTGGCCTGCCGGTTGAAGTTCAGGGAGCTGAGCGTCAGCGATCCCATATCGGGCTTGACGCTCCCGGAGAGCTCCAGCGGTTCCGAGCGCCGCTGGAGTTCCCGGACCGTGCGCCCGCTGAGAGAAACGCAGATGACGAGATCGCTCGAAAGCGCGCGCACGCCCTCGATGATTCTCGCGTAGATGTCCGCACGGCAGGAGGGCGCCCCGGTGCCGGGCTCCCGGGCGTGCAGGTGCACCATCGTGATGCCGATTTCCAGGGCTTCGTCGACAGCTTCGACGATCTCCTGGATCTCGACGGGAACGTACGGGGTCATTTCCTTCGTCGGGATCATCCCCGTCGGGGCGAAATTGACGATCAGGTCCCCCTCGTTGTCCGTATGCGTCCTTCCGGTATCCCCAGCCATGCGTACCCCCTGTGCCGATCCTCAAAAACCGCCGCCGGATGGCGGGACCCGTCCCCGAGCGCCCCCCAGGCCGGTTCAGGTCGCGGTCCCCGTTTGGTAGAACACCTCCGCCGGAACCGGCACGCGCGACCGGACCGTGTCGGCGATGCGGTCGAGCGCGTCATCCTCGAGCGCGGACACGCACGGTTCTCCGGGCGTGCGGGCAATGGTGTACAGATGCAGCGCCTTCAGGCGGCCCCCGGAGGCGAGAATGCCGTTGAGGCGGTCGCAGTAAGCCTCAATTTCGCGCGGCGCCGGCGCCGCGCCGCCCAGGCGCATCCAGATCGACTGAATGACGACCGAACGCGCACGCGCCGCATCGAGGATGTTGCCGAGAATGTGCGCCAGAGGGACCGGAGACCTGTTGACCGTCCGGAAATACGTTTCGGTGCCGGCATCGAGCTTGGCCCAGACCTCGCCGTTGTTCCGGTCCAGAACCTCCAGGGCCCTGCGGACCCGCGGTCTGTCCAGAAGCGAGGCGTTGGTGATCAGGACGATCTTCGCGGCGCCGAGCCCAAAACGCAGCCTGGCACGCGCGGCGATCCCCACCCCTTTCGGGAAATCGGGGGAGGCCGTGGGCTCGCCGTCGCCGGAAAACGCGATGTCGCGGACGCCCCGCGCGTGCAGGGGCAGAAGCCCGAACGGGGGGACGTCATAGAGGCGCCCGCGTTGTTCCTCCCCGAGGATGGCCTCGAGCTCCGACTGGAGCCTGGCGGGGTCCACGCGGGCGGGCGCCGCTGTGTTGCGGCGGTCGACCTGGCAGTAGAGGCAATGGAAACTGCACTCCTTCCCCGGGCTCAGGTTGATCCCGATGGATAGCCCTCCGCTCCTGCGGGATACGACCGGATAGACGTAGCGGGCATCCCTCCATTGCCGCGGATGCATCCGGTAGGCGTCGTGCATGGTGCGAACGTCATCCCCCGTCGGTATCGCCATGGTGCGTGCCGGAAGGCCTCCCTGCTTGGTCGTCGCGCAATCGGCGTGCGCCGTCGGCTGAGTATACCACAGCGGGCGTCGGCGGAACCATCCCCCGGAACAGGCAGCCACCCGCTATGGGGAACCCGGGGATTTTCGTTGACAGCGACGGAGACGCCTTGATAGGCTACACCTGTATACAGCTGTCCGGGCGTGGAGCCGTGCCCCCGCGGCACGGCAGACGGAGGATGAATCGGAAATGGGCAACGAGGGCTTGCAGATCAGGCATGATTCCCGCCGACCCACACTTCTACCCGTTATCGTAGTATCCGTACTAATCGTTACCGTAACCATCCTGACCGGGGCCTCCCGGTTCGGATGATGGCACCACGACTGGGAATTCCAGGGCCGTCACCCGAACCGGGTTGACGGCTTTTTTTTTAGGCGCATCGACATCGAGCGCAGGAGACAGACGCCATGACAGACAGTTCGCTAGAGGGTTCGCCGAACACACGCACGCTTTCGATCCTGGTTGAAAACCGCTTCGGAGTTCTCTCCCGCATTGCGGGCCTATTCAGCGCACGGGGGTACAACATAGAGACCCTTACCGTAGCCGGCAGCTCCGAACCCGGCCTTTCGCGCATCACCATGGTGGTACGGTGCGAGGCTCTCCTGGCCCAGCAGATTCTGAAACAGGTCCACAAACTCCCCAACACGGTCCAGGCGGAGGATCTGACCGACGCCAACTGCGTCGAGCGTGAGCTGGTCCTGGTGCGCGTGCGCGCTCCCGAGGAGAAACGGACGACACTGCTGACGGAGGCCGAGATTTTCCGGGCGCGCGTCGTAACGGCAAACCCTGAAAATTATGTGTTCGAGGTGACGGGGGACACCGGCAAGGTGGAGGCGTTCCTCGACGTCGTTCGCCCCTACGGAATCGAGGAAATGGTGCGGACGGGGAAGGTGGCGATGCGCCGCACCATGGGGGCACCAAAGGCCGGGGAGTAGGGACCGGGCGCCCGGTATCAGGCACGCATCATTCTTATACGAAGGGCAGAAAACATGAACTCAAAAATGAACAAACGACACCCGCTCGCGGGCAAGCGCATGACCGGTGCCGACATGATCGTCCAAGTTCTGGCGCAGGAAGGGGTCAACACCGTCTTCGGGTACACCGGCGGCGCGATCCTTCCGACTTTTGATGCCATTTTCCGCTACAACGTCGAGCACGAGTCCGATACAAGCCGGCAGCTGCAGCTCGTCGTCCCCGCCAACGAGCAGGGAGCGGGCTTCATGGCCGCCGGCTATGCCCGGGCCAGCGGGAAGGTGGGCGTTTTCCTCGTCACCTCCGGGCCTGCGGCCACCAACAGCGTCACCCCCGTCCGCGACTCCATGGCCGACTCGGTCCCGGTGGTCCTCATATGCGGGCAGGTGGCCCGGGCCGCCATCGGCTCGGACGCGTTCCAGGAAGCTCCCGTTTTCAACATCATGAGCTCCTGCGCCAAGCACGTTTTCCTGGTCCAAGACCCGGAGGCCCTCGAGGCGACCGTCCGCACGGCTTTCGGCATCGCCCGCAGCGGCCGGCCCGGCCCGGTGGTCATCGATGTGCCCAAGGACGTCCAGAACTGGGAGGGGGTCTTCAAGGGGGAGGGCGTCCTGCGTTTCCGGGGATACGAGAACCGCATGAAGGCCCTCAACGAATCCCGCCTGCTGCCCGAGGAGTGCGCCGAGTTCCTGGACCTTCTGCGGAAAAGCGAACGCCCGCTGATCTACGCCGGAGGCGGGGTCATCTCCGGCGACGCGGCCGTGCACCTGCGCCAGTTCTCCAAACAGTTCCAGATACCCGTCGTCACCACCCTGATGGGCATCGGCGCCGTCGACACTGCCGACGACCTTTCCCTGCACATGCTGGGCATGCACGGCATGGCCTACGCCAACTACGCCGTCGTGGACTGTGATTTCCTCATCACCATCGGCGCGCGCTTCGACGACCGCGTGGCCGGGAAGATCCAGGAATTCGCCCCCAACGCGAGATTTTTGGCGCACATCGATATCGATGAAGCCGAAATCGGCAAGGTCAAATCCGTGACGTGGTCCCACGTGGGGTCCGCCCGCGAAGCGCTGATCGACATCATGCGGGAAGGGAAGAACTTCGAGAAGAACTACTCGGAATGGATCCGGCACATACGCGATCTGAAACAGAAACACCCGCGCAACTACAATCGCG
>Ga0123333_10001533_pt1 | contig 24459 bp, 19 predicted proteins | sample BioC12SIPDNA_3_FD_89957 | JGI IMG/M metagenome (GOLD analysis project Ga0123333, IMG submission 89957) | Anaerobic biogas reactor microbial communites from Washington, USA - Biogas_R2_B C12 SIP DNA | ecosystem: Engineered > Bioreactor > Anaerobic > Unclassified | place: Washington, USA... | reverse complement strand
CTCTGGTAGTAGTCGAACTCTAGCGTAAAGGACCCCCTGCCCTGCGTGCCTGAGCGCAGGTCTGTCGCATATCCAAAGGTCTCGGCCAGCGGTATGTGCCCCCTAATGGCCTGCATACCGCCGATCCGGGGCTCCATGCCCTCAATCTCTCCGCGCCGCGCATTCAAGTCCCCGATCACGTCACCGAGATTCTCTTCTGGAACCACTACCTCGATGCGCATGTACGGCTCCAATAGAACCGGGCTCGCCTCGCGTACCGCACGGTTAAAGGCCATTACGGCCGCGCTCTGAACCGCACCCTCGGCACTCTGATCCTCTTCATAGCTCATGCTCATGAGCTCGACTTGGACGTCCACAAGCGGGTATCCAGCTAAGACTCCTCCCGCCATCGCCTCGTGCAGGGCTGACTCCATGTTCTTGAGGAATACCGGCGGTATCTTGTTGGGCCCCAGCCCATTGACGAAACGGAACTCTTGTCCCTTACCCAGGGGCGAGATGCGCAGCTGAACGGTAGCGTGGAGTGTATGCGCGCCTCGCTGCGCCAGGAACTCCTCCTCGACCTCCACGGTTCGCGTCACCGTCTCACGGTAGGCCACCTGCGGACGGCCCACCTTGGCCTGGACCCGAAACTCGCGTACGAGCCGCTCCACGAGGATTTCCAGATGTAGCTCGCCCATGCCTGAGATGATGGTCTGACCAGAGTTCTCGTCGGTGCCCACGCGAAAAGTGGGATCTTCTTCGGTCAGCAGCCGGAGCGACTCGGCCATGCGCGCCTCGTCCGCTGCCGTTCGCGGCTCAATGGCCACGTAGATGACCGGTTCGGGAAAGCCGATGGATTCCAGAACCACGGGAGCAGCGGCGTCGCACAGGGTATCACCCGTAAAAGTGAACTTGAGTCCGCCCAGCGCGGCGATATCGCCAGCGGTGACGATGTCCACTTCTTCCCGCCGGTTGGCGTACATCTGAAGCGGCTTGCCGATTCGCTCTCTGCGCTCTTTTGTGGGGTTATAGGTCGAGGAGCTGGCGTGGAGTGTGCCAGAATAAACGCGGAAATAGGCCAATCTTCCGACAAAGGGGTCCGTCACGATCTTGAACACCAGCGCGCAGAACGGCTCGCTGGGGTCCGAGTGACGCACCACCGGCTCTCCGCTGGTCGGATGCGAGCCCACAATGGAGGGCACGTCCAGCGGGGACGGAAGATAGTCTACAATGGCGTCCAGAACCGGCTGTACACCCCGGTTGCGCAGCGCCGCCCCGCATACCACGGGAACGACCTGATTGGCAAGCGTTGCTCTTCGCAGCGCTGCCCGCAACTCATCGGCGCCGATGTCCTCTCCGTCCAGATACTTGGCGAGCAAGACGTCATCCGTCTCGGCGATGCTCTCTACCATGCTCTGGCGCTTGGCCTCTACCAGATCTTTGAGTTCGGGCGGCACACCCGTCGAAACGGGTTCTGCCCCCAACTCATCCTGGTACAGGTGGGCACGTCCCTCGACAAGATCGACGTACCCGGCAAAGGAGGATTCGGCTCCGATAGGCACCTGTATCGCCACAGGCACAGCTTCCAGGCGCTCGCGTATCATCTCGATACTGCGCCAGAAGTCGGCTCCGGCCCTATCCATTTTGTTAATGAAACAGATTCGCGGAACGTGAAACCGATCCGCTTGCCGCCAGACCGTCTCGGACTGGGGCTCGACACCCTGCACAGCGTCGAAAATCACAACGCCTCCATCCAGCACCCTCAGACAGCGCTGAACCTCAGCCGTGAAGTCGATATGCCCGGGCGTATCGATAATGTTAATGCGGTGATCCCGCCAAAAGCAGCTGACAGCTGCCGATACGATCGTTATGCCGCGCTCGCGTTCCTGCTCCATCCAATCGGTGACGGTCGTACCGTCATCGACGTTTCCCATCCGGTACGTCCTGCCCGTATAGAACAGAATGCGCTCGGTTGTGGTCGTCTTGCCGGCATCGATATGCGCAATGATGCCGATGTTGCGAACGCGGTCCACTGCCTGGCCTGTCTCCACCGGTGACCCACCTTCTGCCATGCACTCCGCCCAAGGGAGCCTGATTCACTGCGCGAGCTGGAGACCGGAAAGACAGGAGCAAGCCGCGAGACTAGCCTACCCTACCAGCGATAGTGCGCAAAGGCCCGGTTGGCCTCCGCCATTCGATGGGTGTCCTCACGCCTCTTGACGGCGTTCCCAGTGTTCTGGGCGGCATCCATGAGCTCTGCAGCCAGCTTGTCGGAAAACGTCTTGCCAGGGCGGCTGCGCGCTGCATCCAAAAGCCACCGCATGGCCAGAGAGCTGCGGCGCGCCGGTGCCACTTCCACAGGCACCTGATAAGTCGCACCACCCACTCGCCGCGGCTTGACCTCGATCACAGGGCCGGCGTTACGCATCGCCTGCTCGAACACTTCGAGAGGCTGACGCCCGGTCCGATCCTCGATAACATCCTGGGCATCGTACACCAATCGTGTGGCGGTGCTGCGCTTGCCCCGCTCCATCACCTTGCTGATGAAGGAAGCCAGCTCACTGCTTTCAAAGCGAACATCCGGACTCACCACTCTGCGAGCTGGCCGATAGCGTCTCGGCATTCCCGATCCTCCTAAGTGCAACCTATGCACGCGTTGCGGCGCGCCCAGAACAGCCGAGGCTTACTTGGGCCTCTTGGTGCCGTACTGAGACCGTCCGCGAGCGCGACCTTCTACTCCTGAAGCGTCCAAGGCACCACGCACGATGTGGTACCGCACACCAGGCAGGTCACGTACCCTACCCCCCTTGACCAGGACCACCGAGTGCTCCTGCAGGTTGTGGCCCTCGCCGGGGATATAGGCCGTCACCTCAACACCGTTCGACAGGCGCACCCTGGCGATCTTGCGAAGCGCCGAGTTCGGCTTCTTGGGCGTCATGGTGCGCACCAGTGTGCACACACCACGCCGCTGCGGCGAGTTCGCCTTGGACTGTGTCATAACCCCACGCAACGAGTTATACGAATAACTCAGCGCTGGCGCCTTGCTCTTTTTCCCGGGCGTCTTGCGCCCTTTGCGTATCAACTGGTTGATGGTCGGCACTTGATCCTCCCCGTACCCTCTCGAGCGTACCTCGACTCACGGTTTTTCAGTATAGCAGCGCCCCGTTACCCTGTCAAAGCGGCGCTCGGCTCACGATCTCTCGCTGCAGCCGGCCCCGCTATCGCCATCATCACGACGAAGGCCCAAACCCAAGCCCGAATCCCAAGTTGGGCAGGATATCCACCGTCTCGCCACGCCCAAACTGCATGCGCTCGCCGTCGGCGTTGGCCACCTCAACAGAGAGACCCAGCGCCTGCAACTCTTTCACCAGGACTCGGAAGGACTCTGGAATCCCAAAACCCTCAATCGGCTCACCCTTGACGATCGATTCATACGTCTTGACGCGCCCGGTGACGTCGTCAGACTTGATGGTGAGCATCTCCTGCAGGGTGTATGCGGCGCCGTAGGCCTCGAGCGCCCACACTTCCATCTCACCAAAGCGCTGGCCACCAAACTGCGCCTTACCGCCCAGAGGCTGCTGTGTCACCAGCGAGTAGGGTCCGGTGGACCGAGCGTGCACCTTGTCCTGCACCAGGTGGGCCAGCTTGAGCATGTACACAACTCCCACCGTAACGGGCTGGTCAAAGGGATCGCCAGTCTTGCCATCATAGAGAACGACCTTACCCGTAGTGGGCAAAGGCAGTCCCTTTGCACGACCGACCTCAACCGCTCTGCTGGAGACACCCGCCCGGTCGAGGCCGGCATCATCATAGCCCAGATCGCGCAACCACAGGCGCAGACACACCTCACGCGCCATGTCGTCCTTTGCCTGGCGCTCATTCGGCCCCAAGCCCACGTTGTCATAGCTCAAGATGGAATCGGCGTCATAGGCCTGATCTTCGAGCCAGTGTGCGAGCCAGACTCGCCGTGAGCTCGTATGGTCGGCCAGCACGGCCTCGATCTCCTCGGCGTCCACACCTTTTCCGTAGAGGTACTCGCCCAGGTAGATATTGCGCGCTTCGGCATCATCACGCAGGGCCAGGGTGTCGATGCCGTTCTCCTCGAGAAACGGCCAGGAGGCCTGCCCCAGTGCGAGCCAGGCACGATCGATCAACCAGGCACGGGCCAGTTCCGCAGCAATCTCATCTTCGCTTGCCCCATCGGAGGTCGGGGTGGACACCCTGAAGCCGAGTCGATCGGCAGCCCAGCCGAGGTGCGCCTCCAGAACCTGGCCGACGTTCATACGTCCAGGCACACCCAGCGGGTTCAGTATGATCTGAACGGGCGTGCCATCCTCGAGGAACGGCATGTCCTCGATCGGCACCACCTTGGACACCACGCCCTTGTTCCCGTGACGGCCAGCCATCTTGTCGCCCTCGGTCAGCTTGCGACGCTGCGCCACAGCAACGCGCACAGCACGCTCTACCCCGGCGGGCATCTCGCGGTTATCGTCGCGATCAAAGACCTTGACTTCGACGACCTTCCCCTCCTCGCCATGCGGCAGCCGCAGCGAGGAATCCCGCACGTCACGCGCCTTCTCTCCAAAGATCGCGCGAAGCAACTTCTCTTCGGGCGTCAGCTCGGTCTCTCCCTTGGGCGTGATCTTGCCAACGAGCACATCGTTGGCACGTACCTCGGCCCCCACGTAGATGATCCCCTCGTCGTCCAGGTTCTTTAGGACGTCGTCGCCCACGTTGGGGATATCCCGAGTGATCTCCTCGGCGCCCAGCTTGGTGTCGCGCGCCTCCACCTCGTGCTTCTCCAGATGGATCGAGGTGAACTTGTCGTGGCGCACCATCTCCTCACTGATCAGGATGGCGTCCTCAAAGTTGCCGCCCTCCCAGGACATAAAGGCACACAGCACGTTCTGGCCGAGCGCCAGTTCACCGTTCTCGGTGGACGAGTTGTCTGCGACCACCTGGCCGGGCAGAACATGATCGCCCTTGTTCACGATGGGATAGTGATCGATGCAGGTGGACTGGTTGGACCGGTTGTACCGGCGCAACTCCAGCACCTCCTGACCTTCATCGCCCTCGATCACGATTCTGGACCCCGTCACACTGGTAACGTCGCCCTCGATCGTGGCCGTGATGACCTGGCCAGAGTCCAGAGCGGCGCGGTACTCCATTCCCGTGCCCACCACCGGTGCCTCGGACGAGACAAGCGGCACAGCCTGCCGCTGCATGTTCGAGCCCATCAAGGCACGGTTCGCGTCATCGTGTTCCAAGAAGGGGATCAATGCAGCGGATACGCCCACCACCTGCTTGGGGGAGACGTCCATATAGGACACGCGCTCAATCGATTCGATCAGGAATGTATCGTAGACTCGCGCAGATACCTGGTCTGTCTCGAACTGGCCCAAGGCGTCGATCGGTGAGTTGGCCTGGGCTACAACATACCGTTCCTCTTCATCTGCGGACAGGAACTCGACGCGCTCCGTCACATGGGGTCGGACGCGCCATTGCTCCTTCTCCATCTGCGCCATGCGCTCGGCCAGCTCTGGGCTGATTACAGCGCCAGACTCGGCCAGAACCTCGCCGGTGGTCTCATCCACAACGTTCTCGCGCACGGTACGTCCCACCAGGCGCTCCGCCTCGTTTGGGCAGGTTCGGACAACCCGCCGGTACGGCGTCTCGATAAAGCCATACTCGTTCACTTCGGCAAAGGTAGCCAACCGGCCGATGAGACCGATATTGGGTCCCTCAGGCGTCTCGATCGGGCAGATACGCCCATAGTGCGAGTAGTGCACGTCACGCACGTCAAACCCGGCACGATCACGCTTGAGGCCGCCGGGCCCCAGCGCCGAGAGCGTGCGCTTGTGCGTCAGTTCATCAAGCGGGTTGGTCTGTTGCATGAACTGAGAGAGCTGGCTTCCGCCAAAAAACTCGCGCAAAACCGCCACTACGGGACGGACGTTGATCAGGGAGATGGGAGAGAGCTGATCTGGGTCGCGGATGCTCATTCGCTCGCGCACGACCCGCTCCATGCGCAGAAAACCGACCCGCAACTGGTTCTGGATCAACTCGCCGACCGTCTTAATCCGCCGGTTCCCCAGATGATCGATATCATCGGCGTCCTCAATACCGTTGTTGACCTTGATGATCCGTGCCACGATGTGCACCAGATCCTTCTTGGTCAGGGTCCGGTGTGTCACCGGGATATCCAGTCCAAGCCGGCGGCTCAGCTTGTACCGCCCCACCCGCCCCAGATCGTACCTTCTGGGGCTAAACAGAAGCGTCTCGAGGTAGTTGCGCGCATTCTCAAGCGTAGCGGGATCGCCAGGCCGCATGCGGCGGTAGAACTCGGAGATCGCGTCCACGGCGTTCTTGGTCGAGTCATACCCGATGGTCGTACGCATGTACGAGCGGTCCGGCTCGTCATCTACGTCCTGAAACAGCGCCAACAACTCATCATCGGAGCCCTCAGAGATCGCCACGTCATCGATACCGTCAGAAACGGCCCCGAGAGCGCGCAAGAGGATGCTTACAGGGATCTTGCGCTTGCGGTCCACCTTTACGGACACAATATCCCTGCGGCTCGTGTCGAACTCTAGCCACGCCCCACGATCGGGGATCAACTTGGCCATGCACATCTGGCGCCCTGTTGCACGATCCTCGTCCAGGGTGAAATAGGCCCCCGGCGACCGGATCAACTGGCTCACCACCACGCGCTCGGCCCCGTTGATGATGAAAGTGGCATTCTCGGTCATGATCGGGAAATCGCCCATGTAGACATCCTGGACGATTGGCTGGTCGGTCTCGCGGTTATAGAGCAGCACCTTCACGTACAGCGGCGCGGCGTACGTAGCCTCGCGCTCTCGGCACTCATCTTCGCTATAGGGCGGCGCCTCAAAGTGAAACTCGAGGTTGAACTCGCGATTCAGCTGCTCGTCGCTTCCCGGAAAGTGCATCTCCAGATTACGGTTAAAGCTGACGATGGGCGAGATCTCGCCAAACAACTCGCGCATGCCTTCGACGAGAAACCACCCGAAGGACTCTTGCTGAGCTTTGATGAGGTCAGGGATCTCGTGAACTTCGGGGATACGCGCATAGGACTTGCGTGACCGAGGCCTGCCGTTCATCGCCGCCTCGCTGCGCACTGACGCTGGAGAAATCGTCATGGATGTCGTACTCCTTGAGCAGAGCGGCTCCGGGGAGTCTCGCCCTACGCTCCCATGGACTTGGATCGCCTACGCCGAAATGGCAAGCCACAGACACACTCCGACAGTTCTGTCAGAGTGTACGTGTGCTTGCCCTAATGAGAGGAAAAGTGGCCGTATGCGCAGAAACGGTCGTTGATGTGATGACCTCGCGTCCGCACTCGTGACATGGGCACCTGTTCCCGTCAACTGGCGAACAGGCAGTATACCACGCCTTGGGGCGCTGTCAACTCGGCGGTTGTGCTCGCAAGCGTGCCCCGCCAACACGCCTCCTCAGCTATCAGCGCCAGGGCGACCTCAACCCTCTGCTGAGCGCCTGCCCATCAGGTCATCAACCTCGCGCTTGAGAGCCTCTAGATCGGAAAACGATCGGTAGACCGAAGCGAAGCGCACATAAGCTACTTCGTCCAGGTCGCGCAGCCGTTCAATGACCATCTCGCCGATGACGCGGCTCGGGACCTCCGCCTTGCCCAGATTGTACAGGTTGGTCTCCACCGCGCTGACGAGTTGATCGATAGCGTCCGAAGAGATCGGACGCTTGGTGCAAGCGTTCAGTATGCCATCGAAAAGCTTCTGGCGATCAAAGGGCTCCCGCCGCCCGTCGCGCTTGATCACGAGCAGATTCACCTTGGCGACCTGCTCATAGGTCGTAAAGCGCTGATTGCACCCCTGGCACTCTCGCCGGCGCCGAATCCCCTCGCCAACCTCGCGCGTGTCCAGGACCCGCGAATCCAGGCTGCCGCAATACGGGCACTTCATCAGGACACCCCTTTACTTCTTGCGCGCCTTGTGCCTCAGGAACGGGGGAATATCCCAGTCATCGGCTTCAGTGTTCTGCGCAGGGAACTCTATGACCCGGCTCCTCGGCTTGGCCTCGGAAGTCTCCCGTGGCGAGCTTGCACGCAGCACCGCTGCCGAGCGCGGCTGGCCGTCGAACCCGGTGGCGATCACGGTGATCTGAATGGAATCGGCCAGGGTCTGGTCCACGGCGGCGCCAAAGATGATGTTGGCATCCTGATCCACCATCTTGCGGATCACTTCTGCTGCCTCATTCACCTCGAACAGCGTCATGTTCGGGCTGCCCTTGATGTTAAAGAGTACGCCGCGCGCCCCATCGATACTGATATCGAGCAACTGGCTGTTCACAGCCTGCATCGCAGCATCCACGGCCCTGCGCTCGCCCTTGCCCTGCCCGATCGACATGAGCGCAGAGCCGCCGTTCCCCATGATCGAGCGAACATCGTTAAAGTCGACGTTTACCAGGCCTGTCCCGGTGATCAGGTCCGAAACGCCCTGGATGCCCTGGCGCAACAGGTCGTCGGCGGTCAGAAACGCATCCTTGATCGATGCGCGGGGATCGATGATCTGCAGTAGCCGGTCATTCGGGATGACAACCAGCGTATCGACCTTTTCCTTTAGCCTGGCGATGCCCTCCATCGCCGCGGACGCCCGTCTTCCGCCCTCAAAGCCGAACGGCCGGGTCACCACAGATACGGTCAGGGCGCCCATCTCCTTGGCCAGGCCGGCAACAATCGGAGCCGCGCCGGTGCCGGTCCCACCGCCCATACCGGCCGTGACAAAGACCATATCGGCGCCGTCGAGCAACTCTTTGATGCCCTCTGCCGACTCTTCGGCCGCCTTCTCACCAAGCTTTGGATCGCCGCCGCACCCGAGGCCGCGGGTCACCTTCTCGCCCAGCCTGAGACGCACCGGCGCCTGTGAGTTGGCCAGGGCCTGCCCATCGGTGTTCAGCGCGATGAACTCCACCCCACGTACGCCCACTTCGATCATGCGATCTACGGCGTTGGATCCGCCCCCGCCAACGCCAACGACCTTGATCTCCGCATTGGTCCCCAGATCGAACCGCGAGTCAACCATTCGCTCCCCCTATCCCTTGTTCACCCCTCAGGGCATGATTCTCTTGAACAGGCTCCGGATGATTCCCCAGGCCGTGCGATCCACCCGCAGAGCAACCGGCGCAGGTTTTTCGCCCGCCGCCTTCATTCCCCACAGGAGCAGCCCCACAGCGGTCGCGTAGGCGGGATTGCTGATCGCCTCCACCACCCCATGAAGGCGATGAGGAATGCCTAACCGGACCGGCATCTGCAGCTGCCGCGCCGCCACGTCCCGGATTCCGCGCAGATCCGCCGTACCGCCGGTCAGGACGATGCCCGCCGGGAGCAGATCGTCATATCCCGATCGCCTGATATCCCGCGCAATGAGGCTGAACATCTCCTCAACCCGTGCCTCCACGATCTCGCACAGATCGCGCCGGGAAAGCTTGGCCATGGTCTCGTGTCCAAAGACGCTCAGCTCGATCTCGTCAGCCTCATCTACCTCGCTCGGCACCGCATGAGCATACCGCACTTTCGCCTCTTCTGCAGCCGTGAAAGGCGTACGCAGCAGCAGAGCGATATCGTTGGAGATGTGGTTGCCCCCCAGGTCAAAGACCATCGTCTCCCAGACGCTGCCGTCCAGATACGTCGCGAGATCGGTGGTGCCCCCGCCGATATCGATCAGCACCACACCCATGCGGCCCTCTTCCTCGTTCAGCACGGCCAGCGCCGAGGCCAATGGCTGGAAGACCGATTCGACCACCTTGATCTGGTTCCGCTCTACGCAGTGTTCCAGGTTCTGGATGCAGGTTTCTGATCCGGTAACGATATGCGCCTCGACTTCGAGCCGGTAGCCCATCAAGCCAATCGGGTTCTTGATCCCCGCCTGGCCATCGATGATGTACTCGCGTGGAATCGTGTGCAGGATGCGCCGATTATGTGGCGTCGCGATCGCCTCAGCGTCCTCCATCACGCGCTCGATGTCCTCACGGTCCACCGGGCGATCACCCCGCCCGATCGATACCGAACCACGATTGTTCTGCGATGAAATGTGGCTCCCACTGATCCCGAGATACGCCTCAGAGATCGTATAGTGAGCCATGCTCTGGGCCTTACGGACCGATTCCTCGATGGAGCGCGTCGCCACATCGATGTCCGTGATCACCCCCCGACGAACGCCTCGGGAGGGCACTACGCCCATACCGATCACGTTCAGCAGGCCGTTCTCGCCCACTCTGCCGATCAGCGTGCAGATTTTGGTCGAACCAACATCGATGCCGGCTATGATGCGTTCCACTATGGTCTTGCCTCCTATCCCGCGATCAGCTTGACGGCGGGGCGCCGCTCGTTCTTCAAATCGATATACTCTACTTGTGTTCCTTCGCGCATGAGGGCGGCGGTAAGCTCTCGAAGCACGATCACCTTGTGGTCCGCATCGCCTTTGGTGCCCAGGTAGACGGGCCAGCCTGCCGTGGTGACACGGACCATCAGCCCATCTTCGAGAGTGTACTCGAATTCCCGTACCCCGGGCAGCGCCGTAACCATCGCGCCGACATAGTCCCAGGGCACCCCGGCGATCATGCTTCCTTCCACCACCGGCAGTCCGCTGTGATCGTGCACCACCGGGAGGGAGCCGAGCCGAGCCGCGATGCCGAGTACTGCGCCCTGCCCGTCGATCCACCAGTGCGTCCCCTGGTTCTCCCAGAGCAGTAAGGCGCCCTTCTCACTCACTGCGATGCGTACGTGATCGGGCAGCTTGGCCTGCACCCGCACTCGATCAAAACAGCCGAACGCTTCGGCCACCTGTCTCTCAACGCGGTGGGCATCCACCAGAAAGATCGGTACCCCAGTCAGATTCGCAGCCGCCACGATGGCCTGAGCCTCGACCAGCGTAGCCCCCTCCACATCCACCGAACGTACGCGAAAGCGGCCATCCAGCAGAAACACCCCGAGCAACAGGCACGACAGAATCAGCAGGGCCGCGCTGAACCACCGCGCGCCGTGCCCGGAGGACCCCATTCTTGTCCTGTCTGGCAGCGCGACCGTGGGCGCCTCCGCCATCAGGCGTCTTTGCGAACGAGTCGCTCGATTAGGGAACCTTCTCGTCATCATCCGCCCTAGTGATCATGCTCGTAACGGGTCCGCGAACGCCGTTTGTCCTCGCGCCTCTCCATGGCCAGTTCGATCAGTCTGTCCAACAGCCGAGCGTACGGCAGGCCGCTGGCCTCCCACAACTTGGGATACATGCTGATCTCGGTAAAGCCCGGGATGGTGTTGAGCTCGTTGACATACAGTCTCCCCGTTGCCCGCTCCAAGAAAAAGTCCACCCTGGCCATCCCGGCACAATCGATCGCGGCAAAGGCCTTGAGGGCCAGCACTTGCACCTCTCGCGTCTGGGCTTCATCCAGTGGCGCGGGGATCAGCAGCCCCGAGGCGTTATCCACGTACTTGGCGTGATAGTCGTAGAACTCGTTCGAGGGGACGACCTCGCCCGGCAGCGAAGCGATCGGATCATCGTTTCCAAGGACGGCGCATTCGATCTCGCGGGCATCGATGCCGGCCTCGATCACGATCTTTCGATCAAAGCGCGCCGCCAGTGCCAGGCCGCTCAGGAGCTCCTCACGATCGTGGGCCTTGGCCACGCCAACGCTGGAGCCTGCGTTGGCCGGCTTGGTAAACATGGGGTAGGCCAGCCGCCCCTCGATCTCCTCCACCACGGCATCCGGCTCCGCCAACCAATGTGATCGCAGGATAGCGACATAGTCCACAATCGGGATGCCATGGGCCCTCAGGACCGCCTTCTGAATCACCTTGTCCATGCCGACCGCAGAGCCGAGCACATCGCCGCCCACATAGGCGAGGTCCGCCAGCTCCAGCAGCCCCTGAACTGTTCCGTCCTCGCCGTACGTCCCATGCAGGACGGGAAAGACCACGTCAACCACCGGGAAGCGGGCCTTTGTCGTCCCGGGCACCAACTCACGGCGTCTCAACGCGGCAGGGAGCTCCTCGTTAGCGTTCTCACACGGCTCCGGTGAGGCATCGTTCGCCACGCCCTCCGTTAGGAGGGCCATGGGATCGCCTTGAGTGATCCACCGTCCCGTCTGATCGATACCGATTGAGAACACCTCATACTTGTCCTTGTCCAAAGCGGCCATCACAGAGCGCGCCGAGGCCAACGACACCTCGTGCTCTCCAGAGCGCCCGCCAAACAGCACAGCGACTCGGATTCTGCTCATATCGTCACGATGTCCTCTCCGGATGCCCTGCTTCCACACGCAGCCCATCGCCCGGCCAGTCTCCGATCAGCTGGATCTCAGGCTCGAGCCGCTGGGCCAGGTCCCGCCAGACGCGTTCCTGAACATAGAGGATCAACCTCGCGATATCTTCAGCCGTGGCCGATCCTGTGTTCATGATAAAGTTCGCATGCCTTTCAGAGACTTGCGCGCCGCCGATGCGGTATCCCTTCAGGCCGGCCTGCTCGATGAGGAACCCCGCCGGATAGTGCTCTGTTCTCATAAAGGTGCTCCCCGCACACGCGCCTCTCGGCGTATGCGCCAGGCGCTGCTCGGTCACCGCGCGCGCCCTCTCCCGCAACTCGTCCGCATCGCCCGGACGCAAGGCAAGCCGCGCCTCGAGAACGATGGTTCTGGGCTTTGCAGGATCCTCCCGCTTGAGCGCACTCGTGCGGTAGCCATAGTGGAGTGCCTCGCGCGGTGCGCGCTCAACACGTCCGTCGGCCCGCAACAGGACAGCCTCGACCAGGATATCTCCCACGTATCCCCCGTAGGCACCGGCGTTGCCCACCACCGCACCGCCCAGCGTACCTGGGATTCCAACGGCCCACTCCAGGCCCGCCCAGCCGGCCTTTACCGTCTCGCCCGCCAGTTCGCAAAAGAGACAGCCCGATTCTGCCCGCAGGAGCCCCTCGTCACTGATCTGGTGATCGCGGCATTCGTTGATGATCACCAGCCCGCGTACCCCCCTATCGGAGACGAGTACATTCGTGCCGCTGCCGAGGACCAGGCAGGCTACTTCGGCCTCTCTGGCCAGGCGCACCCAGCTCACGAGATCCTCGACGCGCTGGGCCACGGCAAGAAGGTCGGCGCTTCCGCCCACGCCGAAGGAGGTATAGCCCGCCAAGGGTACATCGGCCGTCACCCGGTCGCCGTATCCGGCTCTTGCCATCGCCTCCACAAACCGGCGCAATCCGATCACTGCGTCCGCTCCTTCAAGGCATCCAGAACGTGCTCGCCGATCAGATATCCGTCGCCCGCGCCAAGCGTGAGCAGCACGTCCCCGGGCCTCAAGTCCTCGAGCAACGACGCTTCAACGCTGCGGCTCTCTGCAACATGGCGTACCGCCGGATGGTCGATTGCCTGGACCAGCGCCGCTGCGTCGTTCGCGCCATGCACCTCACGGCTGCGCGCAGCGTAGACATCGGTCACAATCACAGCATCGGCATCGGCCAGACAGGTCCTAAACCCCTCCCACAGAGCTTGTAGTCGGCTGAAGGTATGCGGCTGCACGACAGCCCAGATCCGCCGGTGGCCGTACCGCAGCCGCGCTGCAGCCAGCGTGGCCGCGATCTCCGTCGGATGGTGCCCGTAGTCATCCACCACCGTCACACCCCAAGCCTCTCCCTTGACCTCAAAGCGCCGCCGCACGCCCTTGTACTGGGATAGAGCTTGGCCAGCGACCAGCGGCTCGATACCACATTGCTCCGCGACGATCAGAGCGGCCGCCGCATTCAAAGCGTTGTGCACGCCGGGCAGGTAGAGCGAGCATTCCGCCCACGAGCAGCCGCCGCGGTCGACTCGCAGGTCAACGCCTCCGCGGCTGTTGGGCACCACATTGTCCACCCGGTACTCCGCTTGTGAAGCCAGCCCGTAACCCAGCGCCTCAAGGCCTTGCTCATCGAGCAGCCGCTGAACCTGTGGCCCGTCGATGCAGGCAACGAGCGCTCCGCCCGGACGGATTCGACCGACGAACTCTCCATAGGCCGAACGCATGTCATCGATCCCCGAGTAGCAATCTGGATGATCCATCTCTATGGTCGTAATCACGGCAATCTCTGGGTTCAGGCCGTGAAACATGCGTCCGTACTCGTCAGCTTCGATAACGAACCACTCACCAGAGCCCGCTTGTGCGTTGGTCCCGAGATCCTGAAGCACGCCTCCGACGATGAATCCCGGATCGTACCCCGCTTTGCGGAGGGCACACACGATCATGCCCGACGTGGTCGTCTTCCCGTGCGTACCGGCAACCGCTATGACCCGATTGCCTGCGAGAAGGGGCGCCAGAAACGCGCGCCGATCGAGCACGGGGATACCTCGCCTGACGCTCTCCTGCACTTCGACGTTGTCCGCGGGCACTGCCGACGATACCAGCACCAGTTCGGCGCCGACGACGGACCCCTCGCAGTGCCCGATGGTGATCCGAACCCCCTCGCGAGCGAGTTCATCCGTGATCGCGGACGACCGTGCGTCCGATCCGCTTACGCTATGCCCACGCATGACGAGAACACGGGCGATGGCCGATAGGCCGATGCCCCCGATCCCGATCAGATGGATGCGTTCCGGTAACAACACGCCAACTCCGTTTCCAGCCACTCAGCGAATCACACGTGCAATCAACAGAAACAGGGCCAGGTACAGCAGCCAGCTCTGCCCCAGAAAGAGCGTCTGGCCCAGCAGATTGAGCGGAAGGTAGGCTATCAGCGACTGCGCCTTCTCAGAGAGCGCATCGGCCCGCAGCCCCAGAAAGCCGATCGCATAGTCCCACCGATCCAGGTAATACCAGATCGAGCCCACGGCCAGATAGCCGTTCACTGCACCGGTGATGAGGCCCAGTCCCATCCCGAGCGCTCCTCCCAGCCGCTCGCCCCGAAACGAGAGCGTTTCGCCCGCATAGGAGATAAAGGCGGCGGACACGATGACGAGAACAAAGAACCAGGTCTGCCCGGCTTGGACGCGAGCGGTCTGAAGGGCGTCGCCAGAAGCAAGGATGCGGCCCAGTCCCTGTTCCAGAAGGGGCTCCAACAGATGCAGCGCCAACAACACAATCACCAGTACGGTGGTAACACCCAACTCTCGCAGAAACCCGCGCACAAGCCCGATGAGGGCAAACATGAGGACGAGCGCTCCGAAGAGGACCTCAATCGGTGCCACAGTGCCTCCTCACCCCTCGCCTCGGGCATGCCCCGAGGCGCTGTACAGGCCAAAGGCGATCAGGACGACCACCAGAACGACTACCATCTGAATCCGAAAGGCGCTGCCGGATAGGGTCTGCTGCACCTGCCCGCTCGACAGGGCGATCGTCGCCGTCGGTGCGGGAAAGACGATGGGCAACAGAATGTACAGCAGCGCCACGCCGTTCAGCAGCCCAACGAGCATCCCCAGCAGGCCATCGATGATCCCGGTCCGCGGACGTGCGAGCCGCCGGCCAACCAGGTACGAGGCCCCAAGAAAGCCCGCCAGCAGCGACAGCCTCAGGGTCCCGCGGTTCTTGTCTGTCTCGATGAGCGGCGGGGCCTCCCGCACCTCCTGCCACACGGCCGAGGGATTCTCCGCGCTCAGGCCGCCCGCTCGCGCAAAGCGCTGCAGGTAGTAGAAGCGGTTGATAGGTTCCTCCAACGCGTCCGCCAAAAAGCCGGTCACAGCGATCGCCAACAGCAGAGCGCCCAGCACATAGAGCTCCCGCCGTACGCCGCGCTTGAGCCCGACCAGCCCAAACACACCGGCAAAGCCAGCGATTACCACGTACTGGTTGAGCGTCCATCCTGTTAGGCCGTCCACGCTACCCCTTACCCGCTATCTCGAAAACGCACTGTGCCAATCGACTGGCAGCCTCCGGCACCGCGATAGCACGCATCGCCTCTGACATCGCGCGGAGTCTGTCGCCCTGGCTCAAAAGCTCCCGCACAAGCTGCGGCAGCCGTGCCGCAAGCTCGCGATCGGCGAGGACCTCCGCACCACCGCGAACGGCCAGATACTCGGCGTTCGCCTGCTGGTGTTGGCCCGCGTAGGGATAGGGCACCAGAATCGCGGGCAGACCAACTGCCGGGAACTCGGCCAGCGTACTGGCTCCCGCCCGCGCGACCACCAGATCCGCCGCGACCAGCGCATCGGCCATCTCCTCGTGCATATAGGCATAGATCCGATAGTCCGCCCGGCGCACCGGGTCGAGAGCCTGTCCCCGTGCGCTCAGCCCTTCGGCATCCGCCGGCCCGCTGACGTGCACGATCTGAGCCAGCGCCAGCAGTTCCTCCAGGTGCGCCGACACCGCCTCGTTGATAGAGTGGGCACCGGTGCTACCCCCCAGCACGAGCAGCACGGGCCGATTCCCGTCCAGAGAGAGACGAGCTCTTGCCTGGCCTCGATCGGCCGCCAGGAGCGCCTTTCGAACCGGGTAGCCCGTCACCCGGACCTTGCCCTGCGGCAGATGGCCCGCGACCGAATCGAACGACACGCACACGCGCTGCGCCAAGCACGCGAGCAGCCTCACGGCCAGACCAGGCTCCATGTCTGGAAGGTAGATCATGGCCGGCGCCCTCAGCATCCACGCCGCCAGCATCAGCGGCGCTGTCACATAGCCGCCTGTCGAGAACACCACGTCCGGCTTCCACGCCCGGATGATCGCCATCCCCTGCCGCACGCCGCGCACGATCTGCGCCAAACTGGCCACCGCCTGAAGAGGCGAACGGCCGCGGAGCGCACCGGCGCTCGTCGAAAAGTAACGGATGCCCTCGCGCTCTACGAGCCCCTGTTCGACACTTCCCGGACGGCCGACCCAGGCGACCTCCACCGCTTTCTCCGGCCGCGCGCGGAGGCTTTCGATCACGGCAAGAGCCGGATAGACATGGCCTCCCGTACCGCCGCCGGTAAAGAGCACCTTCACTTGGAGGCCTCCTTGCCGGATTTGTGCCCGCTCCGAGAGATGTTGAGCAACACACCGACGGACGCTAGAGCGGTGACGAGTGAAGAACCGCCGTAACTCATAAAGGGAAGCACCGTCCCCGTCACCGGGGCCGAGTTCGTCGCTACGGCGATCGAAAGGATCGCCTGGAAAGCCGTCCAGCACACCAGGCCCACAGCGAGTAGTCGCCCATATACGTCCGGTGCGTTCCTGGCGACGAGCAAGCCCCGCCAGACCCAGAGACCGTACAGACCGATGACGGCCACGGCACCCAGGAAGCCGAACTCCTCGCAGATGATTGAGAACACAAAGTCGGTATGCGAAAACCGCCCCAGATACAGCTTCTGCTGGCTCTGCCCCAGACCAACCCCCGTCAGACCTCCGAGAGAGAGCGCACGTAAGGATTGGAGGATTTGGTAACCCTCGTTCATCGGGTCGCTAAACGGCCCCTCCAGCCAGATGGTGTACCGCTCTTCCCCATAACCGAACAAGAAGAGAGGAAGAGAGCCGAGAAGCACACCGATCACCATGTAGATGACGAAATGCTTCATGTTGGCGCCGGCTACAAAGAACATCGCGGACGCCGTGGCAATCAACAATAAGGCCGTGGAGTAATCCGGCTGAAGGATAATCAGTCCCGCCATACCGCCCAGAATGATGATAAATGGCACCGTGCCGACGCTGAATCTCCCCAGCTGCGCCCTCTTGGATTCAAGCCAGACGGCGATGTAGATGATCGCACCGAGTTTGGCCACCTCGACGGGCTGAATGGAGCCATAGATCACCACATCGTTGGCAGCGGTCGTCATCTCGATCCAGCGCCCTCGCAGCGCCATGGCCACCAGAATCGCCAGGGTTCCTGCCAGCACCGCGAGCGCCAGTTTCTTGTACAGGTGATAGTCGATAGCCCAGGCCAGCACGAGCCCCGCCAGACCGATGCCGGCATAGCGAAGCTGCTTGACAAAGTGATACGTAGGGCCCGTCACGTCGGCCCACCCCATCAGGTGAAAGTGATAGGAGGAGCTGTACACCATGACCAGGCCCACGGCCAGAAGGGCGAGCGCAATCAACAGCATGCCCCAGTCGGTCCGTGCCAGCCTTCTCGTCAGGCCATCAAGCATCGCTATCCCCTAGTGAGCAAACCAGCTCCCTGTATGCCTCGCCGCGGGCTTCAAAGTCGACATAGGCGTCAAAGCTTGTCCCCCCCGGAGAGAACAACACCACCTCTCCCTCCCCGGCCAGCCTGGCCGCAAGCCCGATAGCCTCGGTGAGTGTCTCGCAGCGCAGAAAGGCCGTCTCTGGCGCCCCCTGCGCCATGGCCTCGCCCACCAAGGGCGCACACTCGCCAAACCCAATCACGAGACGCACGCGTCGCTCGACCCACTTGGCCCAGCTATCCCAGGGGAGGTGCTTGTCCCTACCCCCGGCGAGCAGTACCAGGGGCTCGCCGAAGGCTCGGATCGCCGCGATCGCCCGCTCCGGGGTGGTTGCGATCGAATCGTTCACAAAGGTGATGCCCTTCCAGCGGCGCACCACCTCCAGGCGATGAGGCACTCCCTCAAACTCGAGAACCACTCGGCGAATGGCTTCGATGTCCGCTCCCGCGATACGGGCAGCACAGGCAGCCGCCAGCACATTGGCCAGGTTGTGCTCCCCCCTCAGCCGGACCTGATCGCTCCGGCAGATCACGTTCAGGCTTCCCCCGTACGCGAGCTTTAGCTGGCCTTCGTCCAGGTAGCCGCCCTGCTGTACAGGCCCCGTGAGCGAGAACTCCACCAACCCGGCCGGCGTGCGCTCGCCAAACGAACGTGCGTATGCATCGTCACGGTTCAGAACCGCCCAATCATCCCGGCTCTGATAGTCCACGATCGCAGCTTTGGCCTGTATGTACCGTTCCATCGTGTGATGCCGGTCCAGGTGGTTCGGCGTGATATTAGTGACCACCGCGATCCTCGGACTCCAGCCCTCTAGAGACACGGCTCGGGAAGCCGGCGTTCGCTTCTCCTCGATCCGTGAGCCCTGCACTCCGGGACGAAAGAGCTCGAGCTGAAAGCTCGAAAGCTCCATTACGGCCAGATCGGCCAGGGCGCCGGCGGAAAGCTCGCCGATAAGCGGTCGCCCGATGTTCCCGCCGACCCAGGCGTGGAGGCCTGCTGAAGCGAGCATCTTGCCCACCAGCGTCGTCGTGGTCGTTTTCCCACTGGAACCCGTAATACCTACGACCGGGTTCGTGAACAGCTGCACGAACAGCCGGGGCTCGCTCGAGATCGGCACTCCTGTTCGCCGCGCCTCCTCCACGATCGGCACATCGACTGGCACCCCGGGGCTAAGGAAAAGCACATCGGTATCCAACAGGTCAGAGGGATAGCCGCCCAGCGCCAGGCGCACGGGCAGGTCCTCGATCCCCCGGATGGCGTCACCGAGCTTGTCCGCCGGCTTTAGATCGGTCAGGACCACCTGAGCGCCCGAATGGCAGAGATAGCGCGCCAGCGCCATGCCTTCGCGAGCAACACCGATGATTCCGGCCCTCATGCCGCGTAACGCCGTCCCAACCATGGCCTAGTGCACTCCCCGCACGGCGACAGCCAGAAACGATGCCACGGCCGTCGCGATCCAGAACCGCGTTGTCACCTGGACTTCGTCCATCCCCAGCGCCTCGAAATGGTGGTGCAATGGTGCCATCCGGAACACGCGCCGGCCCTCGCCGTATCGTCGCCGGGTGTACTTAAAGTAGCCCACCTGCACGATATCGGAGACGGCCTCGCTGACCATGGCGATTCCGGATACCAGCAGCAACAGAGCGTGCCCGCTCACAAGCGCCACGGCCGCCAGTGCAGCCCCCAGCGCCTCGGCCCCGACATCTCCCATGAACACGCGTGCTGGATGGGCGTTGTGCCAGAGAAACGCCAGCAATCCGCCCGCCAGAGACATGCACCAGTAGGTCAATCCGCCGGCATCATCTTGCGCTCCCACCACGGCCAGGCACACCACCACGAACGCGCCCGTTCCGGCTGCCAGCCCGTCCAAACCATCCGTGAGGTTGGCCGCGTTGACAAAGCCCACCATGACAAAGGCCGCCACGGGCACGAACCAGATGCCCAGATCCAGAGCAGGCATCCCAAAGGGCAGCCAGAACGGCCGGGCTGCGCCCCCCAGATACATCCCGAGCGCCAGGATCACCGCGATCCCCCACTGGCATGGGAACTTGGCGCGCGCGAGCCACCCGATGCCCTGTTGATCCTTGAGCCCTCGGAGGTCGTCATAGCAGCCCAGCGCGGCATACGCCGCCAGAGAAAGCATGGGCCACAGCGGCTGCGTATGGCCAAACGCGAGAAGCCCCACGCCAGCGATCAACGCCCCCCCCACAAACAACAACCCGCCCATGGTGGGAGTCCCGGCCTTGGCCTGGTGCGTTGCAGGTCCATCGGCGCGGATGCGCTTGGCGAGACCCCGGGCCTGCAGCCAGCGAATGAGCATGGTGCCCGCCGGGGCGAGCAGCACGAAAAAGGCCGCCCCCAACAGAGCCGGCTCGCTCACTCGTTTACCTCCTCAAGCTCCGTCACAATGCGCTCCATCTGCATTCCCCTCGAACCCTTTACCAGTATCACGTCTCCCCGTTGTTGCAGCTTGGCCAGATGCTCCACGGCTTCGATGGTATCTCTCGCCCGGAGGACCCTGGATTCCGAAAGACCTGCCTGAATGGCGGCGGCCGCAATCATCTGCGCTCTATCGCCCATCGCGAGCAGGATGTCGCAGGATTCCGCAGCCACGCGGCCGATCTGCCGGTGCCCCTCCACCTCCTGATCGCCCAGTTCGAGCATGTCGCCGAGCACGGCGACCCGCCGTCCTTTAAGGCCCCTGAGCAACTGCAGCGCCGCGCTGACGGAGGTGGGACTGGCGTTGTAGCAGTCATCCAGGATGGTGCTCTCATGGCGCCCTGGCCTCGTCACCAACCTCAGGCCCTGGCCCAGGTCGTCTAGCCCGGCCTGGATCTCGTCCCACGAGAGCCCCTCCATCAGACCCACCGTGATCCCCGCAAGTGCCGACCGCACGGCCGCACGCCCGAGCATTCGGGTGTGCATCCTCTGCGTGCGCTTGCTGGGCCCGCCCGGCACACTGCCGCTGGTCCGCACCGAGAGGCTCACACCATCCAAGCCTCTTTCGACAACTCCCTCGGCCTGCACGTCGGCATCCCCTTGGAGACCGAAGGTCACGATGGAGGCGCGCGTCTGGCCTGCCATGGACACCACGCGCCGATCGTCCGCATTCAGCGCTGCCCAACCCTCCGCGGGGAGCGATTCGACAAGTTCCGCCTTCGCCCGCGCGATCCGCTCGATGGTTCCCAGGCGCTCCAGATGGACGGGCTCGACATTCGTTACAAGGCCGGCGTCCGGCCTGGCGATCCGGCACAGATCGGCGATCTCGCCCAGGGCATACATGCCCATCTCAAGCACGATATACGGGTACGCATCCTCGGCGGCCATCAGCGTCAGCGGCAGCCCGATCTCGTTGTTGCGGTTTCCGCTGCTCTTGAGCACGCGGTGCCGCGCGCTCAGCACGGCGGCAACAGCCTCCTTGGCAGTCGTCTTGCCGACGCTGCCGGTAACGCCGATCACCCGGCCACCGATCCGCTGCCGCCGATGTGCGGCGAGTGTCTGGAGAGCCCCCAGCGTGCTTGCCACACGCACGCATACGCCCCTGGTGAGCTCAGGCGGCGCTATCCTCTTCAGGGTGTCGACACACGGCACCCCCGCAATGGCCCGCTCCACGAGGCATACATGTGCACCCATCGCTACGGCCGAAGACACATATTCGTGGCCGTCGGTCCTGTCTCCGGCCATCGCCACAAAGAGCGCTCCGGGTTGGACCAGCCTCGAATCAACACAAACCTGATCGGCGACAATCGCACTGGCACCCTTCACGAACCAGCCGGGCGCCAGAGCGTCCAGTATCTCGGCCAGCGAAAGGGCGGGCATCGGGAATCGGTCAGTCATTGGGCGGGATGCCCTCATAGCGCATCAGGTATTGGAACATATCTGCAAAGGCCGGACCCGCTTCCTCTCCTCCCCACTGCCCTTCGGTCAGCCCATCAAGCTTGACGAGCACCACGAAGCGCGGGTCCGGCATCGGACCGTAGCCCACAAAGGATCCGATATAGTACCCATCGATATACCGGCCCTCCTGCGCGACTTGAGAAGTCCCGGACTTGCCGGCAATGGTATACCCGGGAACGAGCGCCGAGGGCATGCCCATCTGCACCGCCTCAACGAGCATCTCGGTCACCTGCTCCGCCACCTGAGGAGAAACAACCTGCCTGCTCCAGGCATCCTCAACGATCCGCGTGCCTGCCTCATCGCTCACCGCCGCCACAACGTGAGGCCTTCGCATCATGCCTCCGTTTGCCAGCGCTCCGAACGCCGCCGCCACCTGCAGTGGCGTTGCGGACATCCCCTGCCCGTAGCTGTTCCGCCCAAGATCGGACAGATGCCATTCGTCTTGCCCGGGCACCCTCATGATTCCCCGCTCTTCCGCCGTGAGGTCGATGCCCGTTGGGTCCGAAAAGCCAAAGCGCTTGAACATCTCGTAGAAGCGAGCGGGCCCGAGTATCGATGCAACGTGCGCAGCGCCGACGTTGAGCGAGTAAGCCAAGAGCTCCGTCATGCTCGTCTCGCCGTGCGCCTTCAAGTCCGAGTTCCGCACTTCCTGCTCGCCCACGATGATCACGCCCTCATCCATATAGGTCGTGTCCGGGTAAATCACGCGGGCATCCAGCGCGGCAGCGATGGTGAGCGGCTTGATCACTGACCCTGGTTCGTAAATGGTGCTGATCGCGCCGTTTCGAAGTGTCTCGAGTCCCACGTCCCAGAACCGACCGGGCTCAAAAGTGGGGCTGTTTGCCATGGCGATCACGGCCCCGGTCCTAGAGTCCAGCACGAGCAGGCTTCCCGACTCGGCTTCACTGGACACCACGGTCTCTCGCAGAATCCGTTCGGCTTCATACTGCACGTTCCGGTCCAGCGAGAGTATGAGATCCGATCCATCCTCCGCTTCACGATACCCGCCCAACTCGGCCATCAGCCGAGATCCCGAAGGATGGTTGATCCCCTGCCACAAGCCGTTCTCTCCAGAGAGCTCGGAATCGTAATAGAACTCGAGGCCGTACTGCGGCTCACCGGCAAAGTTCACAAAGCCGAGGATGTGGGATGCCAGCGAGCCATCGGGATAGATGCGCTGAAAATCGAACTCGGTGATCAGGATATCCGTCCCAAGGTCTGCGATCGCCCGGCACTGCGATTCTGCAACACCGACGCTCACCGTATGCCGTTGATTACGACTCCCCGCGACTATCCGCTCCATATCGTTCAGCGGCTCGTTCAAGATCTCGGAGAGCATAGCCGCCATGCTGTTATCCATCGCGCCGCCCGCCGCGAGTGCTTGCGCTCTCAGGTCCGCAGCCCTGCCGCTCCTCGCCGCACTCATTTCCTCTACCAGCGACATCGTCAGCAACTCGCGGTCGGCCAGCGTATCCGCCAGCTTTCCCGCGAGGGCTCTGGGCGCTCCGGTCTTCGGATCGATCAGTTGCTCGGCAAGACGCTCCACAAAGCCCTGCGGCATCTCGCCCTCTTCAAAGGTCATCCCGCCGGCCACCACGGTCGCCGTCACGGCCAGTCGCTCCCGCAAGCGCGCCTGTTCGTCGGGCTTGTCGTAGTTGTCCGGACGAAAGAACACGTTGCACGCATAGGTCGAGGTCGCGAGATAGTGTCCGTTGATATCGAGAATGCTCCCGCGCACCGCCGCAATGACCTCTGGAGATTGGGTGATCGCAGCGATCCGCCCGAATAGCTGATACCATGCCAGCCGCCCGACGAGCAGCAGGCCGACAGCGCAGAGAACGATCTGCACCCACACGAGGCGCCTCTGCTGCCCTTCATCAGCATGCCGGACCACCTTCTCCATCATCGCCTTCCGGAGCCGGGTTCAGCTACCATGTCGGGAAAGCCGCCCTGAGCACGTTGCCCAGCCGCTCAACCACATCACCCCACAAGAGTGACCCGGCCTGGGCCCGCTCCATCGCTGCGTTCTCGTCGCCGACCCATGGTCTCGGAAGAGCACAATCCGCCGTGCACTCAACCACAAACGAGCCCTCACCCGCGTCCTCATCAGGCAAGGCGTATCCCAACTCCGTCCCCTCGGCCAATACCCGCTTGAGCGAACCCAACATGGCGACCTCTCCGCGCAGCGTCACCAGTGCGCGGTGGCGGTCTTCCTTCTCCAACTCAAGCTGCCGGATCTCGCTCGCCAGAGCGGCGACCTCGCTGGCCTGGCGAAGATACAGCCACCCGGCCAACGCCAGCAGGATCAGCACTGTGCCGAAAAAAGCGACCATGCGCAGGTCCACCCTGGCGCCGCCATTGCGAGGCCCGCGGCCATAGGGAATGAAGAGGCGCTCCCTATCGTGCATGGTGAGCCCTTGTCTGGTACTCACGCTCCGCCGCTACCATCTGCTCCTCATCCAGCTTCCTTGCCGCCCT
>Ga0123333_10001530_pt1 | contig 24463 bp, 19 predicted proteins | sample BioC12SIPDNA_3_FD_89957 | JGI IMG/M metagenome (GOLD analysis project Ga0123333, IMG submission 89957) | Anaerobic biogas reactor microbial communites from Washington, USA - Biogas_R2_B C12 SIP DNA | ecosystem: Engineered > Bioreactor > Anaerobic > Unclassified | place: Washington, USA... | reverse complement strand
GCCCGTAAGGCTCGCCCGCGTATCCGGATTGGTTCGGGTGCCGGTGAACAGCGGCCTGCAGCGGAGGCCGTCGGCACCGGGCGGCGTCGCCTCGGCCAGCTTGTTCATGCGTCCGTAAAGGTCATCGCACGTACTCATGTCATAGATCGTCTGACCTACGCTCTCAAAGAACGATCTGAGGTAGGCATAGGCACGCCCACCGTAGAGACCGGCACCCACCAGAAGGAAGAGGCCGCCAAAGTAAGCCCGGGTCTCGAGTCCTTCGGCCGTGCCGTAGGTTGGGATCACCACCGAGACCTGCCCCCCGGTGCCGACGTTCACGAGGACGCTCCTGCCGGGGTCTCGCACGGATCCGGCGAAGCTAGCCTGGTTATCGCCGGCCGCGACGCAGACCGGTACCCTGGGCAGGCCCGTAACTCGCGAGATGGCCGCGTCAAGCGTGCCGAAGGGAAGGCCTGCAGGATGGATAGGCGGGAACAGGGAAGGGGGCAACTTGAGTCGTTCGATGATCTCCCATGCCCACTCACCGTGGACGATGTCCACCAGTCCAGAGCTGGCTCCGTCGGTTACGTCTGTGACCGGAGGGCATCCCGTTAGCAGCACGAAAGCGGCATCCGGTATGAGGCAGGCGTGGGCGAACTGGCGAGGGCCGGACGCCTGTCTCAAGACCCAATACAGCGAAGGGCCCATAAAGCCGGCGGCAGGGCGGCATCCCGTGTGCACAAAAGCGCCTTCGCCGCCAGCCTCGGCCACAAAGGCCTCCAGCCAGGTGGCTGTGCCGGAACCGTATGGACAGAGCGTCCGTTGATCCTGCCAGGTGATCGCGCGGCCGGCGGGGTATAGCTGTTCATCGAACAAGGCCATGCCGTGTTGCTGTCCCGTCAGACCGATCGCTCGGACTGCCTCTCGATCGGGCAGGGCGGCAGCGATTTGCCCAAGGAGCTCAATCAGCTGATCGTGCACGATCGCCAGATCGAGTTCGGCACCCAGGAGCCCCCCCGGCAGATCTTCGTACAAGGCACCCCGGTTTGGCAGAACAGCCTGGGTGACAACGCGCTGCTCGTCAGCATCGAATGCCACGGCGCTCAGGCTCGTCGTACCGATATCGAGGCCCAGGACGATGCGCATCGGAACAGCCCTCCCTGTAACGTGTCTCTGCGAGCATTATAGAGTGTAGATGTGGCTGGCTCAACCATCCGTGGCCAAGGATGAGTCCTTGTCGCTTGCGTCGGCGAAGCCTATACTCGTCGCAGGCTACCAGAGGGAGTAGATGCATGGAAACGAGTGGAATCGTCGTCAGCATGGTCATCCCGGCATACAATGAACACGAGGCCATCGGGCCAGTGCTGCGGGACCTGATTGTCGTCATGGACGGGCTAGCACTGGGCTATGAGATCATCGTGGTGGATGACGGTTCGACGGATGACACCGCTGCGCAGTCATCCCGGTACGACAACGTGAGGGTTATCTCACACACCCAGAACAGGGGCACTGGAGCCGCTCGGACGACGGGTGTCCGGGCAGCGTTGGGCAAGTACATCGTGATGACCGACGCCGACGGGACCTACCCGGCCGGTGCCATCCCCGAGATGATCCGTGTTCTTGACGAAGGGGCTCACATGGTGATCGGGGCCAGGGAAAGAGAGGCGGGCACCGTGGCATGGCTCCGGCGCCCGGCAAAGGACTTTATCCGCAGGCTGGCTTCGTACATGGTAGAGTACCGCATCCCAGATCTGAACTCTGGGCTGCGCGCCATGCGTAAGGATCTCGTAGAACGCTTCTATGGAATTCTACCCAACTCGCACTCGTGGGTGAGCACCATCACGATGGCCGCTCTGAGCAGCGGGTACATGGTGCGCTGGATCCCTATCGAATATCACGAGCGTATCGGTCGCAGCACCTTCCATCCCGTGCGGGATACATACAACTACCTGACTCTGGTGATCCGCACGATCATGTACTTTAATCCGTTAAGATTGTTTATTCCCGCATGCGGGTTACTATTTCTCGCGGGGTTCATCAAGCTGGTTGTTGATCTGTTTCGTTTTCAGTTTACCGGGCATGTTCCGGCTTCGACCGTGATCATTCTGCTCGGCGCGGTGCAAGTTGCGGCCATCGGATTGCTCGCGGACCTCATCGTCAAAGTGAGTAGGCTTCGCAACTGACGCAGGCCGCGTCGGCGATTTGCCATGAGAACCGCATGCACCTATACTCTCCCTGTCGTCGGGGCGTAGCGCAGTCCGGAAGCGCGCACGGTTCGGGTCCGTGAGGTCGGAGGTTCAAGTCCTCTCGCCCCGACAGGCGGTAACGACAGGGGGGGATATGGCTATGGCCATATCCCCCCCTGTTTTGGCGCGGACCGATCCCCGAGCGTCTTCGCCCGTTCTAGAGGGAATACGACGACAAAGGTGGCGCTGCTGTAGAGCAGGTAGAGGGTATAGAGACAGAAGGCCCCCACGGCGAACAGTCCCCCGCCGTGTGCCGCCATAAAGCGCCAGAGCGCCCTGTTCAGAAGGGCGACTGCCCCCAAGCAGAGTAAGCACGCGATCACTGCAGGCCCCCAGAGCGGAACGGCGGCCAAGGAGACCAATCCTGCCCATGCGAATGCAGCGCTCCAGCGGCTGCTGACGGCCAGGTTCAGGTCGTCCGGGAGACTGCCCGCATGGGCGATCAGCCGTGTCCAGGGTATCGCCCGGTCCAGGATGTCCGAGCGAATCATCTTCCTAAATGACCAGCGCTTCAGGTGCGTGCCCTGTATCTCCGGGGCAACATGAACGCGGTGGCCGGCGTGCGCCAGACGAATGCCCATATCGATATCGCGCACCGTGCGCGCGTTGGTGCTGAACCCGCCCACGGCGTCAAAGGCAGAACGCCGGATGGCGCCAAGGCCCGTCCAGAACGAAGCGGCCTCTCGCTTTGCGTGTTGGTGGACATAATGGTGCATCAGGTTCTTGTAGCGGGATACCCAGTGGGGGGCTGCCGGGGCATCATCATAGGAGCCAAAGACCGCTGCCACCGATGGGTGATCGCACAGGTACGTGACGAGGCGATCCAGGGCGTCTTTGTGGACTCGCACGTCCGCATCGACAAACACAAGAATCTCGCCCCGGGCGCGTGATACACCCCGGTTTCGCGCCACAAAGGAGCCCTGTGGTCCGTCGGGCAGGCGCAGCTGCAGCACCGGTAGTGTCTCTGGCGGCTCCGGCAGTGGCTCGCTGCTGCCGTCATCGATGACGATCACCTGATCGGGAGGTCGCGTCGAGCGTGACAGCGCGGCGTAGCATACCGCCAGGTTGGCGCTATCGTTGTACACCGGAACGATTACCGTGAGCGTTGGTTTCATGACAGGTGAGAGATGCAGGCTTTGAACTTGCCTGAGCGGCCCACGGGGATGTACTCGAGCCGCTCGATGGCTATCACGGCCTCGGGATGGATCATCTGGCGGAGGTGGAGCGCCAAAGCGGTGGCCAGGGTGTCCCAGTCCACCTGGCTGTCGGGCACCACGCGCACGGTGTAGCGATAGAGCGTGTATTGCTCCATCTGCCACTGGACCAGATGGCGCCGGTACGCAAAGCCCTTGATGAGCCCATCCATATGGGTGCGCTGCCCGCCGGGAAGTACGAGAAGGTCAAACGCGCGCCCCACGATGGCTCGAATGGTTGGCAAGGTCCGGCCGCAGGCGCAGGGGCCCTCCCCGAGGATAACGAGGTCACCCAAGGCATAGTTGAGCAGCACTGTGCCATGGTTCACCAGGTTTGTGAGTATGATGCGCCCCTGTTCTCCCGGGCGAACGTCCACTCCGTCGTCGTCTACCACGCGGAAAGCCACCTGGTCTATGCATACATGGAAGCTTTGTCGCAGCTCGCACTGATACGCAATTCGCAGGAACTCGCTCGCCTGGTACGAGGACACGACCGGGATGTTGTACCGCTCCTCCAAGAGCACTCGATCCTGCTCAGGCAAGTTCGATGCTCCGTAGGTGATCAACAGGGGCCGGTAGAAGGGAGTTCCATGCTCGTGGGCGTAGCGATAGAGAGCGCCCAGCGTCGCACCATATCCGCCCAGATGGTCCGGCCGGTACGCATCGATCTGCTCGAGTATCTCGTCGAAAGAACTGGTGGACAGGGCGCGAGAACGCTCATAATCCACGCTCCTCGGAACCCAGGTGTTGGCCTCGTAGAAGGCGCGCAGGGCAATCGCCACGTTCTCCGGGTTGGATACGGACATCTCCCGGTAGCCGAACGTCTTCCCGACAAAGCGCGCCAACACCTCGCGATAGCGATGCTTGCTGGCCAGGATGCGGCAAAGTGCGGCAGTATCCCAATGAACAAGCTTTGAGTTCCCAGACACACCGCTGCTCATCAGCATGGCCCCTGACCCGGCTCGATATCTTTGAGACACAAAGCTGTCCGGCGCGTGGCAAAGCGCATCGGCCTCCACGATCGGCAGTTTCCTGAGATCGTCTGCGCAACGTATCTGCTCTGGTCGCAGGTGTTCGCGGTCGAACAAGTCCCTGTAGTACGGGAACGTGTCGTAAGCATAGTGGACGATCCGCCGCAGTCTCCGGCTCTGGAGGGCGGCGAGCCGCTCCGGCGGCCAGTAGGGCAAGGAAGGCTCACGGAAGGCCTGCCAACCCGTGAAGGCCGACCAGAAGAGGCGCCGTGCCATGTGGAGCGTTCCATCAGGGTTCACTGATCTCTCCCGGGAGTGGTTTGGCGGCCAATGCGGCAACGAAACAGCCCGTGGCGTAGCGCCAGCGTGTGTCCGCACACCGTTGCATCGCAAGCAGTGCTCGCTGGAATGCCCGCGTGAGCCAGCGCCAGCGGATGAGGCTTGCCAGTCTGGCGCAGGCCACGCCCATCATTCTGGGGTGGTGTACTAGAGCGGATTGCTCCCGCACGAGAAAGCCGGCGGATTCGAGCTCTCGCCGCAACTGGGCGGGAGAGTACGATGCGCCGATATAGTAGGGAGCGATCCGCATCCGGATTGCGAGGCGTCGAAGTGGATCCCCGATGTTGCTCCGGTTGGCCAGTGTGATCAACAGCACACCGCCTGGGCGCAGCACCCGGAGGATCTCCCGCAGGCTGACGGCCAGATCCGCGCGATCCTCAAAGTGATCGAGCGTCGAAGGCGAGAACACAAAGCCCAGGCTGGCGCTGGCGAAAGGCAGGCGCCGTGCATCCGCGGATACAAAGCCGCCATAGGGCTCCGGCTCCTGTTCCATCGCCCGGCGAGCCATCTGCGGTGAGAGATCCATACCGTAGGTGTTGGCGGGAGGAGATGCGATGCGCCAGAGCAGGGAGTCCACGCCGTTCGATTCCTCAAAGAGGTCGGTCTTCAGGGCCGGTACCGGAGGTACCGGGAGCCACCGAGCGAAGAGGCCAAGGTATGCCTGGGTCTTGAGATCGCCCAGGAATCTATCCAGGTAGTGCCCGCCAGCATCCATCGATTCCGAGACGGTGTCCCAATAGCCGGCACCCAGGGCGTCAGCATGATCTGTGGCTGTGGCGCCGCCGCGAAGCCTCTGACTCGCCATCGCTTTCAGCCTACGGCCTGAGCATGATCGGCGTTGACCCGCCATAAATCGTGATGCTCACCTGCCAGGTTTCGTGCCGCCAGGATGCCCGTCAACATGGAATGATCGAGGTTGTTGTAGCGGTGCATGCCCGCTCTGCCGATCGTCTGAAGATTCTCGAAACGGCCCAGGTAATCCCGGATCCGCTCCACGTTCTGCCGGTACTGGCCGTCATATACGGGATATGCCTTTGGATGGCGAACCACCTTGCCGCCGGTCACCCACCGCGCCTGCAAGAGGCCAAGGCTCTCCATCTCAGACGAAGCGAGCCGGAACAGGGCCTCATCGTCCAGTGACCAGAGGTCGTCTCCAACCGTCGCAAAGTACTCGACGCCGACGCTCGATACATCCTCCGATGGCAGGAGGGCTCGGCTCCAGTTTCCAAAGTTCTGGACGCGTCCCGCCCTGATCTGCGGCGTCTGCACGTAGATCCAGTGGTAAGGAAACAGCTCCGGTCGTGCCACAGCGAGCTGTACGATGATGAACCCGCGGTACCTGAGACCTCTGGCGCTCTCGACGATTCTCTCCGGAGGCTCCGGACGAAGGCAGCGCAAGAGCTCGTCCAGCGGCATGCTCGAGATGAACGCGTCTGCACTCATCTCTCGAGGCTGGCCCTGATGCCGATAGACGATGGACTGCACGCGACGTCCGTCGTGATGGAGCTCCGTCACGTGGGCGTCCATGAGAAGGTCCCCTCCGTGTGAGCGAAGATCCTCCGCGAACCGCTCCCACATCATGCCCGGGCCCAGTCGGGGATAGTAGAAGGTATCGCTCAGCGTCTTGGCATCTGGGCGGAAGCCCGCCGCGTTAAGCAGGGCATCCTTCAGCGAGAGGTTTTGTATGCGCTGGCTGGCCCATTCCGCCTGTATCTCGCTGCAGGGTATGCCCCAGACCTTCTCGGTGTATCCACGGAAGAACGCTTCGTAGAGTCGTCTCCCGAACCGGCGCGTCATCCACTGCTCCAGCGTCGCCTCTTCGGATGCGGGACCGAGCGCGGCTTTGACGTAGCTTCCCAGCATGAGCGCTCCCTGGATCGGACCAACGCCCAGGAGAGTATCCGCCAGTTCCAGTGGGTAACGGAGGTACCCGTCACGGTACCGTATGCGGGATTGCCTCTGTACGGTCAAGAGATCGTTGCCCAGCGTGTCTTGCCAGAGCTGCTGAATCTCGGGCATCCGTGTAAGAAAGCGGTGCCCACCCAGGTCAAAGCGATAGCCCTCGTGGACAATGGTGCGCGAGAGCCCGCCGACCACGGGCAGGGACTCGAGTACCAGCGGGCGCAAGCCAGAACGGGCGGCTTCTCGCGCGGCGGTCAAGCCGGCAGGGCCAGCTCCGAGGACGGCCAAGGTCGACGCAGATGTGATGTTGATACTCCTATTCGCACCAGAGGGGCGGCCTCAGGGAAACCGGCGGCCCGCGGATCGATGACCCCCAAGTTATGCGGCCGGGCGGCTCTCGCTTGGCACGTGATCGCTGGCGGACGGCCGCGATGCCGTAATCGGCGTAAACCCTGAGGATTATATCACGTTCCCTCTCGGGCGGGCGAGGGCGGGGACGACCAGGCGACGTGCGCGTTCGCCGGCCGCGCGGGGGCGCCCCGGCGGCTATTGCGTGGGCTCCGCACCCGTGCTAGACTATGGCCCGCCACCGATCTGGAGTCAGGGATCGTGTGGTTCTGCGCACCAATGCGCGTCACGAGGTGGGCACAGGGCACAATACGTGGCCGTCACGGGCCCCTCGAAGCGTGCTCTCGATCTCGCAGGGCTTCCGGACGCCCCAGCCTGACATCGAATGCGAAAGAGCGATCCTCACACGGCGTGGTTTCCTGTCACCACGGCCGGTCATCGTTAGCCGGGCGGTGTAATGAGTCGATGGTCTGCCCTTTGCGAGCGGTTCGCCGCAGCGCCTGATGGACGCGCCCGCCAGGGGGCGTCTCTCATATGCCCGATCACACGTCGCGACTGGCGCGTGTTCGCAGGTCTCGTTGTTCTGTTCGTGGTAGCCTACAGTTACCTGGTGCCCTACACCGTCAGCAACTGGCCGGCCACGGGGGACGAGCCGCACTATCTCGCGCTGGCAGAGAGCCTGTCGCGCGATGGCGATCTGGACCTCTCCAATAACCCGCCGCCCTGTGGCATCAGCCCTCACGCACAGATCCGCGAGGATGGCCTTTCCAGGCCCATGCACATGATCGGCCTGCCGCTGCTCATCGCCTGGCCCTACGCGTTTGCAGAAAGGGCGGGCGTGGCCCTGGCGATGTCGATGCTGTCGGCGCTTGCGGTGGGCCTGACCTTTCTTCTGGCGCAGCAACTCACAGGCAATCGTGCCGTCGCGGTTCTGGGCGCCGTCGCCCTTGGCGTGACGCCGCCATTCACCGTGTACGCCACGATGATCTACCCGGAGATGCCCGGCGCACTGCTCGTGGTGCTCGCGCTGGTGATCCTCAACCAGGCAACTGACAGGACGCTCTCCTTCCTTTCGCTGGGCCTGGCGGCGGCGGCTTTGCCCTGGCTGGTGATCCGGTTCGCGCCCATTTCCGTGGTGCTCGTCGGCATTGCCCTGGTGCGTGCTCGCACACATCCTGCACGCCTCAGGCTGATGGCCGCCATCGTGCTGCCGTGTGTTCTCTCGGCGTGTCTGTATTTGCTCTATTCGCGGCATATGTATGGCAGTTGGTCGCCACTCGCGCTTTACGGCAGCCCGGCAGGCCAAGAGCGCGGATTCTTCTTGATCGCCTGGGCCAAGTCGACCTTGGGATGGCTGCTGGATCAGCGCAATGGGCTGCTGATGTATGCGCCGGTGTACCTATTCAGCGTTCCTGGTCTGGCCTGGCTGTTCCGGCGGGGGCCTTCTGTGGGATACCCCATGGGGCTCGTCCTGGCCACAGCCCTCCTCTTTGGCATTGTGATGCCTGGCTTCTGGGTGCAGTGGCAGCCGGCTACACGGTACCTGGTGGTTGCGCTCCCGCTTCTGGCTGTCGGTATCGGAGTCGTTGCCGTGCAATCGCGCAGCGTGTTTGTTCACGGGCTGCTCCTGCTGGCGATTGTGGCATCGGTCGGGATCAGCGCCGTCATCTATGCGCAGCCCTGGCTTGCCTACAATGGTCCCTTTGCGGCCGCTCAGTTGTATGAGGCACTTCCTCGCCTCGGATCCTTTCGACCGGCAGCCGTCCTCCCTCTTGCCGAGAGCCACAAGACGTACAAGGATAGCCGGTATCCGCCGGAGTTGCGTGATCGTTTGGCTGTGCCTGAGGACGTGCTCTACTTTCCCGGGGTCGAAAGCGTGCGGGCGGACGGGGGCCAGGTGGCGAGTGATGTGGCGGCCTCGCAGGGCTATACCACGCTGTTTGGCTCCGGGACTACGGAAACCGCATCGGGCTCTCTCGCGGCCCGCATCACCCATGAAGCGCTGCCGGGGCGTTACGTCGTGCAGTTGCGCGCCCGGCTGTCAGATGTTGCGCCAGATGCGCAGGCCGATGCACGCCTGGACCTTGCCCTGCTCAGCGATCGAGCTGACTCGCCGGCCTCAGTCCTCGCCTCTCTGGTGGTCTCGAGCGATGATCTAGGCGGCGAGTACCGATCGTACAGTCTGGTCTATGAGAACCGCGAGGCTCAACCTCTGGCCGTTCGCCTCAGCTACAACGGGACCCGCGCTGTCTGCATAGACGCCATCGAGGTGGCTCACGAGCCCTTCTTTTCCGATGGCACCGGACTCATGCTGGCGTGGGCCCTGGTGGCATGCGTGATCGTCAATCTGGCGTACCGGTCACTCGATAACCGGGCCGCATCCGCTGGCATCCGGCGCGTGGCACCGCGCCTTCTCGGGCTGGTCTGCCTGGGAGGAGGTGCTTTGCTGGTGATCGTGTTCGGCATCGCACTCTGGAGTCCCTCATGGCGCCTGGACGGGGAATCCATGCGGAGGGGCCTTGGGGGCATTCGTGTGGATCGGGAGGCGGATAACTGGCTGGCGGTCGCCACCGTTCAGGCGGGACTCTTTGTCCATGGGCCCTACAATTGCATGCCGGCCGGGGAGTATACCGCTGTGTTCCGGCTTCGCGTCGCCGGCCCCGTCTCCTCGCCGGGACCTGTGGCCGCGGTGGAGGCCGCTACGGATGATGGCGCCACGCTCCTGGTCTCGCGCCCGATCGAGCTGGAGGATCTGAGCCCGGGAGAGTATAGCGACGTGGCGCTCGGCTTTGTTCTCTCAGAGCCGGGGGTGTTGGCGCTCCGGCTACGGACCACCGGCGTAGGGGAGGTCCACCTGGACTATGCTGAGATCACGCGAGCAGAGCCCAGGGGCTTGTTCGGCCAAGCGCGGCCTGCAGTGGGGCAAGTGTGTACGGCGCGCGGTCGGTTGCTACCGTGGAGTGTGGAATCCCCGCCAGGGTATCTTGCCTTGTCTTCGGAGGTGCCATGACTATGACCGTCAGGCAAAGCGTGGCGATCCTGGCCTCCTCGGTGCTGGCAGGGGATGCCGTCAGCAGGCACATCGTTGATATCGCCCAAAGCCTCATGCGCGCCGGTTACCCGGTCCAAGTCTGTTACAGCGGCGTGTATACGCGTGAGGAACCGGATATCCGGGCCATCAGCGTCAGGGTCGTGCCGGGAGATCCGCTTCCGCAGGCGGACCTCTATCTCGTAGAGTACGCGAGTTGGTTTCCGCTGGCCGAGCATCTGCGATCCTATCCGGCAAGGAGCATCTTTTGGTATCACGGTGTGACCCCTACTGAGTTCTGGGAGAGCGATGCGGATCGCCGGCACCAGGAGAGAGCGGTCCTCGGCATAGGATTGGCTCACTATGCCGATGCTGTGGTGGCCTGCAGTCCCTTTGGCGCGGCTGAACTCTCTGATCACGAAAGAGACCTGACGGGTCGGGTTCGCGTGATCGCCAATGCCGTGGACTATCAGTCTTTTTCCGAGCGGCCCTCGGAGCACGATCTCGAGGATCTGCGCACTCAGCTGGGGGCGACCAATCGGCGCGTCCTTCTCAGTGTAGGTCGCCTGGCCGCTAACAAGCGTTTGGATCTCCTGGTGTCGGCTCTTGCTCGGCTCACCGCCCGGCACAAGGACATCCTGCTCCTGGTGATTGGAGACGATCGCTCCGCGCCCGCGTATGTGGCGTACGCGGAGGAGATCAGGGCGCAGGTGCGGGAACTGCACCTGGAGGATCACGTCCGGTTTCTTGGGAAGGTGCCGCGTGTGGAGCCCTATTATCATCTCGCCGATGTCCTTGTGCTTACCAGTGAGCATGAGGGATTTGGCCTTCCGCTGATCGAGGCGATGGCGGCCGGGGTCCCGGCTGTTGCCAGCGACGCAGGTGCCATGCCCTGGGTCATCGGTGCGGATACGGAATCGCCGGCTGGCCTGCTGTTCGAGAGGGGTTCCGAGGAGTCCCTGGCCAGGGCGATCGACTCGATACTGACTGACCCTCGCCTGGCCTCCGAGCTGCGCCGGATCGGGCGCGAGCGTGTGGGGCGTTATGGGCTTCAAGCCTTTGGCGATGCGACCGTGGGACTGGTGCGGGAGGTTCTCGCAATGGGACCGATCCTTAGGCGGCCGTCGCGACCTCCCGAACAGGTCTTTTCGCGGGCAGACGTGTCCCTGCGCGAGTACCGGGTCCGGTCACGCGTGCCGCTGATCGGGCCGTTTATCGCGTGGTTGCGCGTTCAACTCACCTCGCACATCAAAGAGCCCTATCTCGATTCAATCGTCGAGCGGCAGGTGCTCTACAACATGTCCATGACCAAGCGATTGCTTCGCCTGGAGGAAGCGATCTCCAGCCAGGCTGAGGAGCTCGCGCGGTTTCAGGAGGAGATCGAGCGTCCAAGCCGTCGTTCTGTCGACGCCGCCGAGCCTCCCAGTGGAGCAGGTGAGGCATGAGCCAGCGCGGTCCGCGCGTTACGATACTGGTCCACTCCGTACTCGCGGGCGACGCAACCGGGAAGCACACGTGCGACGTGGCTCGTGCGCTTCAGCGGGCGGGCCACCAGTTGCGTGTGTGCTATGGAACGCTCTTTACGCGGAGGGATAAGGGGATAAGGGCCATCAGCAGCCGCGTTCGGCCCGGCGATCCCCTGCCAGCCTCCGATGCGTACATTTTGGAGTACTCGGGATGGTACCCGCTCGCCGAGCGTTTCCGCCATCTCCCGGGCAAGAAGGTCTTTTGGTACCATGGCGTAACCCCACCGGAGACCTGGGGGACCCGCACTGATCTGGACGCTCTGGAGCGATCGGTGTACGGTTGTGAGCTTTCGCGCTACGCGGACCTTGTCGTGGCGGATAGCCCTTTTGGCGCGAGAGAGCTGTGGTCGCATCAGGGCGGACTGCAGGATCGTACGCGCGTCATCGGGCTCTCTGTCAGCACGCGCTCCCTCCAGTCGCCTGCACTCGATCAGGAGGCGCTCGCACTGCGCGGGCAGCTGGGCTTGGGGGACCGCAGAGTCGTACTGTATGTGGGGCGTCTGGCAGGGAACAAGCGCATCGATCTCCTGATATCTGCGCTGCATCTGCTGCGAGAGCGCCTGCCGGACACGATGCTTCTTGTGGTGGGCGATGATCGCTCTTCTCCCGCTTACGGAGAATATGCGGCACAGCTCAGGGCGCAGGTGCACAGCCTGGGGCTCGACGACCGTGTGCTCATGGTGGGTAAAGTGCCTCGCATCGAGCCGTACTACCGCTTGGCAGAGTGCCTCGTGCTTCCCAGCGACCACGAGGGGTTTGGCGTGCCTCTGGTGGAGGCGATGGCCGCCGGGACTCTGGCGATCGCCAGCGACATCGCGGCCATGCCGTACGTCATGGGCGCGGAGGCTGGTGAGCCCGCCGGTCTGCTCTTCAAGGCCGGGTCTGCCGAAAGCCTCGCGGAGCAATTGAGTGCCCTCTATGAGGACCCGGAACGGGCGGCCATCTTTCGCGACCGCGGGCGGAAACGCGCGGCGCTCTTTTCGCCGGAGGTCTTTGCGGCGGACACACTGGATATGATACAGTCGCTTCTCGCTGGAGGAGCGAGGCCGGATACAGAGGGCGAGCCGGCTGATCCGTGGAGATTGCGGGCGGACGTCGCGCTGCGAGAGTATCGGGCAAGATCGCGCGTGCCTGCGATCGGACGCCTCATCGAGTGGGTCCGGGAGAACATGACCACGCACGTCAAAGAGGCTTACCTGGATCGGATCGTTGAGCGGCAGGTACTCTACAATCTGTCGACGCTGGAGCGCATTGAGCGCCTGGAGACCGTTGCCGCCGAACAGGCCGCGCTGATCGAGGCCCTCAAGACTCTGTTGCGGGCCGAGGTGGCTGGAGAGGACTTGCCACCGGGGAGCCGTGTGCCGTGTTCCGAAAGTGCCCAGCGGCCAAGTGAGAAACGCACATACGAGGAATAGCATACGCACATGACGACGGGACTCTCCTTTTCGCACGTATCCAAGCGGTTTACCGTCCAGCATGACCGCGCACGATCCTTCCAGGATCTGATGCTGCGCATGCTTCAGCGGCAGGGCCGGCATCTGCCACGCGAGTCATACTGGGCGGTGAACGACCTGTCCTTCGACATAAAGGGCGGCGAGACGGTGGCGATTGTGGGCAACAACGGCTCGGGCAAGAGCACCTCTCTGAAGCTGATGACCCGGATCCTCACGCCTACTCGCGGGACGGTCGACGTGCGAGGGCGGGTCTCGGGCCTTCTCGAACTCGGGGCGGGGTTCCATCCTGAGCTGAGCGGGCGAGACAACGTCTACCTGAATGGCGCCCTCATGGGCCTCAAGAAGAGGGATATCGAGCGCCGGTTTGACGAGATCGTCGCTTTCTCTGAGCTTGAGAGGTTCATCGACGTCCAACTCAAGTTCTACTCCTCCGGCATGGCGATGCGCCTGGCGTTCTCCATCGCAGTGAGCGTGGATGCGGACATACTGCTGGTGGATGAGGTGCTCGCCGTCGGAGACCCCGCGTTCCAGGTAAAATGCCTGCACAAGATTCACGAGATCATGCAGGAGGGGGTGACGATCGTATTCGTCTCGCATGATCTCGATGCCGTACAGTCTCTGTGTCAGCGTGCCGTTTGGCTGGATCGAGGCCGGATGATGATGGACGGTGAGTGCGGAGAGGTTCTGGATGCCTATGTCGCGAGTGCGCAAGAGGAGGACCAGGATGTTCAAATCCTCTGATGCGCTCTTTCGCAGGCCGTGCCCGCGATCCGGCTACAGGTGGGAACCATGCTGACGCGAATACGCGAGGTGTACGCCTACCGGGAGTTGCTGGGGATCCTGGTGATGAGGGATCTCAAGTTGCGCTACAAGAACTCCGTACTTGGTTTCTTGTGGTCTCTTGTAAATCCGATGCTTCTTATGCTCGTCTTTACCATCGTATTCACTGTGATGATCCCGAATCTCAGTGTGCCCAAGTTCCCCGTCTTTGTTATGTGCGGTGTTCTGCCATGGAACTTTTTCTCGACTGCGGTGACGAGCTCTATCCTGTCCGTCTCGCACAACGGGCATCTCATTAAGAAGGTCTACTTCCCTCTCGAAGTATTGCCTCTTTCCACGGTTCTTGCCAACTTTGTGAACTTTTGCCTTGCCTTTATCGTATTATTCGGTATGATACTGGTCTTTGGCGTGCCGATTACTCCGGCTGTGTCCCTTCTCCCTGTCGTCATGCTCATTCATCTGATGTTCACGGTTGGGATCTCTCTCCTGCTATCGACTCTCAACGTCTTCTACCGTGATACCGGGGTTATCATGGAGGTCTTGCTGCAGGCCTGGTTTTTCTTGACCCCGGTCTTTTACCCGATGGAGATGCTACCAGAGTGGGCGCACATCGCCGGCCTCCTCCTGCCCGTGCGTCGACTTCTCTACATGCTGAATCCGATGGCCTCTATCGTAGCGTCGTACCGTTCCATCCTGTACGGCTCGACGGTGGGCACGGCCGCGCACATCCCAGCCTGGGATTTTACGCTCCGCACGGCCTTGACTTCGGCCGCGTTCCTCGCCTTTGGGCTCTGGGTGTTCGGCCGCTTCCGCCAGCGGTTTGCCGAAGAGGTCTAGGCGCGTCCGACCGTTTTCCGAGCAGCCACGGATTCAGCATATAGCGCCCCGAGCTTTTCGGCCTGCTCGTTGACATCGGGCACGCGTGGCAGGGCAGAGGCGTATCGGCGGCAGAGATCGGGTTGGCTAGCGAGTTCACGGAGGATACGGCGGAGCTCTGTCACGTTCCCCGGATCGAACAGCCGGCCATCTATCCCATCGCGGATGCGCGTAAGGGCTCCGATGCGGCTGGCTACGACGGGCACCCCCATGGCGTGGGCCTCATCCACCACCATGGAGTAGGTCTCGCTGACCAGCGAGGGCACGATCAGGCAATCGATCGAGCGGAGCGCATCCCCAACCCGGTTCGACGGAACGGGTCCACAGAACGAGACGCCGGACCTGGCTCGCTCGCGCAACTCTCGGACGTACGCGGGAAACGCCTCTTCATCGCCAATGAGCCTCAGACGCGCCTTCGAGGGCATCTCCTGGAAGGCGTCAACGAGGGTCTGGACCCCTTTCGAGGGCGCCAGGGCCCCCAGATAGCCGAAGGTGATGCCTGCCGAGGGTTCCGAGATGCCGGCGCCGTGCGACCGCAGCCGTTCCAGGTCGACCCCGTTCGGCAGCACTGTGATCCGGCCCGCATCCATTCCCCATCGCACATACTGATCCCGTACGTGATGGCTTGGCGCTATGAATCGCTCGACAAAAGTCAGCATCCAGGTGATGTAGGCGTTTCGATACGCCATCGGCAGAGCGATGGCCGGGCGCAATGCGACGGGAAGCGGCCTGCTGCTGCGAGCACGCGCACACTCGGCACAGGCCCCGGATGGTCCCTGGCATACCGAATGGTCGACATAATCCAGCTGGCCCTGGGCACAGCGATACCAGTAGTCATGGAGCGTGAGAAAGACGGCACGTGCGCCCGAAAGGGCCAGCAGACGCACCGATGTGTTCTGGACGTGCTGGACATGCACGATCTCTGGATCGATCTGCGCAAGCATGCGGCGGTAGCTGCGCTCCGTCTCCGGATTCCGGAAGGTGCGCCAGAACTGGCCCAGAGGACCGAGAGGGCCAAAGGGCGGGGAGGCGGGTGCACGCCAGGCCATGTGCGCGTCGATCGTTTCCTGCGAGTCGTCGTTGACTGCGGCGTCGGGGAAGAAGACCGTGACGCTGTGGCCCTGCCGGGTGAGCGCCTCCGCCAGGCTGTGGGTGTAGACCTCGGTCCCCCCGACGTGTTCGGGCAGGTACTGGTGGACGACCAGTGCAATCCGCATCAGCTCTGGTCCATCGCCGCCGTGGAATGCCCGCGAGCGACCAGTACCCGCTGGTACAGCTCTTCCACCTGTGCATAGACGGCGGGCCACGTGTAGCGCGCCGCTGTCTTTGCACGCCCGGCATCGCCCATGCGGCGGGCCCGATCGGGATCCCCAAGGATCGTCTCGATCGCCTCCGCCAGGGCCCGATGATCGCCCCAGGGGACCAGAAGCCCGTCGACGCCGTGGTCGATCACCCCCGGTATGCCGCCTGCGCGCGCACCGATCACCGGCTTGCCGTGAGACCACGCCTCCAGGAGCACGATCCCGAAGGAATCGACCCGCGAGGGCAGAACCAACAGCTCCGCTCGCTCCAGGACGGTGTGCTTGACCTGCTCGCTCACGGGCCCCAGGAGCACGATCCCCGCCCGTTCGCGAGCGCTCATGCGTGCATAGTAACGTGCGAAGGAGTCGTCCAACGGGCCCATCAGCACCAGGGTGGGCGGCGGACTGGCGGTCCTCCGAAGCATTCGAACGGCATCTGCCGCGACGAGAGCCCCCTTGTCCTTGCTGATTCGGCCGACAAAGGCCACCACGGGTCCCTCGATATGCTGGACCGGATCAGGGCCGCCGGCAACGGCGGGGTGGGGATCGTAGCCCGATCCCACCGCGTGTACATGATCCGGCCGCAGCCCGAGCGCGATCAGCCCCTGGGCCTCAGCGGTGGGCAAAGCGAGGATCGCGTCGGCGCCTTGCATGGCCCTCAGCTGGTGAGGCATGGTGATGTTGCGCGTGACGCGAGCGCTCACCTCGGCGCCCAGATGTGCATAAGGCGTGACCACAAAGGGGATCCCGCGCTTCTGTGCCGTGCGCCAGGCCACGATCAGCGGGTACTCCCAGGATAGATTGTAGGCGTGCACCAGGTCTAGTTCGCCCAGCCTCTCGAATTCATCCTCAAGACTGGGGACGTTGGGGATCAGCCTGTCCATGCGCTCTAGCAGTGGGGTGGTCCTGGGTCCGAGCATGCCAAGCATGACCATGGCCTTGCGCCACAGCGTCAAGGTCGGCCATCCACCGGGAAGCCCCAGCGCCGGGCAGCGGAGTACGCGAATGCCATCCTCCACGCTCTCCGATGGGCGGGCGTGCCTTTGCCGGGGGTGCCAGCGCCAGAACTCGGCGTTCTCGGCGATATCGCTGGTGATGATGGTAACGGCGTGGCCCGCCTGTACGGCTGCCTCTGCAAGAGCCTGCGTATAGCGCTCTCCGCCGCCGATCTTGGGCGGGTACGAGGGGGTCGCGATCAAGATGCGCACGTCACAGCTCCCGGGATAGGTGCGTTTCGAGTGACGACGCCAACCGCTGGCCGGTATTCGAAGCGCCAGCGGTGCATCATGCGCCGGGCCGCCGAGCCCGGCCGTGTTCGGCGATCACCTTCTCGTAGAGGGCGGCGGTCTCCCTGGCCGTGCGCGCCCAGGAAAAGGTCCGGGCCCTGGCCAGGCCGGCCTCGCGCATCTGCTGCCTCACCGCGTCGTCCGCGGCCACCTGGAGGAGCACGTCGGCCATGTCATCCACGTCATGCGGGTCAAAGTACCGGGAAGCGTCGCCTCCCACCTCCGGCAGGCTGGAGGCCGAGCTGGAGCAGACCGGACAGCCGCTGGCCATGGCCTCCAGAACCGGCAACCCGAAACCTTCATAGAGGCTGGGCTGGGCTGTCAGCACGGCTCCAGCGTACAGGGCGGGCAAGTCTTCCTCGGCCACAAAGCCCGGCTGAATGACCCGTTCGCGCCAGCGCGATGATGCCAGGTGCTGATCGAACTCGTCAACGAGCCAGCCGCGAGCGCCAACGAGCACGAGCGCATCGATGATGCCGCGTTCGATGAGTGGACCGCTCGCATCGATGAGACGCGAGAGGTTCTTTCGGGGCTCCAGCGTGCCGAGCGCCAGTACGTAACGTTCGGGCAGGCCGTATCGGGTGCGGACATCCTGGATGCGCTCTGGGCTCTGGGGTGTGAAGGCTGGCGCTGCGGCCTCGGCGATCACCGTGATCTTGTCCTCCGGCAGGCCGTAGAGCTCTATCAGGTCACGGCGAGTGCTGTCCGAGATTGCGATCACCGCGGAGGCGCGACGGCAGAACAGGGGCATGGCTGCCCGAAGGTACATGTAGTTGGCGCGCTTGTGGTACTGAGGATAGCGCTGGAATATCAGGTCGTGGACCGTTAGCACTGTGGGTACCCGACCCACAGTGGGCAGGAGATGCTCTGTGGCGTGAAACAACTCCGCATCGGGCAGATGTCGGATGAGCCGAACGCACAACCCCTGGCTGGCCAGCACCATCGCGCGCCAGGGCTTGTACCCGTATGGGACTCCGACCGTCCGGTCGGAAAAGCCTTCCAGCGGTGCCCGCGCCCCGAGACCATTCTGGAATAGACCCAGTCGCTCTCCGAGCAGGGGATCGAGAGCCCTAACCAGGCTCGAGGCGTAGCGGCTCAACCCGGCTTTACTGTGGACGGCAGCTGACACATCGACGTAGATCGTCATCGTACGATGCGGGGGCCCAGCCGCTCAGTTGTCATCCTGATCCACCAGGTCGGCCTCCGTGAAGGATGCCTCCATATCCAGAGCCAGACCACCGGCCTTGGCTCCACGCAGTACAAAGCGCTCGGCGGCGCGCTGATCACCCGAGCGAAAGGCCGCAATCAGGCGCGGTAGATCCCGTTCGAGGATCTGCTGCCGCAGGTCGGGATCGATCGGACGTGAGGCCATGGCCAGGACGGCCTCCTCCGTGTTGTCCAGCCAGGCTTCGGTCAGCGGGTAGCCTGGCAACAGAGAAACCGCCAGGTTCTCAAAGCCGATCTGCGTCAGTGCCTGAGCGACGGCGGGCAGGTTCGCATAGAGTGCGGTGGGGCGCCCGATGGCCTGAGCCAGCCGTTCGATCAGCGCGTTTCTCAGGCGCCACGCCTCGTTGTACTCGGCTTCACTGGGCTGGAGCACGTCCGAAAGGCGAAGCCGGCCGCCGGGCACAAGCACGCGCCACACCTCCTCAAAGAAGGCCGAGAGAGCACTCGTAGGAACCTGGCGAATCGCGCTGCTTAACACCATCAGGTCGACGGTGCCATCCAGCAGCGGGAGCGCCCGAGGACGGGACTGCACAAACTGAAGGCCGGGCGTGGGGATGCGACGGGTCACGGACTCGATCTCGGCCATGCGGCGGCTGAGCGCGATCACCTGGCCCCCCGCGCTCAAGGCGTGCTCCGACAAGGCCTGAATGAGCAGGCCTTCGCCGAGCCCGATGACCACCGTGTTGCCCGACAAATCGACGCCCCTCCAGAGGGACCCGATGTCGCGCTCGGCTTCCTGTCTCTCGTTGCTCACCGCACCCACCACCTGCGAGACTGCGCCCAGTGTAAACGGCGGCGTGGGGCGTGTCAAACGGTCTCCGCGACAGGTTGACAGCTCCGATGGCCAGCGTTACGATGGATGCGTTCGGGTCAAACCCACAGATAGGAAGGTAAAAGGCTATGCAAGGGGTCAAGGCTCACCATGTGGCGCTGCGCACGCCCGATTTCGCCCGGGCAAAGGCATTCTACACCGAGGTGCTGGGGCTAAGAATCGCGGCTGAGATGCCTGGCCGCGATTGCGTCTTTATCGACATCGGCGGCACCACGATCGAGCTGATGGGCATCCCGGATCAGGTTCCCGGTGCCGAGGGGGCCTTTGCCCATCTGGCCTTTGAGGTAGATGATGTGATGGCCACCTATGAGGAACTCAAGGCGAAGGGCGTCGAGTTCTTTGTAGAGCCCAGAGAGGCGGGCCCCATGCAGGTCGCGTTCTTCCGCGATCCTGATGGCAATCCGCTGGAACTGTTCAAGAGCGACGTCTTTCGCTGGTAGCCGCGTGAACCGATAGGAAGGGAGGGTGATGCGCGACAGCATCACCCTCCCTTTGCATCCAGGCCAACATCCTGTGAAGCTACGTCAAGTACTCGCGAAAGTCCTCTGCGGCCTGGCCGGTGCTCTTTTGCGCCCAGAAGACGTTCGACCGGAACAGGCTCTCGAATGTGCCGGCATCGGACCAGAAACCCTTGAGTTCCGCCCACTTGAGGGAGCCCAGACGGATGTAGGCATTGTTGACGTCCGTGATCTCTAGCTCGCCCCGGGCAGAAGGCTCCAGAGTCTTGATGAACTCAAAGACCCGGTTGTCATAGAGGTACAGCCCGGTAACGGCATAGTTGCTTTTGGGCTCTCGGGGCTTTTCCTCAATGCCGATGATGCGCGACTGGTTCTGGGCGTCAAAGACGGGCACGCCAAAACGCTCCGGATCCGGCACCTGACGAAGGAACACCATCGCGCCGCCTGCAAAACCTTTGACTGAAGCCGAGATGTCCGCATCGGTGGTGTTGTCGCCCAGTATCACGGCAATATCGCCGCCGTCGGCAAAGTCCTCACACAGGCTGAGGGCATCAGCAATGCCGCCCTCCGTCGCCTGAAAGGCGTACTCGAGATGACGCAGGCCAAGGTCTTTTCCATTGCGCAGCACCCCGATAAAGTCGCCCGCGTGAGGGCCACCCGTCACGATCAGTACCTCGTTGATTCCCGCCTGGACCAGCGTCCGGATCGGATAGTAGACCATCGGCTTGTCGTAGACGGGAAGCAGGTGCTTGTTTGTCGCGTGGGTTAGCGGATACAGCCGCGACCCGAGGCCACCGGCCAGCACAACACCCTTCATGAGACCCTCCTCGTGTTCATCGCTCGCGTCTTGGGGCCACAAACCGCCCTTGGCCCACGGTTACCAACTGGTGTATCCCCCATCCACCAGGATGAGCTGCCCGGTGATCAGGTCAGCTGCGGGCGAAAGGAGGAAACGCACCGTGCCCAGGACGTCATCTGTGGTTCCAAAGCGTCCCGCTGGTATGTGGGGCAGGTTCTCCTGGATAAAGGTCGCGTCCGTGAACATATCGGTTGTCAGCGGCGTAGAGACAAACGTGGGCCCCACCGCGTTCACGGCAACTCCCATGGGAGCCAGCTCCACTGCGAAGGCCTTGGCCATGTGCGCCACACCGGCCTTGGTGATTGCATAGATCGACCGATCGCGCATGGCCACAGCGGCCAGCTGAGAGGCGATGTTGACGATCCGCCCGTGCTTCTGGGAAACCATCTGGCGCGCCACAGCCTGGGTGCAGAAGAAGGCGCCCTTGAGGTTGATGTCCACCATGAGGTCCCATTCGCGCTCGGTATAGTCCAGAACGGGCTTGCGGATGTTGATGCCGGCGCAGTTGACCATCCAGTCCAGAGCCTTGAACTCGGATACGGAGCGAGTTACTACCTCTTGAATGGAGGCCACATTGGTGACGTCAATTCCCAGAGCCAGAGCGCGTGTTCCACCGGCTCGTATGCTGTCGGCAACAGCCTCCGCATCCTGCAGTTTGGACGCCAAGTCGGCGACAACGACGTTTGCTCCCGCTGCGGCCAGCCCCAGAGCCAGAACTTGACCGATGCCGCCCGCTCCTCCGATGACGAGGCCCGTCTGGCCGTCGAGCCTGTAGCTCGTATCACTGATCATATGGATACCTCCATGGGTGTTTGGCATATGCCTGCCCGCCATACTAGTCCATCCGTGTATGGATGTCCAGCGGAGGGCCTGACCGCGCTTCCCGGCGATTGACCGCCCACCAATGCGCTGGTATCATGGGCATACCGCGGATGCGAAGGCTGCGCCCCATGTTCTACGTTCGGTTACGCCGTCAAAGCGGTACGGGGAGAGTCGAACAGCATGTCGGAGAGGCCGTCTCCCACCATCGAGGATTATCTGGGCGTCATCTACACCCTGTTGCGAGACAGCCAGCCAGTGTACGGCCGCCGTCTTGCCGAGTGGATGGAGGTGTCGCCTCCTACCGTCACGGCCACGCTGCAGCGCATGGTCAGGGATGGCTGGGTGTTGATGGGCCAGGACAAGACGGTTCGTCTGACCGAGGAGGGGAGTGTTGCCGCCGCTTCGGTGGTGCGGCGACACATGCTGACCGAGTTGCTGTTAGCCCGAGTCCTGAACGTGCCCTGGTCCGAGGTGCATGGCGAGGCGGACCGGCTTGAGCACGGGCTTTCCTCTGAAACGGCGTCCCGCGTGGCGGAACTGCTCGACGGCGCTTTTGCTGATGGGACGGTGGCCTGCCCGCATGGGAATCCGCTGCCCGGGCAGGAAGCGAGAGTCGGCGCATCGCGGCCGCTGACCGAGGTCTCCCCTGGGCGGGAGTATGTCCTCCTGCGCATCCACGAAGAAGCGGAGCGCGATAGCGCCACGCTGGCGCTTCTTGAGGCTCAACACCTTCTGCCGGGCGCGCGGCTGACGGTGTTGGGGCTCGAGCCGCCTTCAGGGAGTGGTTTGATTGCCGTGTTGGTGGGCGGCGAGCGCGTGGTGCTGGAGGGCGCTGTGGCGCGCTGCCTCTGGCTTCAGGACCCTGAGTAGGCGATTATCCATAGCGCGACGATAGGAGGCGACATGGAGCAGCGGCGCAATCTTGCGATCGGTGTCGACCTGGGTGCCACAAGCCTCTATGTCTCGGTCGTGGACGTAAGCTCAGGCGAGCGCCTCGGCGAGGCTAAGGCTAAATCCCGGGCGGAGCTGGGGGCGGATGCCGTGGTTGGCCGCGTTGTCAAGGCCATCAAACAGGCCTTGCTGGCTGCGGGTGTCACGAAGCAGGACGTCCTCGGTGTCGGGGTTGGGGTGCCCGGGCCCGTGCTGGCCAGTCAGGGGCTTGTGCTTAGCCTGACCAACATGGGGCCAACATGGAACCAGTATCCGCTTGCGGCAAGGCTTTCCGAAAGGCTGGGCCTCCGTGTGATCGTGGATAACGATGTGAACGTCGGCGCTGTTGGTGAGCATCGCTTCGGCGCCGGGCGCGGCACCAGAGACATGATCGCCATGTTCGTGGGAACCGGGCTGGGTGGCGGGCTCATCCTGAACGGCGCGCTCCACACCGGCTTTCGCGGCTCGGCCGGAGAGGTCGGGCACATGGTTCTCCAGGCGGATGGCGCCCTGTGCGGCTGTGGCGAGCGGGGACATGCGGAGGCTTACGCGAGCCGAAGCGGCATCGAAAGGGCCATCAACGAGGCGATTGATGCCGGGGAATCGTCCATCATTCCTCAACTGATGAAGGAGCAGGGCCGCAAGAATCTGACCTCTGCGGTGCTCGACCGTGCCTATCAACAAGGCGACGCTGTGACGGTGCATGCGATCGATGAGGCGCAGAGGTACCTGGGTTTGCTGATCGCCAGTTGCGTCAATGTGCTGGATCCAGAGGCCGTGGTAGTCGGCGGTGGTGTGGTAGAGCGCATGGGGGAGGGCTACCTTGGGCGCGTGCGCGAGGTGGCCTACCAGCACTTTCTGAACAAGAACGAGAGCGAATCAATCCGCATCGTCGCCGCAGAGCTGGGTGATGCCTCGGGCTCGGTTGGAGCGGCGGTACTGGCTGCGCAGCGCCTCTCGCAGATGTAGCAAGGACCGCTACCGCCTGGAGGTCCGCTCAGTCGCTCTCCGCTGGCGAGTCCGTATTCTGTGCCTCCTCCTCATCCTCTTCGTCTCCTTCGTGACGTTTGTGTGCCTGGCTTGGTGCTAGGCCATAAGTAGCCACCATGTCTCCCAGCATGCGCTCGTCGGTCTCAAAGGCGTACACAATGCGCGTCGTGTCGGGGTGCTGGTGCCCCAGCAGGGTGGCCACCCATTCCAACGGCATGCCCTCATCGAGCAAGTCCTGCGCACGGCGGTGCCTGAGGGAGTGGGGCGACGTGTTGTCATAAAGTCCCTCAGCCCGAGCGGCCTCCTTGACGAGCAGCCAGGCATGCGACGGGGTGATGGCCGTTCCTTTACCTCGCCCGTGTGACGCGAACAGGGGAGCATAGATAGAATCGCTGCGCTCGGCGACATACTGGCGAATCAGGCGCCGCGATTCGTCCGAGAGAAAGACCGTCCTGGGTTTCCCGTTCTTGGTCGCGTGCAGCCGCAGTCGACTCGCCCGACCGTCCAGTACATCCTCTCGCGTGAGCGCCAATGCCTCGCTGATGCGCATGCCGGTATCATAGAGCGTCGCCATGAGCGCGCGGTTACGCAAGAGCGCCAGGCGACGAGGGCCCTTCTTTTCTGGTAAGGGCTTTCTGAGATAATGCGTGAGTACCCGGGTCGCTTGGGGATCCGTGCGTCGCTGCCGGTAGCCCAGGCGGCGCTGGCCTCGTCCCTGGTCGATGCGGCGACGCATTCTGTCATACGAGATGCCGGCGGGGAGCAGGTCGTTCAGATCCAGCCAATTCATCAGGCGGCGCGCGGCGACCAGGTAGGTTCGAGAGGTCCTGGTTGTCTCCGAGGCGGCCGTCTGTGCCGGCTGGTGGGGGTCGGGATAGGCCTCCCGCAGCCAGCGGTCAAACCCGTAGAGCGTGTCCTCCTCGATGCGCTCCAGGGGGCAGGGGGACAGGATATCGGCGGCATGGTCATTGCCACGGACGAGATGGAGGTAGCGAACGAACGCGTTCAACCCGTGCCGGTAGGTCTCTTTGGTCAGCGGACTGAGATCGAGATGATCGAGCATTCGCTCAGCGGCTGCGTTGACCGTCGTAATGGCGTCGCGATCGAGGCCTG
>Ga0123333_10001529_pt1 | contig 24477 bp, 11 predicted proteins | sample BioC12SIPDNA_3_FD_89957 | JGI IMG/M metagenome (GOLD analysis project Ga0123333, IMG submission 89957) | Anaerobic biogas reactor microbial communites from Washington, USA - Biogas_R2_B C12 SIP DNA | ecosystem: Engineered > Bioreactor > Anaerobic > Unclassified | place: Washington, USA... | reverse complement strand
TGGCGTGGCGGGCGCTGCGGGCGCGTTCAGCGGGGCCCTCGACGATCGCGCGGCCGGCGGGCTGAACTGGCTGTCGCTGGCGTACTCGATGTGGGAGGCGTTCACGTGTGTCGTCGTCAGCATCGTGATGCTAACTTGGTTTCGCCGGCGATTCACCCGCCAGGGGAGGCTGATGCAGGCGATGTCGGCCTCGGCCTTCGGCGTCTATGTCATCCACCCGGCCGTCATCGTTCCACTGCCGATCGCGCTGAGCAGCATCCGCATGAACCCTGGCCTGAAGTTTCTCTGGGTCACCCCATTGGCGGTAGCTCTCTGCTACATCATCGTCCATTATTTGCGAAAGCTGCCACTGATGCGGAACTTCCTGTGAGAGCAATAGATGGAACAAGAAAACAGCACACTAGCCTGGCTGCTCGAAGGAGCGCCCTATATCGAATACCGGACGCGACGCGATCTACTGGATCAACCCGAAGACGATCCACAGGTAGCGGCCGCGCGCCGGGCCATGCTGGCAGATCCTCAGGTCCAAGGCCTCGTTGCGGAGCTGGCTGGCTGGCCCGGAAAGGTCATCAGCAGCCACAAATCAGCCGGGCAGCCGTTTCACAAGCTGACCTTCCTCGCGGACCTGGGACTGCAAGCGGATGATCCGGGTATGGATGCCATTATCCAGCGGATTCTATCCCATCAATCAGCCCAAGGGCCATTTGCCCTGCCCATGAATATCGCCGAATCGTATGGCGGCAGCGGCCAGGAGCAGTGGGCCTGGGCCCTGTGCGACGCGCCGCTGATTCTGTACGCGCTGCTCAAGTTCGGCCTGGGCGAGGATGAGCGTGTGATCTCTGCCGCCGGGCACCTGGTCGGGCTGGTGCGCGACAACGGCTGGCCCTGTGCAGTCTCGCCGGAGCTCGGCAGTTGGCGCGGTCCGGGCCGCAAGGAGGATCCATGCCCCTTTGCCAACCTGGCGATGCTCAAGGCATTGGCCCAGGCGCCTGCCTGGCGCGACGGCGCTGCCGCCCGAGCTGGCGCCGGCAGCCTCCTGGCGCTGTGGGCCGAAAGCCGCGAACGCCACCCGTATATCTTCTACATGGGCAACGACTTCCGAAAGCTGAAGGCGCCCTTCATCTGGTACGATCTTCTGCATGTGCTCGATGTGTTGTCGCAATTCCCCTTCCTGCGCGACGATCCAAGGATGCAGGAGATGACCGCAGTCCTGGCAGACAAAGCCGGTGAACAAGGCCGGTTCACGCCGGAGTCGGTTTGGCAGGCATGGAACGGGTGGGAATTCGGCCAGAAGAAGATCCCCTCGCGCTGGCTGACCCTGCTGGCGCTGCGGATCCTGCGGCGCATGGGGAGTTGAGATGCCCCGTGTTAGAATGACGACTGCCTTGCCGCTTTTGACTTGTCCTCCACTCAGTCACCTCGGCGGCACGCTCACAGAGTACGGAAAGCAGATCGATGACGACGCAGAGGAGTGATTGCTGATGACCTATTCCCATCCGGACATGAACCATCGGCCTCCGTTGGCGCGGCTCCTGATCCTCGTGCTGATCCTTGGCGGTTGCATACCGATTCAACCCCTGTCGCCCACCCCGCCGCCAGCGACCGAAGACCACTCCGCACACCTGGCCGGCACGACTCCCGAGGCTGCGATGCAGGACGAGACGACCTCTGCAATGGCGACCCATGAAGCGCAGATGGCCGATCCTGCGATGCAGGCGACGCATGAGGCGCAGATGTCCGATCCTGTAGCCATGGCAACCCACGAGGCACTGATGCACGGCACGCCAACACCCGCGCCGGCGGTCACGAACGCCGTGCTGACAACCTTCAGCACGGACGACTTCGCCGGGTCCGGCCTCTGTGTCATGTGCCACGAGGGGATCACCGACGCGTCCGGCGCAGACGTCTCGATCACCACGCACTGGCGTTCCACCATGATGGCCAACGCAGCGCGAGATCCGGCCTGGCAGGCCAAAGTAGCCTCTGAGGTTGCGCGTAACCCCAGTCTGACAGAGGTCATTGAAACGAAGTGCGCCACGTGCCATGTCCCCATGGCCAAGACGCAGGCCGAAGTGAACGCCATGCCGGTCTCTCTGTCAGGCGGCGGCTTGCTCGACCCTGCCCACCCACTGGGTGCCGCAGCAGGGGACGGCGTCTCCTGCACGCTGTGCCACCAGATCGAGGCGGCCGACCTGGGAGAGGAGGAGAGCTTCAGCGGCGGTTATTCGATCGACACCGGCTCGAAGCCGCCCGAACGCCTCGCCTTCGGCCCGTATCAAAATCCCTTCGGCCGTCCTATGCAAATGCATACCGGCTACCTCCCGGTCTTCGGGAAACAGGTCGATTCTGCCGGGCTGTGTGGTTCATGCCACAACCTGTACACGCCATACGTCGATGCGAACGGCGAGGTGCAGGGCGAATTCCCGGAGCAGACTCCCTACACCGAATGGAAGCACAGCAGCTTTGGCGCCGGCAACATCACCTGCCAGGCCTGCCACATGCCCGTTGCGGAGACCGGGGTCATCATCTCCACCATGCCGCGGAGGCTGGGGCCGCGCCAGCCCTTCTACCAGCATCATTTCGCGGGTGGCAATACGTTCATGATGACGATACTGAAGGATCACGGCGACGAGCTGGGTGTGACCGCGGATGCAGCACACTTCGAGGCCACCGCGCAGCGCATCAACGAACAGCTTGGCCGGGCAGCAGTTCTCGCCATGAAGGACCTCGTCCGCGATGGCAGCCACCTGACGTTCGTGCTGCAGGTGAACACCGGAACCGGCCACAAGTTTCCCACCAGCTTCCCCGCGAGACGCGCCTGGCTGCATGTGACCGCCAGTGACGAAGCCGGGAACGTGATTTTTGAATCAGGGAAACCTCTGGCAGATGGGTCGATCGCAGGAAACGATGCGGATGCTGCGCCGGACGCGTTCGAGCCGCACTACGACATCGTGACGGAAGCTGGCCAGGTGCAGATCTACGAGCCCATCATGGGCGACACGGACGGCAAGGTTACGTACACGCTGATGCGCGCCAGCCGGTATCTCAAGGATAACCGTCTGCTGCCGGCCGGGGCCGACAAGGCCGCATTGCCGCCCGATGTCGGGGTCTACGGTGCAGCAGCCGATGATCCGAATTTTGTAGGCGGGTCCGATGCGGTCACCTATCGAGTGAGCCTCGAAGGCACGACCGGCGCTCTCACCGTGGCGGCTGAGCTCCTTTACCAGCCGTTGTCGTATCGCTTCGTCCAGGACATGCTGGTCGACGGAGGCGGAGCTGGCGAGCGCTTTGGCAGCTATTACGCAGCGGCTGACAAGACGCCGGCACGCGTGGCAGCTATCGAACCCATCCGGGTGGAGGAGTAAGGATGAAATTGGGGTTGGGATATTACCGGCGCATGCTGACGCCGGAGAACTTCCGCTTTGCGCGGCAATTGGGCTGCACGCACATCGTGGCGCACTGGACCGACTACTTCAAAGAGCCACGAATCCCCGGCGCGAGCGGCACGGGCCAGGGTTGGGGGGTCATGGACAACCGCGAGCGTCCCTGGACGCTGGATGAATTGACGGCCCTCCGCAAGGCAGTAAACGCAGAGGGACTGGAGCTTGAGGCCATCGAGAACTTCGATCCCTCCCATTGGTACGACGTATTGCTCGATGGGCCGGATAAGCCGGCGCAGCTCGAACGGCTCAAGGAAACGATCCGCATCGTCGGACAGGCGGGCATCCCGATCATGGGGTACAACTTCAGCATCGCGGGCGTATGGGGACACGTGGTCGGCCCCTGGGCGCGCGGCGGAGCCGAATCGGTCGCATTCCTCGGCCCCGATGGTCCCGAGGAAACGCCGATTCCCAACGGGATGGTCTGGAACATGGTCTACGACCCTGCGGCAGCGCCCGGCGCCATTGCCGCGATCACCAGCGACCAGTTGTGGCAGCGCCTGAGCGACTTCCTCCAGGCAGTGCTCCCGGTTGCCGAGGAAGCAGGAGTGCGGCTTGCGCTCCACCCGGATGATCCGCCCATGCCGACGCTGCGCGGGACGCCGCGGCTGGTCTACCGCCCGGAGCTGTACCAGCGGATCGTCGACCTGGCGGACAGCCGGAGCAACGCCCTGGAATTCTGTGCGGGTTCAGTTGCAGAGATGGCGGACGATGCAATGGACGTTTACGAAGCGGTGGACCACTACAGCCGCCAGGGCAAGATCGCCTATTTCCACTTCCGCAATGTCCGAGGAAAGGTGCCCCGCTACTATGAGGTGTTCGTCGACGAAGGCGATATCGACATGATTCGCCTGCTCCGCATCCTTCACAAGAACGGCTATGACGGCGTCGTCGTACCCGACCACACGCCTCAGACGGCATGCGCGGCACCCTGGCACGCAGGCATGGCGTTCGTCATCGGCTATCTGCGGGCAGCCCTGACGATCATCGAGGGTGAGTGATGGCGCTCGATGCGTTCCGTCTCGACGGCGAGCTGGCACTCGTCACCGGTGGATCATCCGGCATCGGGCTGGCGATCAGCGAGGCGTTGATCGAAGCCGGTGCGCGCGTCATTATCACAGGTCGCAACGAGCAGAACCTGCAGGCCGCAGCGATGCGGTTGGGCCCCGCGGCCACGGGCATCCGCCACGACCTGGCGGATCTGGCATCCATTCCCCCGCTGGTCCAGCGGATCGAGGCTGAGATTGGACCGATGACCATCCTGGTCAACAATGCGGGCCAGCACCTCAAGAAACAAGCCATCCGCACGTCCGATGAGGAATTGGCGCGGGTGCTGACCACCCACCTGTCAGGAGCGTATGCACTGACGCGCGAGTGCGCTGCGCGCATGGTGACGCGCGGCCAGGGATCGATCATCATGATCGTCTCCATGGCCGCACTGTTCGGCATCCCGCTCGTCTCAGCCTACAGTGCGGCCAAGGCCGGCTTGCTCGGTCTCACACGCGCGCTCGCCACGGAGCTCTCGCCGCGCGGCGTACGCGTCAACGCCATCGCTCCCGGCTTCATCGACACGGCCATGAGCCGGCGGGCACTGCAGACCGATGAGGCCCGGCTGCTCAAGGTGCTGGGCCGCACGCCCGCGGGCCGGCTGGGCGAGGCAGCAGATGTGGGATACGCGGCCGTCTATCTTAGCTCGCCTGCTGCGCGTTTCATCACCGGCATCGTCCTTCCCGTCGATGGCGGCGTCAGCATCGGATTCTAAGGAGGTCCACGATGATGCCTGCTGCACAACACGAGATCACTACGCCATCGCCGCTCCTGCGGCCTGACGGCCGTTTGACCGAGGCGGGTTGGGCGCGCGCGCCGCTGCTCGACTGTAACCTGGAACAGGCAGCCTTCTACCCGCTCCCTCTCCGGTTCCTCCAAGGGTTCCGCATCAAGCGCTGGGACTATTACGGCGTCATCACCCCCTCTCACTTCTTCTCCGTCACGCTTGCCGACCTGGGCTACGCGGGGCAGGCGTTTGTGTACACAATCGATCTCCACACGGGGCGCTATCACGAAGAAACGCTGACCATCCCGCCCGGCCGCAGCGTCGTTCTGCCGCGCAACAGCACGGCAGGCGAGAGCCGTTTCGATAATGGTCGGGTGCGCATGGCCTTCGCGGTGACCGAGGCCGGCCGGCGCCTGTCGGTGAAGTGGCCCTCGTTTGGCGGCCAACCCCTGTCTGCAGAGATCGACTTCGCGCTGCCGCCGGAGCACGAATCCACCGTGGTGGTGATCCCCATCCGCGGCAACCGCTTCTACTACAATCGCAAGATCAACTGCGTGCCGGCGAGTGGCTGGCTGCAGATCGGCCCGGAACGAACCGAGTTCCGCCGAGAGTCATGCCTGGGCAACCTCGATTGGGGCCGGGGCGTCTGGGAGTATCGCTCGTTTTGGGTGTGGGCCAGCGCGTCCGGCTTCTTGCCCGCCCGCGCTGGCGCTCCGCGCCGCACGATCGGCCTGAACCTGGGGTTCGGCTTCGGCGACACCTCGGCCGCAACGGAGAACACCGTCATTCTGGACGGCCGCGTCCATAAGCTGGCCCAGGTCGACTTCACCTATGACAACCGCGACTTCAAGAAGCCGTGGCGCATGGTCGCGCCGGACGGCCGCCTCGACCTGACCTTCACACCGTTTGTCGAGCGGGTGGCAAAGACAAACCTCGCCATCATCACCAGCGAGGTGCACCAGATGTTTGGCCGGTACCAGGGTGTCGTGGGACTGGATGATGGCGAAACCATCGCGATCGACGGGTTAATTGGTTTTGCCGAGGAACATCACGCGCGTTGGTGATGCGGGCTTCCGCATCACCGGCGGTGTTGAAGACGCCCTGCAGACCTCGAAGAGTGCCTGCAGGGCGTTGCACCCGGCAGTTGTGCTGCCGTTCCCCTACTTCGCGTGGATGACGATGCTCCCGCCGCCGAGCGCGTCGCCGGCATACGAATCGTCCGCCGCGCCCATCTCATTGTCGTACACCACCGCGTCGTCGTCCTTGTCCCAGATCTTGATGCGGAACCTGTCGATGCCCCCGCCGCCCTTGACCTGGCCGTCGGTCGCAGTCAGCATGAAGCCGTAGTTGCCCGCGCCGTTGATCGTGCCCACGCCCTTGAACTTGGCGTTGGCCCCGGCCACCACGAGCCACTGGTAGCTCGTGCTCTTGAAGTTGAGGCCGGCCGCGTGGAACTGAAACTCGGTATTCCCTTCGGGCACGGTCATGCCCTTCTTGTACTTGGACACGAAGCCGAAGGTAGCTTTGCCCGCGAGCGCCGGGTCGGCAACGTACGCGCCCGCCGGAGAGTTGATCCAACCGCCGCCGGTCACGAAGCCTGCGCTCGGGTCGTAGACGACCGCCATCGTGCAGGCCGGGTCGGAATCCAGGTTCCCATCGTTGGCGACCAGGCACACCTCGTAGATTCCTGCTGCCGCATAGGCATGGGTTGGCTCAGCCCCTGTGCCCGTGCTGCCATCGCTGAAGGTCCAGGCATAGGTCAGGGGATCGCCCTCCGCGTCGTAGGAACCGCTGCCGTCGAAGGCGATCGCGGTGTTGACCGGCCCCAGGTACGGCCCACCGGGGTTCGCCAACGGTGCGCTGCTGGGCGATACGATGGTCAGGTCTGCGCCAATATAGGTAAGAACGTAGTTGCCGTTCAGCGCCAGCGTGTTCTGTAGGATCGGATAGATCCCCACGTCTTCGCCCGGGACGCGGGACATCTCGCCTGTGAAGACATCGTCGAAGGCCAGCGAGCCGCCCGTGATCTGATAGGTTAGCGCCGGATCGGCCTCTCCGGCAAACTTGCTCTTGGCATCTGCCGTTACCTGCACCGGGCGTTGGCCGATCGTAAAGGCTGCCGTATTACAGGTGATCTCGTAGTTGCCCAGCGCAGCTTCCGGGCTCAGCGCCGCACTAATGGTGTAGGAGCCCCCCACCGCCTCACCTGGCGTGCGGCTGTAGATGGCGCCCACGCCGTCCGCCGGCACGAAGCCCGCCAGGCTGCCACTGAACGCGGGGTCATCCTCACCGTAGGTCTTGCTCCCGGAATCGGGCGTAACCGACGCGCTCCTTGGCCAGATGGTCGCGGCCGCCGTCGCCGCGTTCGCCCCGAGCTGGTAGTTGCCTACGGCCGCACCGGACAGGCTCACACTTGCAGTCACCGTCTTGCCTGCGCCCGCGTCCGCCGTGTCGAATGCCGCCTCGCCGGCTGCACAGGCGATGGCATTCAAGTCGGCGGGCAGCACGCCGCTCAGCGAGCACTCTACGATGGTCGCAGCTGTTGTCCCGTCATAGGTCCTGTCCTGCGCCGTGATGCCTGCCGTCAGGACAGCAGGGCTGATGTTGAATGCTTGCTGGACCGGTGTCGCCGGCTCGTAGTTCTCGTTGCCGGCCTGGCTGGCTGTCACGGTGCAACTCCCGGCGCCGGTGATCGTCACCGTGTCCGCGGACACGGTGCACGGGCCCTCGGCGCTGAGACTGACCGGCAGGCCGGAGTCTGCGGTCGGACTCACGGCGAATGCCGCATCGCCGTAGGTCTTGCCCGCAATCGCGTCGAACGTGATCGTCTGTACCGGCCGGTCCACGGTCCACATGTACAGGGCGGGTGTGGCGTCCACATTGTTGGACGCGTCCTTAGCGCGCACCTCGAAGTTGTGGCTGGCGTCGGTGAGACCGGTGTACGCCTGCGGGCTGGTGCAGGCCGCGAAGATCGCGCCGTCCAGCGCACATTCGAATGTTGCGCCGGAGTCGTCGCTCGTGAACTCGAAGGAAGCGCTGCTGCAGCCTGACTGTGCAGCCGGTCCGCTCGTGATAGTCGTGTCCGGAGGGGTCGCGTCGTGAAAGACGTTGTCAATGGTTACGGCAATGGTCTGGTTGGCGGCGACCGAGACGGTCTGTGCCGCCGGTTCGATCCAGTCAGCGCCCGCGTCCTGCTCGGCGACCACGTAGTCACTGCCCGGCTCCAGGTCGGTCCAGGTGGCCGTGCCGCCGTTGCCTGTGACGGTCTTGCACTCCGGCGTCTCGCCGATGCTGCCGCCGCTCACACAGATCTCGAACTGCGCCCCCGCGGGATAGCCGGCGCCGGTGACCTGCTTCGTCACCTGGATCCCGCCGGCAGAGGCCGGCCCGCCGGCAACGTACTTGAAGGCACCCGCCGCTGCGTCAGGGTAGGTGATGTGCGGGGCTCCGTTGGCTCCCAGTGTCATAGAGGCGCCCGTCCAGACCCCGGCTGTGCTGTCGCTCACTTTCTGGATGCTCCAGCCCGTCCCGTGGTTCAGTCCGTACATGAGGGCTCGATTGGTCAGGCCGTCGAAGTAACCAATATGCTCGCTGCCGGCGTCATCGATAGCCAGCGAAACCCACCCATCCTGACCGCCATCAGCCACATAGGAGTCAATCGGACCGGGGTCGATCACCCAACCTGCGTCGCTGCGGTGCGCGTGATAAAGGTGCGTGAACAGAGCCGGTGCACCCTGCGGTATCGGTTCAATCGAGTAGAAGGCGACGTGCGGCGCGCCGCCGGCGTCCAAAGCCAGGCTGAGCCCGCTGCCTCCGAACCCGTCAGGCCCAGTGAATGTCTCGGTGGTCCAGGTCGTCCCGTCGAAGGCGACGTACTTCACCCTGCCCGACGCGTAGTCGACGCCCGAGAAGAAGTAGGCAACGCGCGGATGGCCATCGGAGTCGAGAGCAAGGCCCGGTGTGCGGGGAAGAGGCGGCCCCGGCGTGTACGGGTAGCTTAGCCCGTACTCCTCAACGCCCAGGGTGCCCACGATCCAACTGCCGGGGAAGGGCTGGGAGGCGTATTTCAGGCTGTAGGTCCACTTCCCGGCAATGCTACTCCACACATCGTCAACAAACGCGATGGAGGGCCTGCCAGCCGCATCGATAACGAGGGCAGGCGGCCCGCCGGCCGCGATGTTCACGATCGCCCACGCTGCGCCGCTGCGCCTGGCGTACTTCACCTGGTCTGACACAGAGTAAGCGATCTGTGGGATGCCGTCCGGGTCGAGGGCAAACGAAACGCTGGCGGAACCTGCCGTGCTGTCTACCACCTCTACGTCCCAGGAGAAACCGTTCCAGGCGGCGTAGCGCAGGCCGCCGTCGGAGCTGGCAATGGCCGCGTGCGTCTTGCCCGCCGTGTCGAGCACTATTGCGACGGCGCCGCTCCCGGCATTGGCCGGCAGAACAGCTTGTTGCCACGTCGCGCCTGTGTCGACCGTCCAGGTAAAGACAGATGGCGTGTCGTCGGCCTGGCCGCGGGAGTTGGTCGCCGCTACCTCAAAGGTGTGGCTGCCGCCGGGCAAGCCGGCGAAGCTCTTTGCGCCGGCGTCGCATGCCTCCCACGCGGCGCCGTCCATCCGGCACTGCAGTGTGCTGGCCGTCTGGCTGCTCTCAAAAGTGAAGATCGGGCTGTCGCTCCGGCTTACCCGGTCGAACAGCGGCCTCCCCGTAATGATCGTATCCGGAGCGGCAGAGCCGGTGTAGACAAAGGCGAGGTTCACATCGGTCGTCGCTCGGGATGCCACGGCGAGGCCGCCCTGGCCGGATGGTTCGGTCCAATCAGCCGCGTCCGGCGCACTGATGGTGTAATCACTGCCCGGCATCAGCCCGGACCACTCGACCGTCCCGCCGTGACCGGTTGCGGTCTTGCAGTTGGGTGTTGTGCCGCTGACATCGATCGTGCCGCCGCTCAGGCAGACCTCCAACTGGGCGTCCTTTGGGTAGCTGCCGTCGTTCTGGCCGCTCAGGGCGAGCGTGGCGCGCAACTTCCCCGCCATCGCCTTCTCATACACAAAAACTTGCCACGAGGGGTGGCCGTTCACGCTGAAGTGGGCCCTGCCGGAGGGATCCAGCGCGAACGAGCCGCCATCGGAGCCCCATTGGTAGATGCCGCTGAAGAACTCGCTCTGCCAGGCCTGCGCGCTGGCGTCCCAGAAGAAGTACCGCAGGACGCCCGGCGCGGCGTAGCTGATGTGCGGGTGGCTGGACGGGTCGAGCTCGAGATGGGTCCTGGCCTGGGTCTTGGCAACGGAACCCGCGGCCGCAACCTGGCGGTCCCAGGCGCCTGTATTCTGGTTCCAGACGGCGTAGATCAGCTCAGCGCCGGTATGGTAGCTGATGTGCGGAGCACCTGCGCCATCAAGTGCCAGGGCAGGCCAATAGCCGGTGTCGCCGTCGCTGTCGATGGTCTGGATGTCCCAGGCGGTCCCGTTCCAGGCGGCATACTTTAGGTTCGGGTCAGTGATTGTGCCGCCACTGTAGGCGATGTGCGGGTTGCCGGAGGCGTCTAGCGCCAGCGAGGTGCCGTACTTCCCGCACGTGGTGCAGGTCGCATCCACCTGCTGCAACGCCCAGTTCGTCCCATCAAAGAATGCGTAGTACATCCCTTCCGGGGTGTTACCGTCGGCGTTGTAGTAGCTGATATGCGGATGGCCGTTCGCGTCGAGAGCCAGGGAGTTATGCCAGCCATGTAGGCCCGACGGGTAGGGATTCGGATCGACAAGGGTCGTCGTCCAGGCCGACCCATTCCAGGTCGCGTAGTACAGGCCACCGTCAGTGTACACATGCCAGAACGCTATGTGAGGGTGGCCTTGCCCGTCCAGCGCCAGCGAGGTCTCCCAGCCCATGTCCTGAGGAATCTGAATGGGGACCGGATTCAGGTCCCAGCTCTTTGTCGCCGGTACCCAGGACGCGTAGACCACCTGCATCTCGTTGACGAAGACGGCGTGTGGGATGCCGCTCGAGTCGAAGGCGATGGTACTGGTCTGTGCGCTGGTGCCGTCGAACGCAGTGATGTTCCTGACAACTTGCTTCGACCACGGCTCGTAGGGGCTGACCGACCAGGTTGCGCTGGCCGGCGTGGCGTCCGGGCTGCCATCTGATGCCAGCGCGCGCACGTAGAACGTATTGCTGCCGAGGGCGAGCTCAGCGTAGGCATAGTTCTTTGGGCTCGTACAGGCCGCCCATACCGTGCCGTCGAGAGAGCACTCGAAGGCCGCACCAGCAGGGTTGCTGGCGAAGCCGAACGTCGAGTCCTCGGTGGCGGTAGCGCCCAGCTTCATAGGAAAGCTGAGCAACTTCGTGTCGGGTGGCGCGGTCTGTGCCAAGGCTGAATGCGCCGCGGCGAGGCTCAGCGCGAGTGCGGCGAGCAGGACGGCAGCCACTATTGTGACTCGTTTGGGGTTCATGGGATTCTCCTTTTGTCTCCGGTGCAGATGCCGGCTGTGCGCATGGCTTCTGGGCGATCACCCCGGCCGGACCGCCCATCTGCCGGACTCTTCCAGCTCGACCTCCAGATAGGGCAGGACATCCTCCAGGCAGGCACAGGAGTGGCGGGCAGCGGCTGCTCCCGTCTGCTGAATCGTGAAGCGCCACTGCGCCTCCCGATTCGGCCCGGCCCCTTCCTCCAGCCGGTATCGGACGAGGAAAGACAGGTATACTTGCCCCACGTTGCGCTCCCTCACTCCGCCGCCGGTTGCTGCCAAGTCTAACTCCGCTGACTCTGTCTCTTCGCGTCGCTTTGCTGCAACTTGTATCACACCGCCGTTCCAGATTCAGCACGGTTCCGTTCCCACCGCTCGCTGACTTTCCAAACTCGATGTCGCAACAGACGGTGCACGTGCTATAATGTAGGCATCGTGCGTCCCCCCCAGGAGCATCCTGATGGCACGGCTCGTGGTGCGTCTCCTCGGCGGCTTTCGTGTCGAGCTCGACGGCGAACCGGTCTACGGTTTTGAGACAGACAAGGCACGTGCGCTGCTGGTTTACCTCATGGTGGAAGCGGATCGACCCCACCGTCGTGAATCGCTTGCCAGCCTTCTTTGGCCGGAGCGTCCCAATGCATCTGCACGCAGCAGCCTGCGTCATGCCCTCTTTCGCGTGCGCCAGGCTCTCGTGGTCCGCGATCCGTCCGGCCGGACTACGCCAGCTCCCAATCGCACCGGCAGGGTGCCGAATCCCTTTCTGTTCGTCACCCCCATGGACGTCCAGTTCAACCCCGCCAGTGACTGCAGCCTGGACGTGGCAGAGTTGCAGTCTCTCGCTGCCAGGCCAGACGCCGAGGGCCAGCTTTTGCCAGAGGCATTCTGCGGTGAGTTCCTGGCCGGCTTCTCCATACCGGATAGCGAGCCCTTCGAGGCATGGATGCTGAGCAAGCAGGAGTACTACCACCGGCTCGCCCTCGACATCCTCTCTGTACAGAACGCTGATTTCGAGATCCTTGGACAATACGAGAGGGCTGTCACTGCCGCCCGGCTGCAACTCAAGCTGGAGCCCTGGCTCGAGGAAGCGCACCGGCGCTGCATGCGCGGGCTCGCAATGGCAGGACGCCGCGATGCAGCGTTGCGCCAGTACGAGGTTTGCTGCCGCGCGCTTAAGTCCGAGTTGGGCGTCGAACCCGCAAGCTGCACGCAGGCTCTCTACAACGAGATACGAGACGGGCGGCTGGTTGCGCCCACCCGAACGGAACCTGACAGATCCCTGCTGCGGCAGGTTGCGATGCCGGCCGGGTTTGACATTGCGCCAGCCCCTCCGCCCACTCTACTGATCGCGCGTGAGAATGAGTTGGGACAGCTTGGCAACCATCTCGAAGCTGCGCTCGCCGGGAAGATTGGGGTGGCGTTTGTCAGCGGCGACCCGGGCAGCGGCAAGACCGCCCTGCTCGAAGCCTTTGCTGCGTCAGCGATGGCGAAATACCCCGAACTGCTGGTGGCCGGCGCGCGCTGCAACCCTGGCGGCCAGGCGGATCCCCTCGCACCTCTCCGCAGGCTCACCGGGATGCTCGCCGGCGGCGGCAGCGGCGAAGTGGGGTGGCGTCTGGTCGGGACCGACCAGACGGTGCGTCTGCGGGATGCGGCTGGCCTCGTCGCCGCGTCCCTCCGAGAGTGCGGTCCCGACCTTACCGGCACGCTCCTTCCCCCTGCCTCCAGTGCGACGAGGTTCGGGAAGGAACCCGCGGTCTCACAAGGCGCGCTGTTCGACCAGCTGACCAACAGCCTGGCTGCGATCGCGCGGCAGCGACCGCTTCTCCTGCTCCTCGATGACCTGCAGTGGGTTGACGAAGCCACCGTGGCTTGCCTCCTGCAGCTCAACCGCGAGCTGAGCAACAGCCGCTCGGCCGCGTGCCGCATCCTCGTCCTCGGCGCTTACCGCTCGACAGCGGTGGGCCTCGGCCGCTGCGACCCACGATCCGGCGAGGTGATCCGCCACCCCATGCTGGAGGTGGTCAACGAGTTGCGCCGCGCGAGGGGTGAGATCACGGTCGATCTGGATAAAGCAGACGGCCGCGCGTTTGTGGAGGCCCTGGTAGACATGGAGCCCAACCGGCTCGGTGCGCGATTTCGCGATGCACTCTTCTCGCAAACGGGCGGGCATGCGCTGTTCACCGTCGAGATAGTGCACAACCTCCAGGTGCGCAGAGAACTGGTGCAGGACGAGGCTGGCCGCTGGGAGGCTGCCGAATCAATCAATTGGGGGAAGTTGCCCGTGCGGGTCGAGGCCGCCATCGCAGAGCGGATCGAGCGCCTGCCCGATGCCGAGCACCACATCCTCTCCGCGGCGAGTGTCCAAGGCGACGACTTCAGTGGCGAGCTGGCGGCCGAGTTGGCAGGCCAGCCTCTCAATGACGTGATGGCCGCGCTCAGCGGTCCGCTGGCCCGGCAGCATGCTCTCGTCCGAGCCGAGGGACTCCAGCGCCTCGGCGGCGCCCTGTGGTCGGTGTACAGGTTCACCCATCACCTGTTTCAGAAGTACCTCTACGATCAGCTCGATCCGATCGAACGGGCCCGGCTGCACGGCGCGGTGGGCGCCGCGCTCCATCGCCAGGTTGCGAATGACCCGGCGGAGCGCGAACGCCTGGGCGCCCAACTGGCCTGGCATTACGAGGCTGCCGGCCAACCACTGGAGGCGGCCCGCGCGCTACACGACGCCGGGCGCCAGGCAATGAAAGTGTCGGCCTTGCGCGAGGCCCTCGACCGGTTTGACCACGCCCTGGCTTTGCTTGCTGGAGAGCCGCCGTCAGCGGAGCGCGCGGAGATCGAGCGGCTCTTGCAGACCGACCAGCTGAGCCCGCAGGCGAGTGTGGGCGGGGTCGGCAGCTCTCGATTGGAGAAAGCGCTGGCCCTGGCTGGTGACGCCGGGGCGCACGCGGTGCACGGCAGGTCCAGGTTGCTGATGCTTCAGGCCAAGGCGGATCTTCTCAATGCGCGGGGACAATGCGAGGATGGTCTCGCGGTGGCGGACCAGATGCTCGAGGAGGCGACTCAATGCGGTGATGCGAGTTTCGTGGCCAACGCCCACTTTTGGTCGGGCCTGTTTCTCCATATCATGGGCAAGCCCCAGGAAGCCGAGGAACGTTTCGAACTTGCCATCGCCCGGCTGTCGCCCGAGCTGGACGATGACCTGCGGGCGGCGGGCGGCTTCGAGCTTGCGCCCATGGTCCTCAGCTTTTCTGCCCTAAACTGGTGGTTCCTGGGTTACCCGGAGCGAGCGCAGGATCGCGCCGCCCGCGCGTTGTCCGGCGCAGTCGCGCGGGGCGACCGGTTCGGGCAGGCGTTCGCATCGGCGCTCGGCTCCATGACCCTGTTTCTCCTGCGCAGCGATGCTGAGACGCTGCGAGCGCGGGCCGAGCCGGGCCACCTGTTATGTCAGCATGAGGGTATTGGCTGGTGGCAGGATTACCTCGAAATTCTCCTGGGGCGGCTGGCGATGATTTCCGGGCGTCTTGACGCCGCGGCCGGCATCGAGAGGATGCGGAGCGCCATCGCCGGCTGGCAGGGCAAGGGCATGGTCGTCGGCACCGACGGCTTGCTGGTTGTCTTGGCCGAAGGGTGCCTGGCCGCGGCCCGCCGGGAGAGTCCTCTTGGGGAGCTCAATGTGGCCGGTGATGGCGCACTGCCGGACCGCAGCGCGGCGATCGTGTTGGAGGCGATAGAGCCCTTCCTTGGACCGACGGTTCCGTGCGGGCAGAGCTTCCAGGCCGAGCTCCTTCGCATGCGCGGGGAGCTGCTGCTGGCGCGCGATGGCCTGGCTGCAGCGGACGAGGCACTGGCATGCTTCGACCATGGCCTGCGACTCGCACGCGAGAAGGGAGCGCTCGCTTGGGAGCTGCGCGCGGTCATGAGCATTGTGCGACTGCGAACACGGCAGGGTGAGGCTTACGTCGGGGAGTTGGCAGAGGCGCGCACGCGCCTGGCAGAGGTGTACGGGCGATTTGCGGAGGGCTTTGCGTTCCCTGACCTGCAGGATGCCGCAGCGCTGCTCGAAGTCGGCGAGCGAATGTCGTGAGAGACATTGGGCCAGACGAAGATACGAACGAGTACGGGCAGTCGACCGTACCGGCGCTGCCCACGGGCACTCCGCCCTCCAAATAGGCTCAGCCCTTGACGTCATGCCGGCACGCTCCGAGAGACGACCTTCTCACGCGGCGCCCGGATCCATGCTGAATTGGTCGTAGAGCTTGTGCAGCTTTTCCGGTTCCGTGCGTGTCAGCTCGGCGATGCGCTCATGAGCCTCCCGCAGCCGGTCGCTCAATACCCCGATCAACTCGAGTGCCAGGTCTGGATACTGGCGAGCCAACGCAATCACTGGCTCACGCCGCAGCTTGAGCGTCAGCGTTTTCTCAATTGCGATCGCAGCGCTGCTGCAGTAGTCGCCGCACAAGAAGTCGCTCTCACCCACGTAGCCGCCGGCTTCGACCGTGGCAAGCCGGGAAAAAGACCCTTTTCGTTTCTCCTGCTCGAGGCCAACCCTCCCTATGACGACAGCATAGAGGATGCCGCCTGCATCCCCCTCCTTGAAGAGCCTGACGTCCGCCGGGAAGGATTCCACCTCGGACACCCGTGCCAGGATGCGAAGTTGCTCGATGGGCATCGCACTGAAGAAGGGCAACTTGCGCAGGACGATCAGCTTCTGGACCAGGGTAAGTTCGCTGACTTCCGGCCCATGTCCTCTGCCAGGCTCTGGGTGAGCTTCTGTCCCCACGTCTGCCTCGGCGCGCACCGCGGCATCGGGATCGCTTCGCGCCAACTCCAGCAGATCGACGAACTCGTGATCCGATTCTGCCTCCTGAGATCGGCTCAGTTCGCGCAACGCAGCGGCCGACAGGATGCGTTGCCAGGAATCCTGCGCGTCTCCCAGGAGCCAGCTGAAGGCTGCCGCCGGCGCAGGAAACGACATGCCCCAATCACGGTCATCCAGCGACGCCGTTGGGCCAGAGGGGCGCTCGGGCTCCAGGAGCGGCGCAATGAGCGCGGCCGTCTGCGGTGCGCTTAAGGATTCGAGCGCCTCGACGGCGTTGGCACGCACCTCAGCAATGGGACTGCGGAGCGATCGGAGTGTCGTGTCGACCGCGGCCGGTTCACGCACCGCCGCTAACAGGTAAAAGATCTCTTCCAGAAGGGCCTCGTTGCGCTCGCGCAGAGCGCTCGCGAGGACGTCGACCGCAGGCCCCCCGCAGCCGGTGAGGACCCGCAGGCAAGCAAGATTGGAGTAGATGGTGCGCAGATCGGTATCGAGCGTTGTTCCGAGCACCAGCGATCCGTACTTGCGCGGCTCGATCCGTGCCAGAGCGACTGCGGCCATCTTGCGTTGGGCAGGATCCCCGGCGTCGAGTTGCTCACGCGCAGGCGCTATGCTCCGCCGGCCGCCGCGCACGAGGGCCTCGACAGCCCGCCGGCGCACGTCGAGGCTGGGATCGGCCAGGCCCGCGACCGAGCTCGCGCGGGCAGCCGATGCGCTGGCTCCTCCGCGCGCGCCCAAGCGATCGAGGACGGTGACTGCGGCGATGCGTGCGCGCTCGACCGGATCGTGAAGCAAGAGCAGAGCCACTGCCAGCAGCATGTCGCGCCCGCTGGCCACCGTTTCGTCGCCGCTGATTTCCTCGGTGGCCAGGGCGGCTGCTAACCGCACTTCGTCGTCGGGATCAGTGAGCGAGCGCACCAACTCCAGGAGCAGGCCGAAGGCGCGTGCCCGTCCGATCACGCGGACAGCGCGCGCCCGCGTGTGCGGATCGGCGGATCTGAGGAGTGTGCGCAATTCGGCGTGACCTGCCGAACGCCTGCTCAGATCGTCCGACGCCAGCAGAGCCGGCAGCACGCGCAGCCGGATTTCGATGTCGGGATCGGCCAGCAGCCCAGCGGCGGCTTCCTGGTAGCGTTGATCGTGCCGGCCGGCGATCCTTTCCAGGCCGCCGACGGCTGAGAGGCGCACGTAAGGGTCCGGGTCGGAGAGCAGTTCGACGCAGAGATCCCGGGCTCCTCCCTTTCGTAAGTCAGCCACCAGGAGCACGTCGACAAGTGATGCTCGGAGCCGGCCGTCAGTTGCAGCACGGATTGCCTGTCGCACGAGGGGCACCGCGGCCTCACCGCCGACCGCAGTAGCTAACTGGGCAATGAAAAGGGTCCGCTCGGGGCTTGAGCTCTCCTCGAGCTTTCGCGCCAGGCGGGCCAACGTGGCCGGGTCGGCGATGAGCGCGGGCGGAACCAGGTCGGATGGGGTTTGTAGTGCCAGGGAGGAGAAGTCCTCTTGCTCCAGTAAAGCCACTAGCGCATGTCCATATTGCCTCCGCACCATCACGGCAGCCAGGATCAGGGCAGCCACCACGAGTAGGCTCGCGGCAGGAAGAAACCAGGACGCCTGCATCAATGGGGTCAGCAGTAGCAGACCGCCCAGGATTGCCCCGAACGGGACGACCAGGCCACCGACGAAGGCACGGGTGCGCGCCTTGACGCGTTGAGGCACGACATTGTAGAGCAAGTCATCGACGGGCACCCGGAAAGCGGTTCGGAAGGCAGTCAGGTTGAGGTAGCCTACTGTTGCTGATTTCAGACCGGGTGCGACGATCAGACTGCCGACCGTGGCAAGGCTTGTGAAGGGGAAGATCAGGCCGGCGCTGCCGACGCCCAGGCGAGCGATGAATCGGCTCAGCAGGAGCAACTGCACAGGCAGCAAAACAAGGTTGGCGATGCCGCTAAGTACGCCCGTGTAGTTGGAGATGGCGACAGTAGTCTTGAGCTGGGATTGGAGGATGGCGCTGGTCGCATAGTTCACAAATGGCAGGAGGATGGTCACGCAGAATGTCGACAATGCCATCCAGCGCAGGAACCGCGAACTGGCGACCTGTGAATAGCCTTCCCGCAGCCGTGAACCATAGCCACGGGCGAAGCTCTTCACCCGGCGCTCCACTCCCGCGCTTGGGGTAGAATCCGCGGCGCGACCTGGCGCCGCGCGGATAGTCCTGCCAGCGCCTGGCTCGCGGAGCAAGCGGGGCATGGCAGCCGCAAGGGCGCCCATGACTGCGAGGGTGACGACCGATCCGATCACAATTGCGGTGGGGCTGAACAAGCGGTTCATCAGCGGCATGCTGAGACCACCGATGATGCCGGCCACTCTGTCCGCAGTGCCGAGCACCGGCACGATGCGCTTCGCCGAGCGGATATCGTAGAATCCGTTCACGTAAGTGGGCCAGTGAATGTTATAGATGTCGAGCAACGGCACCTGAAGCACCAGGAAGAGCAGCAGATATCCGGGCAGAATGAACCCCAGGACCAACGCCGCCAGGCCCAACATCATGCCGGCGCCGGAAACAGCAAGGAGGCCGACGAGCAGCCGGGTGTTGGACACTCGGTCGGCGAATAGGGTGTAGATGAACAGGGCGGCAACAGAACAGGCCGCACTCGAGATGATGACCCAGGGCAGGTACTGGACGCCAACCCGTTGCAGGAACCCCGCCTGCACGATAGCGTCGCCCCAGGTCAGACCGGTCAGACCTACCAACGACATGACATACAGCAGCGACAGGCGAGGCCACTCACCGGAGCGCACGTTTAAGAGTTCGCTCAAGAAATGGGACAACTTCATTGCGCGGTCCTGAACAGTGCTAGAAGCGCGCCCGGCCATGCAGGCCGGAGTATCGCCAGTCGCACCTCTCGCAAAACACGAGAAGGTTAAACACAGTATGCACCAGCACAGGGGTGGTTGCAAGTGCGGAGCGCGCGGGTTGTCCTTTCTGAAGATTCTTCGATTCACAAGGCATCTTGATTCTTCAATGATGATGTTGCATACTATAAGCGCGGGCTGCCAGCCAAGTGGAAAAGTCACCGGCCGCGCACCGGTGCTCGCACTCCGGGACCAACGTTCGCGGCCCCGCAAAGGAGTTCTCCATGGCGCTTATCGTCTCCACGCACTCTTTTCGGGGTGGCACAGGCAAATCCAACCTCACCGCGAACCTCACGGCTCTAATGGCTCAACGGGGCTACCGGGTGGGCGTCGTCGACACCGATATCCAATCGCCGGGCATTCACGTTCTGTTCGGCCTGGAGGAAACGGCAATCGGTCATTCACTTAACCATTATTTGTGGGGCATGTGCGACATCTCGGATGCAGCATATGACGTGACGTCACGGTTGGGCAGCCCCATCAAGGGCAAGGTGTTTCTGATCCCGTCCAGCATCAAGGCCGGCGAAATCGCGCGTGTGCTGCGTGAAGGTTTCGACGTCGGGCTTCTCAACGACGGGTTTCAGAGCGCGATCGATATGCTGGCGCTCGACATGCTCATGATCGACACCCATCCTGGCCTGAACGAGGAGACGCTCCTATCCATTTCGATATCTGATGTTCTCGCGATCATCCTCCGGCCGGACCAGCAAGATTACCAGGGGACCGCCGTGACGGTTGAGGTGGCCAGGAAGCTCGAAGTCCCGCGGATGATGTTGATCGTCAACAAGCTGCCGCCGGTATTCGACGCCAATGAGGTCAGATCCCGGGTCGAACGCATCTACGGCTGCCCGGTGGCCGGGATTATCCCGCACTCGGATGACATGATGGCATTGGCCAGCGGGGGCATATTTGCCCTCCGCTATCCAACTCACCCTCTTTCAGAGTGTATTCGTGCGATCGCCGCTCAGCTCGAGGCGTAACGCTCGCCCCGCGTTGTGACAACCTGGAGCTCGAGACCGGCCCACCACCTGAGAGGGCCGGCGAGCCGACGGAGCATGTATGGCGCTCTCCTGGAGCCGGTCTCTGAATGTTCGGCGGACCGAACGACCGCGATTGGCCTGGCTTTATGTCATGCTCTTCACGTCGATCTTAGGCTGCGTCTGGGGAGAGGCGGTTATCGAAGCCGGTTTCCTGCGCGACGTGGGAGTCAAGTACCTGCCCCTGGCGATAGCTGGTAGCGCCCTGGCTTCGATGGGCAGCCTCAGTGTCTACAACCTCTTTGCTGACCGCATCGCCAACCATAAGCTTCTGATTCGGATCCTGACCGTGAGCCTGCTCGGCCTGGCTGCGGGTGTCCTGTTGCTCGCTGAAGGGTGGAGCTTGCTTGCATTCCCACTCCTGTACGTGCTGGATTCGGCGCTGATTCGCGATCTGCTCAACGTGCACTGGCCCGTGTACGTCAACGGGTTCTTCGATACCCAGTCGGCAAAGCGTATCTTCCCCGTCTTGAGCTCAGCTTCGCGGCTCGCTGCCATCGTGGCTGGGCTGACAATGCCGGTGCTCAACCGCGGGCTGTCGTCCACCGGCATTATCGCCGTCATGTTGGTGACCCAGGCGGCGATGCTGTCCCTGGTGTTCGCAATGCGCCGCGCCTTGCCTGACAGCACCGAGACTATCACCGCCGTGCAGTCGAATCCTGGCATCAGAGGTGGATTTGCCAACATTCAGGAAGGCTATCGATTCGTCGCCGGCTCACGGTACTTGAGATGGATTGCAGTCATCACCTTCTTGACAATGGTGGTGCTCGCCTTCTTGACCTACCAAACGGGACGCCTGCTGTTAACCGAGCTAAGGACCGTGCAGAATATGTCTAACTTCACGGCTCTGCTCCGGGGGCTTGGCAACCTGATCGCGCTGCCATTCCAGTTGTTCATGTTCAGCCGGGTCATTGGACGAATCGGCGTCGGCAACGCGAGTCTCATCTACCCGGCAGCTTCATTCGTCGCTGTCACAGGGTTAACCCTACTACCGAATCTTCTCACCGCAGGTTTCGGCTACATTACGCGCAGTGTGCTGCGCAATACCTTCTACATCCCAGTGGACGGCCTCCTGTACAACGCAGTGCCACTCCGGCTGAAAGCGCGCGCCCGGGGTTTCATCAGTGGTTATGTGATGAGTGCCGGCTCGCTCGCCGGTGGACTCCTCATCATGTTCAATCCGCAGCAGGCAGGTCCGCTCCTGGGTGCGCTGTTTGCCTGCGTGGCATTGGCCTATCTGGGGAGCAGCCTGCAGGTGCGGCGCCACTACAGCAAGGCCGTCGTCGCGATGCTCGACCATGACGACTACTTGTCGTTGCAGGCGCCGTCTGAGATCGAGTATTCGGTCGTGGACGAGGCAACGCTGAACAAGCTGGCAGCCAAAATGGCCCATCCGGCCACCAGCCCCGAGATGAAGGGGTTCATCGCACAAGTGATCTGCCAGGTCGGCGGTGCACAAGCCATTCCCATCCTGGACGCCGAAATCCGAGCTGCCGGCGACAGTCGAGCACGCGTCAGGCTGCTCGAAGTGATCGTCGGTTCGGGGTCCGACCCGGTTGCAGTGGAAGAAATCTGCTGCTTCTGCCTTTCGGACCCGGCAAAGGAGGTTCGCCTGGCGGCGCTGGTTGGACTCGAGGCCCTGGCCCCGGGCGCAGATACTCCGCAGAACGCGCTCCGCGTCCAGACCCTGGTCGGTGCGTTGCTGGCCGATCCTGAACCGCACGTGCGTGCTGCAGCGCTGGCAACACTCGTGCAATGGGGCTGCTTCTATGCTCAACCGGTCGCCGGCGATATCCTGGAGAGCCTGTTGAACGCCGAGGAACCCGACGTCCGGGCTCGCGCTGTTCGTCTGCTGGGCAAACTCGCCCCAGGCGCCGGTCAGCCAGCGGGGGCGGAAGCTTCGCGTCTCCTGGCATCGCTTCGCGACCCCGATGACGCAGTGCGGCTGGTCGCTGCCCACGCGCTGGAAGAGGCGGCAGGGCCAGCTGGCTCCAAGCTACCTGGTTGGCTTCCGCTCCCGGTGCTCGAAGAGCTGAGGGGCGACCGCGTAGAGAGAATCAGGCAAACAGCAGTGATGCTGCTGGGCCGGAGACCAGAGCCTGCGGCATGGGTCATGCTGACCGGAGCGCTGGGCGATCCCTCTCCAAACGTGAGGACTGCCGCCGTCAGCATCCTGGCGCAAGCCGGTTCGCCGGTTGTTCCGCTGGTTCACCCCCTGCTCGACTCCGACAATCCGCAGTCACGAACCGCGGGCGCCGCGGTTCTCGGTCGCATCGACCCGGCTCGGTTCAGCCCCATCGTCCTTTCCGGTTGCGTATCCGGCCATCTCCAGTCGGCCTACCGTTGCTGGGCGTACCTGGCTGCTCTTGACCACATGGCCGCGTCGCCCGCCATAAAGGTGCTGCAGTGCGCCCTCAGAGAAGAAAGTGCACACCGCATCGATGATGTCTTCTATCTTTTGCGGTCGATTCGACCGCGGCAGACGGTCGATCGAGCCGCGGAGTCTCTGCACAGCCCAGACGCGCGGGTGCGCGCGAACGCGGTCGAGGCGCTCGAAGTATTGACGACTCCGCAGATCGCTCGTCTCCTGGGCACGCTCTGCGAAGAGCCTCCGATCACTCGGCACATTCTCGCACTTCGGAGCGTGACATGGGGACAGCCGGCGCCAAGTATTGAAGAAACGATCGGCGAGCTCGTCGCCAATCGCACGGATTCATGGTTAAGCCAACTAGCAACCATCGCGGGAGGTATTAGCCCGCAGGATGGCCACAGGCAGGAGGACAGCATGCTTTCGGCAATCGAAAAAGTCATCTTTCTGAAAGAGGTGCCTTTCTTCCAGGGCATGACCGTCGACCAGTTGCGCGTGCTCGCTAACGTGTGCGAAGAAGAGTTCTTCTGCGCGGGCGACCAGCTGTTCAAGGAGGGCGATCGTGGAGGCGTGCTGTATGTAGTAGTAAGCGGGCGTGTCGGGATCGAGCAGGAGAAACGCAAAGGTTCTTCTGTCCGGCTTGCCACCATCGAAGCCCATTCCTACCTGGGCGAGACCGACTTCTTCGATAACAACTGCCGCACCAACTCGGCGATCGCCATCCAGGATACCTTGACGCTGAAACTGCGCCGGGAGCCGCTCATCGCCCTTGCTCGCCAGCATCCCGACCTTTCGCTGGAGTTGATTAACGTTCTCAGTGAAAGGCTGCGAGAGGCGAACAACCGCATTGCCGATCTCACCCGCGCGCGCCCGCGTGAGTTGCACAAGCTCTACGATCAGCTCGGCTGAGCTGGTCCGGAGGAACACAGCTGGATCAGCACTGCCGAAGGAGAGCACCGTGGACCCGCTGGTTTTCTCGATTCCCGGTAATGCAGCCTGCGATGACGACCTTCAACTCGAGGCGTGTTCGCCGTGCGACATCACTGGGTCGATGTGGGAAGAACTGGCCGCTCACATCGCAGGCGAACCCAGGCTCATCCCATACCCCGCCTCTGTGCTCGCACGGCGCTGCCATGAAGGCTGTGCCGCGTTGGCAGCCTGTAACGGCCACATAGTCAGCTACATCAGCCTGGTGCCGGTTCTGCAACGTGGACGGGGTCGCCAGGCGTGGTCCGAGATTGCACGAGTATTGGGTGTTGATCGGGCGTCGCTCCCCTGCACAGGAATTTACGAATTTACGAGCAGTTGGACCCATCCGGCCTGGCGAAGGCGGAGGGTCAGCCTTGCTCTGCGTCCGCCTCTTCTCGAACGCTTCCTGCCCGACGGAGGGTTCAATAATGCGCTTGGGATCAGCGGCATGGTCGGTCTTGCGTCGCCGATCCTGGCTCGCCTTGGCTGGCAGGTTCTCGGCTGGGGTGCGGCGCCATTCGTAACCAGTCTCATCGGCGTTCCATCCCGGGATTTTCCGGAACAGGCGGCGCTGGGCTGGCGGCCTCCTGAAGGTCACAAGCTTTACGAGGGACCATCCGTTCCGTTCGGCGATCCGACTCATGCGTGGGAGCAGTATTGCTACTGCTGGGTATCGAGCTTGAGCTTTGCAGC
>Ga0123333_10001513_pt1 | contig 24570 bp, 20 predicted proteins | sample BioC12SIPDNA_3_FD_89957 | JGI IMG/M metagenome (GOLD analysis project Ga0123333, IMG submission 89957) | Anaerobic biogas reactor microbial communites from Washington, USA - Biogas_R2_B C12 SIP DNA | ecosystem: Engineered > Bioreactor > Anaerobic > Unclassified | place: Washington, USA... | reverse complement strand
GCCATACGGGGGAAAGAACGGCAATTGCGTCTCACGGAAACGGGGCGCGCCCTTTGGGAAAAGGTATTGCCCCGACTCGCAACGCCTGTGCAAAGAAAGCGGTTTCTTTCGGGCTTCATGCCGGCCGAAGGGGATCGCCTGGCGGGACAAGGCGCCTTGGCGCGGTACAGTCTGCTGGCCTCCCCCGACATCCCGGCCTATGCAGTTCATGGGCCTACGTGGAAAAACCGTGTCCTGCAGGAGGCGGTTATCGAGGTGGATGTGCCGGAACCGGGGGATGCCGAAATTCAGCTCTGGAAGTATTCGCCGGAACGATTCGCCGAGGCCGGCATTGTGGACCGGCTCTCCCTTTTCCTTTCCATGCGGGATGATCCTGACGAACGGGTACAGGGCGCTTTGGAAACCCTGTTGAAGGAAATGTCATGGTAACGGGTCTGAACCTATTCCGGGATCATTTTGCCGCCTACGGTGACCGGTATGTGCTTATCGGTGGGGCTGCCTGCGATATGCTCATGCAAAATGCCGGATTGCCCTTTCGCGCGACCAAAGATCTCGACATTGTTCTTTGCATCGAAGCGTTGGATGCCGCCTTTGTCCAGACTTTTTGGAATTTTGTGCGCGACGGGGCCTACCAACAACAGCAGAATGCCGCCGGGCGCCCCACCTATTATCGCTTCGCTAAACCTGAACAGAGGGGCTACCCCTATATGCTTGAGTTGTTTGCGCGGAAACCCGATCTGCTCGGTGCGCCAAGGTCTGGAGCGCACCTCACCCCCATACCCGTGGAGGAATGTTCAAGCCTGTCCGCAATACTGATGGATGATACCTACTACGCCTTCCTGCAAGGCGGTAAGATTCAGTTAGATGGTATAACCCTCCTCAATGCGGAACATCTCATCCCCCTCAAGGCGCGCGCCTGGCTGGACCTCGGCACACGCAGGCAGGCAGGAATACAGGTGGACTCCAAGGCCATCACCAAGCACAGAAACGATGTTATTCGGCTGTTTCAGTTGCTTGACCCGAATGCGGTACTGGATATCCCGAATACGATCGCCTACGACATGGACCGGTTTTTGAAGGCAATGGCAACGGAGTCTGTCAACCTGAATGCCTTGGGAATTCGAGCCTTGGATTTGGGTAGACTCCTTGATAAACTTAGAGTGCTCTACGTCGAAGGACACTGACAAAATACGATAAAAGAAGGCACATTGCCAGCAATAGGTGTGTTGGTGTACTCTATGGGCAGTGCGGTTCCCGCGCTTACTTCAATGGTTGGAAAACAGGTCTGTCTATGCGCCAAGGTAAACTTACAGTAATTATCCCCCTGTATTGCGAGGGAGAACATTTCCGGGAAAGCTTCACGGTGATTCGGGAAGTGGTGGACGGCTTGCCTGCGTCCCAAGTCGCGGGATGGGAATGCATTCTCGTGGATGACGGTTCCACCGATGGCACGTGGGAAGTGTTGAACAATCTGGCAGCGCAGTATCCGGAACAGGTCCGTGCCCTGCGCTTCAGCCGTAATTTTGGCAAGGAGGCGGCCATCCGTGCGGGCCTGGAACATGCCACGGGTGACCTGGCCATCGTCATGGACGGCGACCTGCAGCATCCGCCCGAACTCATGGCGGACATGGTGAATTTATGGGCGGCCGGCGGCATCGACGTGGTCAATACGGTCAAGGCGGAGCGGGGCAATGAATCCCTTCTCTACCGCCTTGGCGTGTACGGCTTCAATTTCCTGATGACCCGCGCGGCCGGGCGGCACCTGGTCGGCGACAGCGATTACAAGCTGCTGGACCGCAAGGTCATTGACGCCTTTTTGGAACTGCGCGAACGGCGCGCTTTTTTCCGGGGGCTGGTGAACTGGATGGGCTTTCGTGGCGCGAACCTGCCCCTGCATATTCGGGAACGCGCCGCCGGCAAAACCAAATTCAACGTGAAGAATCTGGTGCGCCTGGGCTTGACGGCCCTGACCTCCTTTTCCACCATTGCGCTGCATTTTGTCACCATACTGGGCTTCCTTTTCGCGGGCGCCTCGTTCCTGCTGGGGGTATACACCTTCGGCGCGTGGCTGCTGGGCGGGGCCGTGGAAGGCTTCACCACCATGATCCTGCTTCAGTTGATCGTGGGCAGCGTCATTATGGTGGCCCTGGGCATCATCGGCGAATATTTGTCCATCATCTACACGGAAGTCAAAGGACGGCCTCCTTATTTCCTGGCCGAATCCATACATGCTGAAAAGAGAACTACACATCATGACGAATGACGTTGACACTTCCGGCGCGAACCGGCGCACGGGCGACACCATTGCCATTGACGGCTCGTACCAGTATAAAGCGCTCACCGCGGGCAATCCCGTGCAACGCTTCTGGCACCTGTCCAAACAACTGGTCATAGACCGTTTCCTGCCGCCCGGCCCGGGCGATTACGTCATGGATGTGGGCTGCGGGTCCGGCGTCATCTCGAATCACCTGGCGGGCCGGGGCGCGTCGGTACTCGCCGTGGACGGCAACGCATCCGCCATCGCCTTCGCCCGGGAACAGTTCCCCTCGGAAAACATCCGCTTTGTTCATGGACTCGTGGACGAGTCCTTTGACGTGGAACGCCCTGTGGACAGCATCTACTGCCTGGAAGTCATTGAACACATTTACCACGACCAAGTGCTGAACATGCTCGGCGCATTCCACGGCCTGCTCAAGCCGGGCGGACACGCGCTCCTGACTACGCCCAATTACGCCAGCCTCTGGCCGGTGATCGAGTTCGCCTGCGACAAACTCCAGAAGACGGCGACCATGCGTGGGGACCAGCATGTCTGCCGCTTTACGCCGCGCCGTCTCCGGGACACCTGCGCGCAGGCCGGTTTCGAAATTGAGCGGCTCACCTCTTTCTGCTTCCTCGCGCCTTGGATCGCCCCTCTCAGTGAAGGGTTCGCCCGGCGCGTTCACGAACTGGAAGCGTCTTTGCCGGTTCGGGCGGGCTCCATTCTGCTGGTCGTCCTGAGGAAGCGGTGAGCCCTGTGGAGGAGCATGCAATAACGATGGAAAGCCAACGCCGGCCCGCCCGTTGCGGACGGCTGCGCATGCTGTTCGGCATTCTTTTTGCGCTTTCCTGCCTGGTATGCGCCTCGCTTTATGTGTACTCCTATTACTGGGAACAGCCCCGGTGGGACAAGGCCTTCGGTCCCCTGGACGAGCGTTTCTATTTTGCGCCGCAGGCCTTCCTCTTGGACGTGTCCCTCAGGAACGGTGAATTCCCCCTGTGGAATCCCCTTTCGTATTGTGGCATGCCTTTTGCCGCGGATCCACAGGCAAGCGCCTGTTACCCGCCTCACCTTGTCCGGAGTCTGCTGACCCCCGCCTACGATCCGTGGGCCACCACCGCGAGCCTGCATATCCTGCGGCTTCTGCATCTGCTGTGGGCGGGCCTGGGCGTCATCTGCCTGGCACGCCTCTACAAACTCAGTCTGCCCGCCGCGCTTGTCGGCGCGCTGGCCTTCATGTTTAACGCCTTCAATATCATTTACTTCACCGAGTTCTACGTGTATCCCCTCGTCATCGTGTGGGCGCCCTGGGTGTTATGGGCGGCCAAACGCGCTTTTGACGAAACGGAAACGGCGCCCCGGATAGTCTACGCCGTTTTTACGACCATCTTCTTCGCTTACAGCACCCTGGCCGGTTTTCCCCAGTTAAGCCTGTACCTGGGATTGCTGCTCGGTTTTTTCGGCATTTTTGATTTTTTGCTGAACCGGAAGTGGGGCTTTCGTCTGTCCAGCCTGGCGCGAAACTGCCGCGCCGGTGCGGGTCGCGCACTCCTGCTCGGGGCCATTGCGGTATTGACCATACTCGCGTCCAGTGTGCTGCTGTTGCCCGCAATGGAACTGGGCGGCACGAGCGCCCGCGTGGCCGCTTCCGGTGTGGAAGTTGCCGAGGTGACGCAGGAGTTTGATCCGCTGCACATGCTCAAATGCGTCCTTTTCTTTCCCGGGAATACCTGGATGCCCCTGGGTCCGCGCGGCGCGGGCATAGGCGCACTGCTGGTGGCGCTGGCCGCTTTCACCCACAAAAAGCGGCGCAACGCGTTGATCTATTTCCTGCTGTATCTGGTATTGACCGACTGCACACTGGGGCCGCCTTTCCCGATTGGCGCGCTGCTGCATCGTTATGACATTCTGAACATCACCGTGTCGCCCTGGCGGGCTGGTTCCTTCGCCAGTATGCCCTTTGCCATGCTTGTCGCGTTCGGCGTGGACGCGGCGGGCCGTGCGCCTGCCCGGTACTGGGCGCGGGCTGCGCGCGCGTTGTTGCTGGCAGCTTTCGGAGCCGCCATGCTGTACATGCTGCGCGCGTGGCTGCGTGAAGACGTGCTGCAACAGACCTGGCTGTACGTGTGGCATATCCCGCTGGCCGCGCTGATTGCGGTCTGCGTCTTTTCCCTGCTGCCCCTGCCGCGCCTGGGCCGCTGGACGGTGGGCTTACTGATTGCCGCCGAAATCATCGCCTGGAGCGCGCAGATGCTGCCGGCCTATGTATCCAAGCGCGTTTCCAATAAAATGCCGACGGCCTCATTTGGTGAATATCAAACCCTCTCCGTATCAAACCGGCGCGGCGCTGTGGTGCGCCCGAACTGGAACATGTTCAGCCTCGATTACAGCATGGCCGGCTATAATCCGCTTTACGTTGGGGAAACCAGGAAAGTTCTCTGCCGTATCGGGTACGAAAACTTCTACCGGGGACATCTTAAAGGGGAGGATGTGACGGTGGAAAACCAGCGGGGCAACCTGCTCATGAAACGTTCCTTCTGGCTGGCCCGTCAGTGGGCGGCCGGAGAACTGCCGCCGAAAGAGGACATCTATCCTGCAAGTACCACCGTGTTTCTCACGGACACCCCGTCCGGCGCACCGCTGCCCGTGCCGGAAATACCGCATGAAGCCTTGCCCCGGCATGCGGTTTCCGATACGGTGGAAGAGGTGGACCTGGGCCTACTTGACATGTCCAAGGCGGTTGCCCGGGGAAGGAATTATGAATTGCGACTGCCCGCTTTTGATCAGGATTTCGCCCACAGCGCGCTGTACATCGGCTACCACGGGACGGTACCGGTGGAATTCACACCCCTGTGCCGGGATGAACTCGGCTTTACCCGTCCGCTCCGGCGTAGCCGAACCGTCAATACGGCGGGAAAAGAACGGTTTCTGGAAATACCCCTGCCGGATTGCGGGAAGAATACCATCACCTTGGCTTGGTCCCGGACGGCGGGATCGTCATTTCAACTCACCCGCGCCTATGTGGCGAAGGACCTGGAAGATGAGGATGACCGGATTGTCATCGAAAGCCGCTCCGCCAATACCGCGCTGGTAACGCTGCACGATCTTTCCGGGCCGCGCATCCTGACCTTCCTGGATTCCTGGTATCCCGGTTGGACAGCCTATATCGACGGAAAAGAAGCGGAGATACTGAAGGCGAACGACGCCTTCAAGGCTGTGGTGGTGCCTGCGGGGACGCATAGCGTTTTCTTCGGGTACTATTCCGAAACGACCCGTACGGGATTCATGCTTACCGTGGGCACCTTCACGCTGTTGCTGATCGTGCTCGCCGTCGCCATGTTTTGGGGCAGGAGTCAGGGGACAGGGGTCAGGGGATAGGGGATAGGGGATAGGGGATAGGGGATAGGGGATAGGAGATAGGAGATAGGAGATAGGAGATAGGAGACACGGGGCAGGGGTCAGGGGCCTGTTATAAGCCTGGATACCATGGTCAGGGGACGTCCCGTAGGGACGATTGAATTCCTCGGTACATATCGTTGGGATCATCTTGGCTGTTTGTTCCTGCTTGCGGTTTCCGAAGATGGATTCCTGCCTTTTCGCGGCCTGGTCTACCTTTCGACCCGGACCCTTTCTCCACCGCGAAAAACCGGAATGACGCCGCTGCAGGGGGCCGCGATCGTGTGTTAATCGCGCAGGAGCGCCCGGCAGGGGGCGCCGTCGGCGCCGGACAGGGGCAGGGGCAGCGCGATGAATTCATGCACTCCTGGTGTGATACCGGCGAGGCGCAACCCTTCCACCACAATGACACCCGCGCCCAGCAGGGTCCGGTGTACGGGGCTGCTTTTCCCCTTGACCGCGATGGATAAGGCATCGATGCCGACGAGATGTACGCCGTCCCCGGCGATGCGCGCCGCCGCGTCTTCCTCCAGCGCGGTGAAGGCCGGGTCGAAGGGCGCGTCGGCGGGGCGGTCCGAATTTCGCGTTTTGAACAGGATCCGTTCGGGCAGGCGCGCCTGCGGCAGGTCGGCCGCGCGGATCACGTCCACTGCCGACAGGTCCAGCACCAGCGCCTCGCCCATGAACACGGACAGATCCACCCGGTCCAGGGTTTTGCCCGTGTCGATGAAATGCCAAGGCGCGTCGCAATGGGTACCCGTATGGGTGCACAAGCGGATTTCTGACAGGTTGCACGACGCCCCATCCGCGATGCGTGCGGCCGCGTCGAACTGGTAAACCGGATCGCCCGGCCAGGTCGTCATGCCAGGGTGCATGGGAATGCTGATATCGCGCCACAGCTGCGGCATGGTAAGACTCCTTCTGTGGTTTCGGGTAAGGCCATTATAAACAAGGCGGGGGAAGGGGGTGCAAGGGCAGGGGACAGGGGGAATGCGGAATGCGGAATGCGGAATGCGGAATGCGGAATGAGGAATGCGGAATGAGGAATGAGGGATGAGGAATGAGGGATGAGGGATGGGGAATGAGGAATGAGGAATGAGGAATGTGGAATAAAAGGCGATGGGGCATGTGAATTATGAAACTTGGGCATACTGGGCAGGGGAAGTCCCGTAGGGACGATTGAATATCCATGGGGCGCCTCTTGTTTGTGGTGCAGGCATCTTGCCTGCCGGAAGGGCCTATTTGCCTGCCGCAGGCAAGATGCCTGCACCACAACCGGGAGAGAGGGCGAAAGCGCATGACACACTGCACTCTTGAATTCCCGGGGTTGCCGCTCGCCAGATCCAAAAGGGACAGGTGGGGCACAAAAAAAAGCGCGGGCCCTGCCCGCGCTTTTGGGAAAGACTGTTATCGGTCTCAGCCGGCCAGTTGCTTTATTTTCGCAAGGACACTGTCGGGGTCGAGGCCCTGGTGGAACATATGTTCGCTCAGGCCGCCTTGGCCGGGTTTGGTGACGCCGAGGGCCGCGTATTTCGGGGCGAGCCCGCGCTCGAGGAGCCACGTGCCGAAGCGGCTGCCGAGGCCGGTGCGCGCATTCTGGCTTTCCACGACCAGGACGAAAGGCGCGGCGCCAAGCCGCTTCATCATATCCTCGTCCACCACGTTCAGGGTGGGCTTGTTAATGAGGCCCACGTCCAGGCCGGCTTCGCGGGCGCGTTCGACTGCGTCCAGGCTGCGGCAGAGCATGTCGCCATAGGACACCACGTAGCCCGCCTTGCCCTCGCGCACCACCTCGTCCTTGCCGGGGGTGAAGCGGTAACCGTCGCCGTAGAGGCGCGAGCCGTCTTCACGGCAGATGAAGGGGGTCACGCTGCGCAGGGTGAACACGAAGCGGATGCCCGGATCCTTCCAGATGGTTTCCAGCACCGACTTTAGCTGCAGTGCGTCGGCGGGGAAATAGAGACGCGTCTTGTCACCTTCGGGGATGCCGCAATCGGCCAGGCAGATGTTGATGCCGTAATGGCAGGTGTTGTCGGCCATGTCGTCAATGCCCGCGTGGGAGAAATGGCAGATGGCGTTGGCGTCGTTCAGCCGCGCCATGGTCAGTTCGGAGATGATCATTTCCAGGAAGGCCGAGAAGGTACTGAAGATGCCCTGTTTGCCCGGTTTGAAGCCGAAGCCCGCGGCGGCGGAGAAGTTGCCCCGCTCCTGGACGCCGCCGTTGACGCACACCTCGGGATGGGCGGCACGGATGCCCTTGAGACCCGTGGATCCTTCAAGGTCGGAATCCACGACCAGCACGCTGCTGACCCGTTCGGCTTCGGACAGGGCGTCCAGAATGCCGTTGACGATTTTGCCGAACTCGGTGCGGTTGCTGGCGGTCTCTTTGGTGCAGCCCCGGTACTGGGCGCCGCCGCCGGTCTTGGTCACCTGTTCGAGATAGGCGACCGCGTTTGTGTGGCCGCGCATCTTCAGGTATTCCTTCGCGAGGTCCACCTTGATCACATCGTGGCCCGCGTGGGTGCCTTCGAGGCCGGGCACGCCCGGCGCCATTTTGCGGCGGTTGACCAGGGCGACCGGTCCGTTTTCGCGCACCGCAGCGACCATGCGCGCATATAGTTCATCGAATGCCTCGCCTTCGCCCGTGTCCACTTTCAGGCCGTGTCCGGCCAGGGTTTTCGCGATGTTGTAACCGGGCAGGTAGTCCGAGGGATGCCCGCTGATGGTGACGTCGTTGTCGTCAATGAGCAGTTTCACGTTGAGCCCGCGGGCCACGGCGAAGCGGGCCGCCTCGGCGTCGTCGCCCTCCATCTGGGAGCCGTCGGAACCGAGCATGAACACCACCTTGTCCGGGTTCGCCGAGGCGACGCCGTTGACAAAGGGCCACATGTGGCCGAGCCTGCCCGAGGCGAATTTGATGCCGAGTTCCGGGTCCAGTTCCGGGTGGCCGTAGAGGCCGCGCCCCGCGGCGCGGTAGTCGAGCAACCGCTCCATGGGCATGTCGCCGTTGAACGCGGACAGGGCGTACTGCAGGGCGACACGATGGCCGCCTTCGTCAAAATGGACCGGGTAGAAGCGGTCCGAACCCTTCATGAACGCGTCCGCGATGAGCGCTTCGGGCACGATGCTGTAAGCGCCGCCGGTGTGTCCGCCGAGGCCGCGCGCGCCCGCCACCGCCGTGAAGAAGATGATGGTGTCGCGCATCACCTGGATGTTGGTAAGCAGCTGCTGGCGTTGTTCGGCCGTCATGTCGCCCTTAAAGGGGTCGATGGCCACGGGTTTATAGGAGGTCGTGTCCATGGGAAATGTCATATTGAAGATCCTTTTGTGGTTGGTTGGAGCCGCCTGAAAACAGGGCGTAGTATAGCATGGGCCGGAAAGGATTGGCAATTGCGGGGGACAGGTCCGGACAAGGTCGGACGAGGTCGGACAGGGTCGGAAAGATCGGCGGGTGTAAGGCGGCGGCTGTGGTGTCGGGTTGGTTTTTCCCTGTCGGCGCTGTGCGTGTATAATGCGTCTAGTTGCCGGCATGTGGGCCGGCATGTCACCATCCTGGAAGGAAGGGTTGCCGCAATGAAGCATGCCATGATTGCAGCGTATCTTTTTCTGGCCGTGCTGACGGCCGTTGCGGGGGCGCGCGCCGAAGAGGAAGGCGCCTCTGACACCAAAGTGATCTATGTGTGTTGTGAACCCGATGAGACGAGGAGTGAACCACCCATGACGATTCATAAACGGCCTTTTGGCGTGACCCCCGAGGGCGGGGCCGCGGACGTGTACCTGCTGACGGCGGCGCCGGACTTCAAGGCGGCCATCACGAACTATGGCGGCATTATCGTGTCCCTTTGGACGCCGGACCGGAACGGAAACCTTGCGGACGTGGTGCTCGGTTTTGATGACCTGGAAAGTTACGTGAACAAGCACCCTTATTTTGGCGCGATTGTGGGCCGCTACGGCAACCGCATCGCCAAGGGCTGTTTCGCGCTGGATGGCAAGGTGAGCACCTTGGCGCAGAATGACGGCGAGAATCATTTGCACGGCGGCCTGCGGGGCTTCGACAAGGCGCTTTGGAACGCCGCGCCCGTGTCGCGTGAGGATGCCGTGGGCCTTGAACTGTCCCACAACAGCCCGGCGGGTGACGAGGGGTATCCCGGTGCGCTCCGCTGCACGGTGACGTACTGGCTCACCAAAGACAAGACCCTCGAAATCGAGTATGAAGCCGAGACGGATGCGCCCACGCCCGTGAACCTGACCAATCACACGTATTTTAACTTGAAGGGCCACAACGGCGGCACCATCCTGGACCACGAGCTAACCCTGTTCGCCGACACGTTTACGCCTGTTGATCAAACGCTCATTCCCACGGGCGAACTGCGTCCCGTGGAAAACACGCCTTTTGACTTCCGCGCCGCCACATCCATCGGCGCGCGCATCGGCGCCGAGGATGAACAACTGAAGTTCGGCCGGGGCTATGACCACAATTTCGTGCTCGATGCCGCGGCGACCGGCGGGTTTAAGCAGGCGGCGCGGGTGAAGGAGCCCATTACCGGGCGCGTGCTGGAGGCCTGGACCACCGAGCCCGGCGTGCAGTTCTACTGTGGTAACTTCCTGGACGGCACCAACCGTGGCAAAACCGGCGCCATTTATAATCATCGCGGCGGATTTTGCCTCGAAACACAACATTTCCCCGATTCGCCGAATCAGCCCGCGTTCCCGTCTACCATATTGCATCCGGGTGAACGGTACCATACGCGGACCCATTACCGCTTTTACAGTGAGTGACCAGGGCGTTGTCGTCTTGTGCGGCGCAGAAACGTCATACCGTGAAATAGAAACAGAGACAGCAGGAGAGAGCCATGTCCAAACGTAAAGCGCCCGCGCCGCGGTCCAAGGTGGCCCAGGCCGACACTTGGGATTTGACGCGCTTATTTTCTTCCGATACCGCGTGGGAGAAGGCCTTTGCCCGGCTGGAGAAACGGCTGCCCGAGGCGGCGGCGTTCCGGGGTAAACTGGGCCGTTCCGCGCGACAGCTGTGGCGCTGCCTCGAATTTTCCAACGAAGTCGGGCTACTCCTTGAAAAGGCGGGCGCCTATGCCCAGCTGAAATACAGCGAGGACATCGCCAACCCGCAGTACCAGGCTATGGTGGCGCGCTTTTCCTTTTTGGCTACGCGTTTCGGCGAGGCGTCGAGCTATATCAACCCGGAAATCCAGGCCATTCCTAAAGCCAGGATGGCTGTCTTCCTAAAGGATCCCCTGCTGCAGCCCCACCGCTTTACCCTGGAATGCCTCCTGCGCTACCGCCCCCACATCCTGTCCCCGAACGAGGAGCGGCTGCTCGCCATGCAGGGAGAAGTGGCGGAAACGCCTTCCAAGGTCTTTGACCAGCTCAGCGACGCTGACCTGAAGTTTGGAGAAGTGGAGGACGAGGAGGGCAACCTGGTCGAACTGACCCAGAGTTCTTTCCGGGGCCTGCTCGAATCCCCCCGCCGGGCGGTGCGCAAGGAGGCTTTTCACAAGTATTACGGTGTCATGGAAGGCCACAGCAACACACTGGCCGCCACGCTGAACGGCTCCGTGCTGCAGGATGTTTACTACGCCCGGGCCCGAAACTATCCTTCCGCGCGGGAAGCGGCGCTTTTTGGCGATAAAATGCCTGTTGCCGCCTATGACGCCCTCATCGCCGCCGTGCGCGAGGCCCTGCCGACCGTATACCGCTACCTGGAGCTGCGCAGGCGTGCGCTGCGCCTGAAGAAACTGCATTTTTGCGACACTTACACGCCCATCGTGAAGGACGCGGCCAAAGACATCACCTATGACGAGGCGGTTGATCTGTGCTGCGCGGCCACGGCGCCGCTTGGAAACGAATATGTCAATGCCATGCGCTGCGGCCTGAGCTCGGGGCGTTGGGTCGACCGCTATGAGAACCGGGGCAAACACAGCGGCGCCTTCTCCTACGGCTGCTACGGCTGCCCGCCGTACATCCTCATGAACTACAAGAGCGGCGTGCTGGACAGCGTGTTTACACTCGCCCATGAAGCGGGCCATTCCATGCATTCCTGGTACAGCATGCGTGCCCAGTCCTACCAATATGCCCAGTATCCCATCCTCCTTGCCGAAGTGGCCTCCACCTTCAACGAGCAGTTGCTCGGACGGTATCTCCTCGAAAACGCCGCCTCGGAACAGGAGCGCGTGCTGCTGATCAACAAGCAAATCGATGAAATCCGGGGCACCATCATCCGGCAGACCATGTTTGCCGAGTATGAGAAAGTCATCCACGAAATCGCGGAAGGGGGGCAGCCCCTGACCCTGGAAACACTCCGCGGCGAATACCGGAAACTGCTTGACGCCTATTTCGGCCCTGCCATGGTGGTGGACAAGGAACTCGAACTGGAAGGCATGCGCATCCCCCATTTCTACCGCGCGTTCTATGTGTACAAGTACGCCACCGGGCTTTCTGCCGCCATTACCCTGTCCCGCATGGTGCTGGATGGCGGCGAACAGGAGCGGAAACGCTACCTTGCCTTTCTGGCCGCGGGCGGTTCCCGGTACCCCCTGGATACCCTCAAGACGGCCGGGGTCAACCTTTCCGAGCCGGAACCCATACGCCGGGCGATGGATGTCTTCAAAGAACTTGTTGACATTCTCGAGACAATGGTATAAAATACCGCATGGGCAAGTAAGCAAGTTTTTAACAGCTTACTTATATTGGACAGGGAAAATACAATGCGAAATTTGCTCTATGCGGTTTTAACAGGTGTGGCTATCGTAGCTTTCGCAGATGATAGATCTGATATCATAATCGCGGATGCGGGGGCGCTGGGGAACCTGACGCAGGTACAGGCCTATGAAGCGCGGCGCGCCAGTAGCAGCCATGTGGAGATCCACAGCAACGGTGATGCCCGGCCTATCGAGGCGGGGGCCACGCTGGTGTTGATGGACGAACAGGGGCCCGGCATTATCACCCATTTCTGGAACACCGTGGGCGCTTACGATCCGTATTACGCCCGTTCGCTGGTATTGCGAGTTTACTACGATGGTCTGGAAGAGCCCAGTGTGGAGGCGCCCCTAGGCGATTTTTTTGGTGTGGGCAATGCGATGGAGCGGCAGTTCACCTCCCAGCCGGTCGCCACCTCGTCCAACGGCCGTTCGCGCGCGTGCTACTGGCAGATGCCTTTCCGTGAGTCCATCAAGGTGACCGTCACCAATGACAATACCGAGATGCGCGTGGACTCGTTCTATTATTACCTGAGTTGGCGCAAGCTGGAATCGCTACCCGAGGACACGCTCTATTTTCACGCGCGGTACCGCCAGGAATACCCGGCCAAGCCGGGCAATTACCGGATTCTTCAGACTGAGGGAAAAGGCCACTACGTGGGCACGGTTTTATCGGCGTTACAGATGGAAACCGGGTGGTTCGGGGAAGGGGATGATTTCTTTTACATTGATGGGGCCGAACTGCCGCAATTGCGCGGTACGGGCACGGAGGACTACTTCAATGATTCGTGGGGGTTCCGCGAATTTTCCACGCCCTATTACGGGGTGCCCGTGTACGAGGGGGTTCTTGCCGGCGACCGGGTCAGCGCTTATCGCTGGCATATTACCGACCCCATCCCTTTCACGACCGCCCTGCGAACCGAAATCGAGCATCGCGGCAGTATATTTAATGACCAGGCGCCCTTGATGCAGATCGAAGTGGGCGGCTTTATTGAACGCTATGACTGGGTCAGCTCGGTGGCGTTCTGGTACCAGTATCCGCCCGTGTTCTCCCCCGAGCCTTTCCCGTCCCGGGCGGAGCGCGTGCCGCCCGCAACGATGCTCATGGCGGCGTCCATGACCTATACGGCCGATCCGCCGCTGCTCGTGGTGCCCATGGAACCGGCTGTCCTGTATGTGCCCGGCATCGACAAGGGACGGATTGATTTTGACTTTGAGGTGCCGGAGGACGGACGGTACCGGCTGGACGGCATTTTTATGTATTCCCTTTTCTGCGGGGTGTACCAGCCGCTGCTGGACGGGGAACCCGTCGGCCAGCCCGTGGATTTCGGGGCGCGGGGCATGGATCCTGTCTGGCTTCCGCTGGATATTCATCTCCTCAAGGCGGGCAAGCATACCGTCGGCTTCGCGGGCAGCGGCGAATCGTCCAAATTCAAACGCGCCCTGGCTCCGGCCGAGGGCGGCATCGCCGTGGTGGGTTTCCAGTTGATGCGCCTCGATACGCTTGACGGCTATCAGCAAGCCCTGAAACTCGAACTGGAAAAACGGGCGGCGAAGGGGAAGTAGGGGGCAGGATCAAACGACTGTTATAGGACCTATAGGACTTATGGGACCTACGGGACCTATGGGGTGAGGCGACGAACAGGCAAAAAAACTCCACGCCATGCCTTCTGCGTCCTTCAACCCTATACCTTACAGCAGAGCCTGCACTTCTTCCACCGTGCGGCAAGAGGCAAGGGCGGCGAAGGTATTGCGATTGCGCAGGGCCACCATGACTTTGGCGAGCAGGCTCAGGTAGGATTTTTTGGCGTCTTTCGGCGTAGCGAAGAGAACGATGACCTGGACGGGGCTGTTGTCGAGCGCGGCATAATCAATACCGTCCGGTGCAATGCCGAGCGCGATAGTCAGGGATTTTACCTCAGGAATGCGCACATGGGGCACGGCCACACCGTTGCCCAGACCGGTGCTCTGGATGGCTTCCCGTTCAAAAACGGCCCGGCGCAGGGCGTCCAGGTCGCTGATGTCGGGATTATGCGACAAAAGCGAGACGATCCTGTCCAACGCCTCCTGTTTGGTCGCGCCCGCGGGGATAATGCCTATCTGCGAGGGCTCTATAAAATCCAGGTTTCCGTTCATGGTAATCCTTATTGACGCCCGCGCGCTTAAAAGGTCTGTTTGCCGATAGTGGCGCGCAGTCGCTCCAGGGCCTCATCCAGCCGTTCGTCTTCCACAGTGAGTGAAAAGCGTACGTAGCCCTCGCCGTTTTCGCCGTAGGCGGCGCCCGGCGCCAGGACCACGGCGGCCTTGTCAAATACGAAATCGCAGAACCCAGCGGAGGTGTACCCCGCCGGCACCGGTACCCAGAGGTAAAAGGTGCCCTTGGGCACGTCAAAGTTCCAGCCCAGTTCCCGGAGGGTTGTCAGAACCTTGTCGCGCCGGGCGCCGTAAACCTTGAGCATTTCATCGATGAAGCCGTCACACTGGTCCAACGCCTTGATGCCCGCGTACTGAACCGCGTTGAATACACCGCTGTCCGTGTTCGACTTTGACGCGGCAATGGCCCGGATGATTTCCGGGTTGCCGCTGGCCATGCCGATGCGCCAGCCGGTCATGTTGTACGGCTTGGACAAGGAATTGAGTTCCACACCCACGTCCTTGGCGCCGTCCGCATTGAGGAAACTGAGACGTTCCGTGCCGAACACCACTTCACTGTACGGATTATCATAACATATCGCGATGTCATACTGCCGGGCAAAGGCCACCAGCTCGTCCAGGAACGCCCGGGTAGCCACCGCGCCGGTGGGGTTGTTCGGATAATTTAGATAAAATGCCCGTGCCCGGCGCGCCACGTCCGAAGGGATGTCCGATAATTTGGGCAGAAACTGGTTCTCGGCGCGCATGGGCACCGGCCAGGGTTCCGCGCCGACAAACCAGATGCTTGGCTTGTAGCCCGGGTAACCCGGGTCCGTGACCAACACCAGGTCGCCCGGGTTGACCACCCCCAGGGCAAAATGATGGCACCCTTCCTTGGAACCGATGAGCGCGATGATTTCGGACTTGGGGTCGAGCCCCACACCGTACCGGCGGTCGTACCAGCGCGCCACCGCCTCGCGGAAAGCGAGCATGCCCCATTCTTCATCCGTGGGGTAACGATGGTTTGCCTTATCTCGGGCTGCGTGTGCCAGCGCCTCGACGACGGGTTCCGGGGTGGGATCCACCGGGTCGCCGATGGCCAGGCTGATCACGTCGATTCCGGCCGCTTTCGCGCTGTTGATCTTGTTTCTGAGCGTCATAAATAGGTAGGGGGGCACTTTGCCCAGGCGGTCAGCGGTAAACATGTGTTCTCCCAATGTTGTTTCAAACCCAGGTGGGGTGGGGTGTTTTTTTTGCCAGGCGCACCGCGAGCAGGATGTAATTGACCCGGGGTGTCGCTCTGCCCCGGCATTATAGCCGCACCCACCGTTATGGGTCAAGGGGTGATGGGTGCGTCTATTACCGGAATCAGGCGATCTATCATTTTTGGTAAGGCTGGATGGTATGTAAATCAGGAATAAGACTGAAATGTTTCTGATTGAAAGTGTGCAATGGCAAACCCAGAGCGATAGCTGTCTGTCCGATTAAGATATCCAGCATGCCCGGCTGATGACTTAAACGATACTTGGCGAAGAATGCCAGCGCGACATTACACTGTTCCGGCAACGGCCACACCACTGCACACGGGGCAAGCACTTTTTGAAGCTGGGAAAGTTCGGAATGGCTTCTGCATCCTTGCATTAGTTCCATCACCGCATACCCCGGGATCAATATCTGTTCACCTTCCTCCAGAAGATCGAACCATTGGACTGCAGGCGGGTATTGCCTTAACAGGTCTATCATGATGTCGCTGTCAAGCAGTATCATGGGTATGCCGCAATTGCGCCTGTTCTCGCAGCAATCTCGCGTAGGATGCGCCATCCGGGATGTCTTCGCGGTCCTTCCATAACCCGATAAGGCCGGATTGCTTTAGTTGTCCAACCGTAAGGGGATCCTTGGCCGGTATTTCTTTCTCATGGGGTACCACAATCACCTCGACGTACTGCCCGCGCTTAATCGGCAACCCCTTGACGGTGATTTCACCGTCTACGGTTATCATCTGCTCCACGGTGATCGTATTCATTCGGTCTGCCTTCCAGGCCTGTTAAACGGAAGCCGCATATGCCCCTTTGCCTTCGGGTTCTTGATTGACGGATTGCCGGGACAAGCGTGTCCAAACCTGTTTGCGTATCGCTTTGTACCTGATTTCAGTATAACAAAGCCCTGAATACAGGTCAAGAATACGGGGGAGTTCGTAACAGGAGGTGAAGCAGTCCGTTCTCCTGACACACTTCAGTCATCGTAAATGGTGCGGATGGCATAGGTGTCGGAAAGGCGCTTGAGTTCCGCGAGCAGTTCGGGCAGTTCGCCCTGCCGGGAGATTTCGCCGATGATGTGGTAGGCCTTCTGGAAGGCCCAGCCTCGGGCCACGTCTTTACCGCCGGTTTCAGCCTTGCTGAGGTCGGCGCGGAACAGGAGTTCCTTGACCGTTTCGCCACTGTGGCCGGTGATGCGGGCGACGAAGACGTGCTCTTTTCCGGGCTGGTAGCGTCCGAAGAGGGTGATGGGACGCTGCCGGTAGAAGTCGGGGATGACCCTGGGATAGAGTTCTTCTTCTACAATTCGTCCGTAATCGGCCTCGAGATTGACGAGCAGAGGGTCGGAGAAACCGGCCGCAAAGGCTTTGAGGTCTTTCTGTGCGTTCTGGATGTTTTCGGAAAGCATTGCTTCGCCCTTGTTGCGGTAGGCGAGCAGATCGAGCAGGTAGCGGTTGGCCGTGTTGCCCGCGCCGTAAGCGAAGATATTGTTGCGCAGGTTGTTCACTTCGGTGATGCGGTTGATGATCTCGCGGCTGTCGCGCACACCGGTTGTGGGATTGCCGTCACTTACCAGCAGAATGACGCCGGCGCGGTTCGGCCGGGGTTCTATCTGGGCGATGGGCAGCAGGCCGTTGTAGACATCGGTTTGCCCTTTGGACTCCAGGCCGGTTAGAAACTGCTTCGCCAACACTACGTTTTCCGGGGTGGCGTAGGCCGGTTCTGCCTGGAAGGGGGACACAGCGTCCCGGAAAATGAGCAGGTTGAACCTGTCTGCAGGCCGGAGGCTGTCGAGGGTCTCGCTGACGCCCCGGGCGGCCAGATCCAGCTTGCGTTGTTGCATGCTGCGCGAGGCGTCCAGGATGAAGGTCACGTCCTTGGGCGCCGCTTCGATGACCGCGTCTTCGCGGGGCAGGATGCGCAGTCGGAAATATCCCGGCTCGTCGGGGTCGGGCACATAGGTGTCCAGACGGATGTCCACCAGGTCGTCCATGAAGGTGAACCCGCTTTCTTCGCGCGCTTTTTCCGCTTCGCGCCGGACAGGCGCCTCCATGACCGTTTGTTCCAATTGCGGCACGACCGCCCCCGTTCCCTTTTCGGCCGGGGTGAATACCTGGGGATCAAAGGCCGGCGCCGGTGTTCCGGCCCCGGGGTCGGTTTCCCCGTCTGTGAGGGGCATCGCCTGTACGAGCAGGCCCGGGCCCAGGCGCGCCGGTTCCAGCGCGATGTCCCCCGGCGCGGCGTCGCGGCTGCGCAACGCGGGCAGCGACCCCTCCGGCAGGATAAAATCAGGGCTGGGCCGGACCAGCCGCCGGGCGATGTCTATGTCGCGGCGCGCGGCCTCTTCGGCGATTTCAAGAATGCGCGCGTCCACGGTGCGCACCCGCTCGGGTTCCGGGGCAAGGTCGTATTCGCGGTTTGCCGGTTCGCCCGCCATGCGTTCCGTCATACCGGGGATTTCCACCGGCGGCGCGGCCAGGGTGTCCTCGACGGGAAGGGTGCCCGGCGCATCCATGATTCCCGTGTCGATACCGCCGGCTGGCAGGCCTTCCGGCGGGCGATGCTGCGGGCGCGGGCGGGGTTCAGCCGCGCTTTCCAGCAGGTCGACCCGGTACATGCGGGAAATATTCGGCGCCAGCCGTCCGGATTCCATGAGGATCACCCAGGGCGACATCCAAAGCAACAGGACGTAGATCGCCAGGGTGGACAGGATGGAAAGAACCAGTATGGTGCGCCTGCTGAGCATGGTTACTCCGCGGGCGCCGGCGGTGTGCCGGCGGCCTGGTTTAACAAGGCCCGGGCCTCCCCGGCAAAGGAAGAATCCGGGTAATCGCTGATCAATTCCTGGAAAATACTGTCGGCCTGGTCCGGCTGTTCCAGGCGGAGGTAACAGTTGCCCGCGCGCCAGAGCGCTTCGGGCGACATGGTTTCATGGACGAAGAGGATGGCCAGGCGCATGAAATTACGCGCAGCGTTTTCAAGGTCGCCCTGAGTCTCATACAGGGCCGCCAGGTTGAAGCGTGCGCGGGCGGAATGCTCGCCCCCGTCCAGGTTGGCCGCGGCCTCATACAGGGCACGGGCCTGATCGTATTCCTCCCGTTGTTCGCGCAGTTTGCCGAGGCGGTTGCGCATTTCGGCGCCCCGCGCGGGGTCCGTTTCGGCTTCGACGGCGGTCGTGTAGTTCTTGAGCGCGTCGTCCGCGTCGCCCGCCTTTTCCTGGCATCCGGCGAGGACAAAGAGGATTTCGCCCCGCTGTTCATGTTGCGGGTGGGCCTGGAGAAGGGCGGAAAAAACTTCCGTGGCGTCCGCCCAGCGTTCCGCCTGGTTCAGCCATTGGCCGCACCAGAGATAGGCGTCCGCCGGCAGCGGGCTGTCCGGATACTCGCGAATGAGCTGGAGCACCTGCGCTGCGGCCTGTTCATAATCTTTCTGTTCATAACGGGCGGTGGCGAGTCCCTGGAGCGCCGCGACGGTGATGCTTTTTTCAGGTTTGCGCGCCAGCGCGGCCTGGTAGGATTCAATGGCTTTCAGGGCGTCTTTGTTCTGCCTCAGTTCATGTTCGCCAATGCGGAAATGGGTTTCCGCCGCGTATTTGCCCTCGGGATATTTTTCGAGGAGCCGGCGGAAGGCCGCCGCGCTTTCCCCGTAGTCCTTCATGTTGTGATAGGTTACGGCCAGCCGGTAGAGGGTTTCCTCTTCCACGGCAGGATCGCCGGGTTTCGCGAGGATGCCCTGGTAGTTGGCAAGAGCCTCCGCGAAATCCTGCGCGGTGAAGCGTGCGTCGCCCGAACGAAGCATGGCTTGTTCGGTCAGTGTGTGATCGGGATGCCGGCGGGCGAAGGCTTCAAATGTTTTTGCGGCTTCATCGCGCATGCCCAGCTGGGCGTAGCATTCAGCGGATTTGAAAAGCGCCTCGGCGGCGAACTCGCTGTTTCCGTGTTTTTCGGCCACTTCCTGGAAGTGCGGCAGCGCCGTTTCATAGTCGCCCAGCAGCACGTTCAGCGTGCCGAGGAGGTACAGTCCTTCGCCGCGGTATGCGGAGCCTGGAAAGCCCTCGAGAAACGCGCGCACCGAGGTCTCGGCCGCGGTGTTGTCACCCGATAGGTGCTGTGACCAGGCACTCTTGTACAGGGCCCGTTCGGCGAAGGGGGAATCGGGGTGCTTTTCACGGAGGGCGGCGTAGATCTTCAACGCCTCCTCGTGGCGTCCCTGCTGGTAGCGGCAGTTGCCTTTCAGGTACAGGAAACCCGCAAGGTGGGGGGAATCCGGGCGCCCTTCCGCGAAGGCGTCGGCCAGCGCGAAGGCCTCGTCGTAGCGGCGGCTGTGATACAGCGCCCAGCCGTAGCCGTAGTCGGCGCGGCGCGCGTAGTCGGAGTCGGGATAATCGGCGCGCAACTGTTCGTAGGCGCCCAGGGCGGCCTCGGACCAGCCGAGCTTGTCATACAATTCCGCGGCGCGGAACCGGCTTTCCATACGCAGCGCGTCGTCCGCCCCCTGGGTGTTGGCGGCGGCGGAAAAGGCCTTTGCGGCCTCTTCCGTGTTCTGCTTGGCCAGGTGCGAAAATCCCAGGTGGTATTGGGCGAAACCGGCCAGGGGCGATTCTGGAATTTCCGCGGCCAGGGCCGACAGCATTATGAGGGCGGTGTCGTGGTCTCCTGTTTCCGCGCCGGACCGGCCCAGATAGTACAGGGCGCGCGCGCGCGGTTCGGACGGGGTTTCCTTCGCGGCCAAGCCTTTCAGCGCCTCAATCGCTTCCGCATGCTTTCCGGCAAAGAAAAGCGCTTCGCCCGCGCTGACCTGTGCCTCGATGCGCCGGGTATCATCCCCGGCGCCTTCCGCGGCCTTGCGGAACGCTTCCAGGGCCTTGTCGTAGTTCTTCACGGCCACGGCGCAGCGGCCCAACCGCAACCAGGCCGTGGCGGCGTCTTCGCCGGCCGGGGCCGCGGCAAGGTACGCCTCGTATTCGTCGATGGCCTCTTCATAAAAGCCGCGCAAAAACAGGCCGTTCGCGAAATCGATCTGGTTCTGTCCCGTTTCCGCCGCGACCGGCCCGGACAGCATGCACAGCACCGACAGAACGGCAGGTAGCGCCGCCGCGATTATACAGACCCGGTTCTTAGGGAAGAGGCTGGTGTGGACCTTCATTGGATTACTCCTCTTCCGGGAGCGCGGCAAAGGCGACGTTTTGAATATCGGCCTTGCGGCAGCAGTCCAGTATCTTTATGGCGTTGCCCAGGTTGGCGGCATGGTCGCCCCGTATAATCACTGCGCCGCCGGGAAAATAGGCAGCGACGCGGTTCAGGGTCTGCTGCAATTCTTCCAGGGACAGGATGCGCTCGTTCACCATGATGGTCCCGTCCCGGTTGAGGTTGATGAAAATTTCGCCCTGGGCGCGTTCGCCTCGCTGGGCGGTGTCCGCCGTGGGCAGCTGGATGTCCACCTCGCTCTCCAAGGTCGCGTACACCGATATCCACATGAAAAAAATAAGCGTCAGGAAAACAATATCGATGAGGGGCGCCATCTGGATGGTGTCCGGGTCTTCCTGAAAACGATGGTGTATTTTCATTTCCGCGCCTCTTCCGCCAGCAGTTCCACGAACACGCTGGCCTGTTCCTCCACGTCGGCGATGATGCGGATGACCCGGCCGCGGAGGAAATAGTAGATGCCCATGGCGGGGATGGACAGCACCAGCCCGGCCGCCGTCGTGATCATGGCCATGGACACGCTGTAGGCCATGGTGATTCCCTTGACCTGGGCCGCGTCAAAGGCGATCGCGCCGAAGGCGTTCATCATGCCCCAGACCGTGCCGAGCAGCCCCAGCAGCGGCGCCGTGGTGCCGATATTGTTCAGGTACGAGATGCGCTGCCACAGCGCGGCGGCGCCGCGTTCCCCTTCGCTTTCCATTGCCTCCTGGATGACGAAACGGTCGTGGCCCGCCATCTTCAGGCCGGCCGCCAGCACCCGCGCCAGGATTTCGTCCCGTTCCAGGCACATGTGATAGGCGCCCTGGATCTCACCCGCCTTGACCTGGGCCACGGCGCGTTTCATCAGGGCGGGGGGCACTTCGCGGCGGGACCGGACGGTGATCAGCAGGTAGAGGGCCAGCACGATGCCCACAAAGCCGAGCCCCATGATGACCCACAGGATGACGCCGCCCTGCTCGAACATCATCATCAGGGTGATGCGGTCCGAAGCGGGGATCAGCCCCGGCGGTTCCACGGTCACGGCGCCGGTCGTTTCCTGCGCCCAGGCCTGACCCAGCGCAACCAGCATCATATACAGCGGCACGGCAAGTTTCTTCAGCATGTAAAAAGTCTCCTCAAGTCTGGCGAGGCGGTAATGTGAAAGGCCGTTGCTCCCGATCCGGCGGAGAGAAAAAACACTATTACGGCAACCATAGTAATACTTTCAAAGCCCAAATGGTTGCATATATTGCTTGTAACAGCGGCAAAACCGGATTATGGAAAATGTTCCATCAACAAAAGCAAGAAGTTTCTTTGAATTCCGGGGACACGTTTGAATGGCACTAACTTAAGCCCGCAAAGAAGGGACAGACACCCAAAAAAACATGTTGTCCGTAATCATGATAAGGCTTAGGTGCGTTTTTTGGGAGTCAGTCCCTTCTTTGCTTCGTTTTATACTATTTTTTACGACTAGCAAATGCCCTTAAGTTAGTGCCATTCGGGACACGTTTCCCGATTATCTTCAAAACCATCGGTCTTACTGCCCAGTATAAATGTGTACTTGGGAACATGTCCCCGGAATTTAAAATATTGCTTCTAGCGGCGGTAAAAACGGTATTGGCGCCGGCTTTATTTTTGGCAGTCCCGCAGTATCCGCTGGCACAGGTCCAGGTCGTCCGTCAGGATGTAATCCACCCCCGCTTCCGCGAGTGTGCGGATCAGCGATTCTTCCTGGGCCCCGAAAAAGTTCACCCGCACCCTCGTCGCGTGCAGCCGGTCCACGTCCTCCTTCAGCCCTTCAATCCCCTGTTTATGGTGTAGCTGGATGAAGGCGTTGCCTAGTTCGATGGTCTGGTCCACATAAGCCTTGCGGTCCGAGCCCTGCCGGTCCATGTTGCAGATCATCACTTCAGGCGCCTCGATGCGGGCCTCTTCGGCTTGTTTAACCGTGCAGGCCAGGAAACAGTGGTTGAGCCGCCCCATCTCGCGCAGCACCCGGGCCGTGCTCGCCGCGACCCCGGGCGAGTTCTTCAGATGTACATTACACAGGATGGTTTCCGGTATTACCTCCAGGGCCTCTTCCAGTGTGGGCACTTGCTCCCCTTTGAACCTCGGCTTAAACCAGCTGCCCGCGTCCAGTGCGCGGATTTCAGCAAAGGACAATTCCGACACTTTCCCTTTGCCGTTTGTTGTGCGGTCCACTGTGGGATCATGCATGATTACCAAACGGCCGTCGTGGGTTGCCTGCACGTCAAACTCTATCATGGGCGCGCTCTTTTCAACGGCCGAACGAAATGCGGCCAGCGTGTTTTCCGGCGCGCAGGCCTGGTCGCCGCGATGGGCGCACGCGAGGGTGCCGGTTCCCGGCGCCCCGCCCAATATGGTACCCAGAGAAATTAACAGAACGAGATGCATGGTAGGGCCTCCTTTTCCTGATTTATAAAAAACGGTTTGAAACGTGTTTTGAATGATCCTAAAAATGGCGGTTAGATTCAGAAGCGGTTTTCAAAACAAGGGACTTAAAGGACATAAAGGACCAAAAGGACTTTAGAACGCTTTCCTGATTGGCGTGTTTATTAAGTCCCTGAAGTCCTTTTGTTCCTTTCTTTTAACGGGCTTTCCCAGTGCTAACTGCCGTATACGGGATGATATAGGAAAATACGCTGCATCCACAACCCCAAAAGGTTTAGCATTCCCCTTATCACCATCGCTATCACTATCGGTATCGGTATCGGTATTGGTATCGTCTTGGGAATCGACACTGATTACCGTGAGCAGTGGTTTAGATTTTCGGACCATTGAACAAAACACAATATATTGTGTTTAGACTGTTGTCGCGCTGTAATCGCGGTAAAAACAATATATTGTGGATTTAAAAGTTATCAAAAAAATCAAACCACAGTATATACCAAAAAATAAAAATATATTTTTAAAAAATAATGCTTGACTTTTACTATATGTTGTGTTAAGATGCCGTTGGAGTTTGAAACCGGTACACTGGTTACCAGGCTGCCACTTGCGCCTTTCTCAGCCCTGGGCGTAAGCGTGATCCTGAAACCGTGCTCCTCCTTGAGTCTGGTAATGCAGCGGTTCCAAACCCGCCCCACCGTAATGACGGCGGCGGGTAGCCCAAGACCCGCCGCCCCCCCCTAATCCTTCCTGCGGGAGCATTTTCCACGTGTTTCGTGCATCCGGCCGCGTTATAGCTGTGCCAGCATACGCATCGCCACCAGCACCAGCACCAGCGCGAGCAGCAGGCGGCGCTGACGCGCTTTCAGGTGAAGGTTGATCCGGACTCCCAGGATGACGCCGACTTGCGCCGCGAGGAACAACACGGGAATCAGTCCCAGGGCGACATGCCCGACGGTCCAGTAGTGGTGGCACTGTGCTTCCGCCATCAGGTGCGCCGGCGCCGCGGCCAGGCTGGTGGCGATGATCACCTGGTTTGACACATAGACCATCTGGGAATGGGGCAGCAGGCCGCTGAGCAGTATGAGCGGGGCCAGCACCGCGCCGCCGCCCGTGCCCGTGGCGCTGCCGACCGCGCCCGCGGCCGCGCCGATGAGAAACAGGGTCATGCCGCCATGCCGGATATGGTGATGCACCGGGGCCACCGGTTTTCTCCATACAAG
>Ga0123333_10001508_pt1 | contig 24608 bp, 15 predicted proteins | sample BioC12SIPDNA_3_FD_89957 | JGI IMG/M metagenome (GOLD analysis project Ga0123333, IMG submission 89957) | Anaerobic biogas reactor microbial communites from Washington, USA - Biogas_R2_B C12 SIP DNA | ecosystem: Engineered > Bioreactor > Anaerobic > Unclassified | place: Washington, USA... | reverse complement strand
GATGCCGAAGACCCGCGCCGCGTTCTCGCGCAGGAAGCGCGGCCACACGTCGGCCTTGAACGGCACGGCCGGGAGCTCGGAGAAGATGCGATCGAGCGTGAGCCCCGACGCGTAGTAGCCGGCGTAGATCACCTTGTCGGCGCCGCGGCTGTTCGCGAACCGGACGATGTCCTCGGGGTAGTACTTCGGCGCGAACGCGCTGGTCGAGTAGTGCAGGCCGGGGTACTTGAGCAGCAGCTTCACCATCAGCTCGGTCCACGGGTCGGCGCCGTGGCGCACGACGATGCGCAGGTCGGGCCAGAACCAGCACACCTCGTCGAGCAGGATCGGGAGTTGCGGCGCCATCGGGATCCGGGGACCGGGTACGCCGGCGTACACGATGATCGGGCGGTCGATCTCGATGCACTTGGCGTAGATCGGCCACATGCGCTTGTCGTCGAGCGGCACCTGGGGGATCAGGCCGGTGCCCCACACGTGGACCGCCTTGAGCGAGTCGCCCCACTCCTCGACCGCGGCGTCGATCGTGCGGAGGGCGCCGATCCCCTCGTTCGGGTCGACGTTCAGCATCCCGGCGAAGTGCTGCGGGAGCTCCCGGACCGCCCGCCGCGAGTGCTCGTTCTCGTGCACGCCGACCACGAAGGTCGAGATGCGGTGCTTCGCCATCTCCCCGAGGACGACCTGCACCGGATCCTCGACCTCGTCGTCCGCGTACTGCGGGACGCCCTTGAACATGTACTCGGCGGGCATCTCCATCGCCTGGGTGCCCTCGTCCTTGGCCAGGGCGCGGATGCGGTCGTACTTGGCCGCCTGCTTCTCCCGGGTGTCGGGCATGGCGAGGAAGGTGTCGATTACCCCGCCCCGCTGGGCGGCGTCGAAGGCTTCGGGATCGGCCTCGGTGCTCACCCCGGTGACACTACCGGAGACGAGAACGCGTTCTAGTTCTCCGCGGATCCGCGACGGTCGTCGCGATCGTCGCCCGCACCGCCCTCGGGATCATCGACCGGTACGGCCGCCGCCGCGGCCAGGCGGATCAGGCCCTCCGTGCTGTCCCTCACCGGGCGTCGCGCGAACCAGAGGAACGGGAACCACGGGGTCCAGCGGAGCGTTCCGCCGTCACGGCCGACGAGCACGACCGCCGGCAGGGCGCGGGACCCGCCGAGGTGCTCGACCTCGACGCGGGCGAACGCCGTCCACGGCACCGCGACCCGGCGGCGCATCCACCGCACCTCGACGCCGTCGGCGTCAGCCCGTGACACGGCCCCGGCGGCCAGGGCGACGACCGAGAGCACCCACGCCGACGCGACGAGGGCGGCCCCGCCCACCAGCACGTCGCCCGCCGCCAGCGCGACGACCGACAGAACGGCGGTGACGACGGCGACCGCGCCCACCGCCAGCACGACGGCGCGCGGTGGTCGGACCTCGATCGTCCCCGGCCCGGGGACCATGCTCTAGAGGGCCTCGAAGGCCCGGGCGAGGATCTCCTCCTGCTCCTGCACGTGGATCGCGTGGCTGCCGCCCGCCGGCGAGCCCGATCCGACGCGGGACACCTCGGTGTACTTGATCGACTCGTCGAGGATCGGCCAGAGCCGCTCCCCCACGAACGACCGGGGGCCCATGTTGTCGGGCTCCTCCTGCAACCAGGTGACCTCCGACGCGTTGGCATAGCGCTGGAGCAGCTCGCGGATCCGGCCGCGGGGGAAGGGGTAGAGCTGCTCGAGGCGGATCACCGCGGCGGGTACGTCCAGTTCGTCGCGCTTGGCGATGGCGTCGTGGGCGACCTTGCCCGAGCAGAACACGAGTCGCTTGATCGCCTCGGGATCGGCGACGCCGGGATCGTCGAGGACCTCCTGGAACGACCCGTTCAGCAGCTCGCCCACCGACGAGCGGGCCGAGCGCGCCCGCAGCAGGGACTTCGGCGTGGCGATCACGAGCGGCTTCAGCACCGTCTGGTGCACCTGGCGGCGCAGCAGGTGGAAGTACTGCGCGGCCGTGGTGGCGTTGCAGACCTGGATGTTGTCCTCGGCGCAGAGCGTGAGGAAGCGCTCGATGCGCGCCGAGGAGTGCTCCGGGCCCTGACCCTCGTAGCCGTGGGGCAGCAGCAGCGTGAGGCCCGACCGCTGGTTCCACTTGTCCTCGGCGGCGGTGAAGTACTGGTCGATGATGATCTGGGCGCCGTTGACGAAGTCGCCGAACTGGGCCTCCCAGAGGACGAGCGTGTCGTCCTCGGCCACCACCGAGTAGCCGTACTCGAAGCCCATCGCCGCGTACTCCGACAGCAGCGAGTCGTAGATCCAGAACTTGGCCTGATCGGGGCTGAGGTGGGCGAGCGGTGCGAACTCTCCGCCGTCCTCGTAGTCGACGAGGACGCTGTGGCGCTGGGAGAAGGTGCCCCGGCGCGAGTCCTGGCCGGCGAGGCGGATGTTCACCCCCTCGAGCAGCAGCGACCCGAACGCCAGCGCCTCGGCCAACGCCCAGTCGACCTCGCCGTCGTCGAACATCTTGTCGCGGGCCTCGAACTGGCGGGCCAGCTTCGGGTGGACCATGAAGCCGTCGGGGCGGCGGGACAGGCCCTGGTAGATCTCCTCGATCCGCTCGGTGGCGACCCCGGTGTTGACGTGGGGCAGCACGCCGCGGGCCGGCGCCGGCGGCCGGGCCCGGATGTCGCCCTCGGGCGCCTGGGACCGGGTCTCCTCCAGCGCGGACGACAGCTTCTGGGAGAAGTCGTCGAGCGCGGCCTCGGCCTCGTCGATCGTGATGTCGCCCCGGCGGACGAGCGCCTCGGTGTAGAGCTTGCGGACCGACCGGCGGGCGTCGATGCGCTTGTACATCAGCGGCTGGGTGTAGCTGGGGTCGTCGCCCTCGTTGTGACCGTGGCGCCGGTAGCACACCATGTCGATCACGACGTCCTTGTTGAACCGCTGCCGGTAGGCGTACGCGAGGCGGGCCACCCGGACGCAGGCCTCGGGGTCGTCGCCGTTCACGTGCAGGATCGGCGACTGGACCATCTTGGCGACGTCGGTCGGGTACTCCGAGGAGCGCGCCGAGTCCGGCGGGGTCGTGAACCCGAGCTGGTTGTTGATGATCAGGTGGATCGTGCCACCGACGCGGTAGCCCTTGATCGTCGACAGGTTGAGCGTCTCGGCCACGACGCCCTGCCCGGCGAAGGCGGCGTCGCCGTGCACCAGGATCGGCAGCACCGAGAACGCCTCGGGATCGTTGATCTGGTCCTGGCGGGCCCGGGCCATGCCGACGACGACCGGGTCGACCGCCTCTAGGTGGCTGGGGTTGGCGGCCAGCTCGACGCCGATGTCGGCGCCCGACCGCGACGTGAACGTGCCGCGCTGACCCAGGTGGTACTTGACGTCGCCGGAGCCCTGTGTGGAGTCGGGGTCGATGTAGCCCTCGAACTCGGTGAACAGCTTGCCGAGGGACTTGCCGACGATGTTGCTGAGGACGTTGAGCCGGCCGCGGTGGGCCATGCCGAGCACCGCGCCGTCGAGGCCGTCGTCGGCGGCGCGCTCGAGCACCGCGTCGAGGATCGGGATCGCCGACTCGGCGCCCTCGATGCCGAAGCGCTTCTGGCCGAGGTACTTGGTGCCGAGGAACTTCTCGAAGGCCTCGGCGGCGTTCAGACGACCGAGGATGTGGTGCTGGTCGACGGGGTCGAGCGTGGTGGAGGCCCCCTCGACCTGCGCCTGGATCCACTCCTTCTCCTCGGGATCCTGGCTGTGCATGTACTCGATGCCGACCCGCCGGCAGTAGGCGTTGCGCAGCACGCCGAGGATCTCGGACAGCTTCATGCGCTCCTGGCCGGCGAGCCCGTCGGTGAGGAACTCGCGGTCGAGGTCCCAGATCGTGAGCCCGTAGGTCGCCGGGTCGAGCTCGGAGTGCATCTGGGGTTCCTCGGCCGACAGCGGGTCGAGGTCGGCGATCAGGTGCCCGCGCACGCGGTACATGTTGATCAGCGTCTGGACGTGCATCTGCTTCTGGAGCGACGCCTCGTCGTGGTCGACCGGGTTGACGTCCTGACGCCACTTCACCGCGCTGTACGGCACGCCGATCGAGCGGAAGATCTGGTCGTAGAAGTCGCCGTCGCCCATCAGCAGGTCGGCGACGCGCTTCAGGAAGAGGCCCGACTCGGCGCCCTGGATGATGCGGTGGTCGTAGGTCGACGACACGGTCATCACCTTCGACACTCCGAGCTCGGCGAGGGCAGCCGCATCGGCGCCCGCGAAGGCGGCCGGGAAGTCGAGCCGGCCGACGCCGATGATCGCCCCCTGGCCGGGCATCAGCCGCGGCACCGACTGGACCGTGCCGATCGTGCCGGGGTTGGTCAGCGTCACGGTCGCGCCGGCCATGTCGTCGGGACCGAGCTTGTTGGTGCGGACCTTGCGGATCAGCTCCTCGTAGGCGCCCCAGAAGCCGGCGAAGTCGAGCGTGTCGGCCTCGCGGATCACCGGGACGAGCAACGTGCGGCTGCCGTCGGACTTCTCGACGTCGACGGCGAGGCCCAGGTTGACGTGGACGTTGGCGATCTTCCGGGGCTTGCCGTCGCCGCCCTCGACGTAGGTGTGGTTGAGGGCGGGCACGGTGTCGGCGATGGCCCGGACCACGGCGAAGCCGATGAGGTGGGTGAAGGAGACCTTCCCGCCGCGGGTGCGGGCCAGGTAGCCGTTGATGACCCGGCGGTTGACCTCCAGCAGCTTCGCGGGCACCTCGCGGAAGCTGGTGGCGGTCGGGACGTCGAGGCTCGCCTCCATGTTGGCGACGATCCGCGCGCCGGCGCCGCGCAGCACCTCACCCGGCTCCTCGGCCGGGGCCGTCGGAGCGGGAGCCGCAGCGTCGGCGGCCGGGGTGGCCGCGGCGGTCGGCGCGGTCGGCTCCGGGGCGGGAGCGGGGGCGCTCACGGTGGGGGCGGCCGGGCCGGCCGGGCGGGCAGCGTCGGCGGGGCGGGCGCGGGTGGGCAGCGGCTCGGTGCTCCCGTTGGCGGACGGCGCGGGGGTTATCGCGGAGACGACGGGCGGCGCGGCCGCGGGGTCGCCGGCCGCGCCCGACCGCACCTGGGCGGGGTCGTAGCCGGCGAAGAACTCCCGCCAGCTGTCGCTGACCGAGGTCGGGTCTTCCTGGTAGCGCTCGTACATCTCGTCCACGAGCCAGGCGTTGGGGCCGAGCGCGTCGGAGGGGGCGGGATCGTCGGACATCGCCGCCAACCCTACCGATCGCCGGACCGGGCGGATCAGCCGGATCGGGCGCGACCGCTTCCAGGCGCGATGCTGGACCCACGATGACTATCGAGACGGCGACCGACGACCCCTTCACCGACCTCTGGCCGGCCAACGCCCGCTTCGCCGACGGCTTCCACCTGGCGGAGCTGTCCGGGATCGCCACCCGTCACCTCACCGTCGTCACCTGCATGGACACCCGCATCGACCCGCTGGCGGTGCTCGGTCTGGAGCCCGGCGACGCCAAGATCGTCCGCACCGCCGGGGCCCGGGTCACGCCGGACGTGCTGCACTCCCTCGTGTTCGCGGTGCACCTCCTCGGCGGCACCCGGGTCCTCCTGATGCCGCACACCGACTGCGGGCTGCTCGGCTCCGACGACGAGATCCGGATCAAGCTGGCCGCCGCCACCGGACGGGCGGTCGACGACCCGGCCATCGCCGCCTTCGACCCCTACGGCATCACCGACTGGTCGGTCGCCCTGGCGCGCGACGTGGCCCGCATCCGCTCCCACCCCCTGCTCGGCCCCGACGTCGTGATCGGCGCCGGCGTCTACGACGTCCACCCCGGCCGCCTCGACCCCGTCCCGGTCTGACCCCCCCACCCATTCGGTCCGGGCGGGGGCGCCCGTTACCCTCGGCTGCCTCATGAGCGCCCAGTACATCTTCACGATGCGGAAGTGCAGCCGCTTCCACCCGCCGGACCGTGAGGTCCTGAAGGACATCTCCCTCAGCTTCTACCCGGGGGCCAAGATCGGCGTGCTCGGCCACAACGGGGCCGGCAAGTCGACGCTGCTGCGGATCATGGCCGGGCTCGACGACGGCTTCACCGGCGAGGCCCGCCTCACGCCGGGCTTCACGGTCGGGATGCTGGAGCAGGAGCCCCAGCTCGATGAGACCAAGGACGTCAAGGGCAACGTGATGGACGGCGTCGCCGAGGTCGCCGGGCTGCTCGAGGCCTACGACGCCTGCCTGGCGAGGTACGCCGACCCCGACGCCGACTACGAGAAGATCGGCGAGGAGCAGGCCCGCCTCGAGGCCGAGATCGCCGCCAAGGGCGCGAACGACCTCGACCGCAAGATCGAGGTGGCGATGGACGCCCTGCGCCTGCCGCCGGGCGACGCCGCCGTCGGGCCGCTGTCGGGCGGCGAGCGGCGGCGGGTCGCGCTGTGCCGCCTGCTGCTGTCGTCGCCCGACCTGCTGCTCCTCGACGAGCCGACCAACCACCTCGACGCCGAGTCGGTCGCGTGGCTGGAGCGCTTCCTCCGCGACTACGCGGGCACGGTCGTCGCGATCACCCACGACCGGTACTTCCTCGACAACGTCGCCGGGTGGATCCTCGAGCTCGACCGCGGGCGAGGCATCCCCTTCGAGGGCAACTACTCGTCGTGGCTCGAGCAGAAGCAGGCCCGCCTCGCGCAGGAGGACAAGGCCGACAGCGCCCGGGCCCGCACCCTGGCGCGCGAGCTCGACTGGGTGCGCATGGCGCCCAAGGCCCGCCAGGCCAAGGGCAAGGCGCGCCTCGCCGCGTACGAGAAGCTCCTCGCGGAGTCGAAGGCGGCCGAGGGCCGCGTCGGCGAGCTCCAGATCACCATCCCGGCCGGTGACCGGCTCGGTGACCAGGTGATCGAGGTCGATCACCTCAGCAAGGGCTACGGCGACCGGCTGCTGATCGACGACCTGTCGTTCTCGCTACCGAAGGCAGGAATCGTCGGGGTGATCGGCGGCAACGGCGTCGGCAAGACGACGCTGTTCCGGATGCTCACCGGCGGCGAGGAGCCGGACTCGGGCACGATCACCGTCGGGTCGACCGTCCAGATGGCCTACGTCGACCAGAGCCGCCAGTCGCTCGACGCCGACGCGACGGTGTACGAGGAGATCACCGGCGGGCGCGACGACATGGTGATCGGTGGGCGGCCGGTCAACGGCCGGGCGTACTGCGCGTCGTTCAACTTCAAGGGGTCCGACCAGCAGAAGAAGGTCGGGGTGCTCTCCGGCGGCGAGCGCAACCGGGTGCACCTGGCGAAGATGCTCGCCGAGGGCGGCAACGTGCTGCTGCTCGACGAGCCGACCAACGACCTCGACGTCGACACGCTCCGCGCCCTGGAGGACGGCCTCGAGTCGTTTCCCGGCTGCGCGGTGGTGATCAGCCACGACCGCTGGTTCCTCGACCGGATCGCCACCCACATGCTCGCCTTCGAGGGCGACAGCCAGGTGCGCTGGTTCGAGGGCAACTTCAGCGAGTACGAGGCGTTCCGCAAGGCCGAGTTGGGCGCCGCCGCCGACCAGCCCCACCGCATCAAGTACAAGCCCCTCGCCCGCTGACGCCAGAACCACACGAGGTGCCTGGAGCGTTAGCGGAAGGCGAGCGTCGTCGCAGACGGTTTCCTCGCTTCGCTCGGAACTTGCGGTGCCGTGCTTGCTGGGTCGGCCTCGCCTATCGGCTCGGCCTCCTGGCACCTCGTGTGGTTTCCGGCGTCAGGCGGGGGTCCAGGCCAGGAGGAAGCGGAAGCTGGCGCGGCCCTCGCTCCACATCGGGAAGTTGGTGCCCCAGACGTTGTCGTGGAGGCAGATCCAGGCCCCGGCCGCGAGGTCGAGCGGCCCGGGATCGGGGTCGAGGAGGCGGGGCCGACCCGGCGCGACGAGCGGCGCGTCGAGGGTCGACAGGCGGACGGTGCCGTCGGGCCCCTCCCAGCGCACGCCGTCGCCGACCGCGTGGAGGTGACGCCCCCCGCCGGCGACGACGTCGCGCGGCGACACGTCCTGGCCGAGCTTGTCGAGCACCATCGAGTCGGGGTCGACCCCCGCCGGGGCGAACCCGGCCCAGGTCGCCTCGGGCAGGCGGTTCGCCGGCTTGTCGTCCCAGCGGAGCTCCAGGGCGAGCGTCGAGGGGCCCTCCGGTGGGCTGACGTCGTGGATCCACCACCCGACCGTCGCCGGCGCACCCGAGCGCGCGCGTGCCTCCGCCGGCAGGTCGAGCCCGACGACGAGACCCGCCACCGGCGCACCCTTCCCCGTGCGGGCCCCCGCCGCATCGGGGCCGGCGCGCTCCCCCGCCGCGTCGTCGGCGCCGGGGGAACGGTCGGCGGACCAGCGGCGGCCGGCGCGCACGGTCGCGGCCACCGCGGGCCACCAGGCGGAGACCGCTCCGGCGGCTCCGATGCCGGGCTTGGAGTTGTCCTCGACCGCCCACCACTCCTCCTCGGGCGGGCTGTGCACGTACGTCTCCAGGTAGCGGTCGTAGTCGGCCTCGGAGAAGGCCTGGTGCGCCACCAGGGCGAGGGGGTGGCCGGCGTCGGCGAGCGTCTTCCCGGTCACCCGGTCGACCAGGTGGACGACCGCTCCGGTGCGCGGGTCGATCCCGATGCTCCACGGCCCGACGTCCGCCACGACCGGATCGCCCGGCGCGTCCGGGTCCTCCAGATCGCCCGGTCCGACCGATGCCATCGGACCGCGCGCGCTCCCGGAGCCGTCGGCCGCGAGGACCGGGCCGGGGGCGAAGGGGGCGACCGGGTCCTGGAGCGAGCGCAGCGCCGCCCGGGCCGAGCGGGCCAGCGCCTCGCTGTCGATGCCGTCGACCGCGGCGCCGACGTAGGCCCGCTGCTCGGCCCACGACGCCTCGAAGGCGCGGGTGCGGTCCTCGGCCCGCAGGCCGGGCAGGTCGGCGCGCGCCCAACGCTCCCGGTCGGGCAGGTGCGTCTTCTCGTCCAGCCCCCACGTGTGCTCGGCGACGAGGAGGAGGTTCTCGTGGAAGCGGCGCAGGCGGGAGTCGTCGGGGGCGACCATCCCCTCGCGGCGCCACGACCGGCGCAGCCGCAGCAGTTCCCGGTAGCGGGCGACCTTCCCCGGATCGGTGCCGACGCCCTGGATCCACGTGTCACCGATCTCGGCGGTGACGACGGGTAGGTCGGAGACGTGGGGGCGGGCGGCGACGGCGAAGGCGTCCATCGTCGAGCCGACCACCTCGGCGCCGGGCTCGCGCTCGCGCCAGCGGGCGAAGGCGGCGACGATCTCGTCGAGCGGCGGCGGACCGAGGTTGTCGCCGGTCGGCGCCCACGCCAGCACGTCGGGACAGCCGGGGACGACGTCACGGTCTCCGTACCCGCCTGCCTGGTAGGCGACGGTCACCTCGGCACCGTCGGGGCTCCGCCACCGGAACGCGGCGGGGACGTCGGGCACGGTGGCCACCGGGTTGACCCCGACGTGGAGCAGCTCGACCCCGGCGGCGGCGAGGAGCGGCACCAGCCCCCGCGTGTGGCCGGGTACGTCGGTGAGCTTGGCGGCGATCGTGCGACGACCGAACCGGTGGTCGAGCCGGGCGGAGATCTCCAGGCCCGCCTCGACCAGCTCGGGGTCGCACAGCTCGGTGTGGGTGGTGAAGGGCAGGGCGTGCCAGGCGAGGTCACCGGCGGCGATCGCGGCCTCGGCCGCCTGCCGCCCGGCCGCGTCGGCCCGATCGAGGAACGTGTCGACCAGCCACGATCCGGTGGTCCAGACGAAGCGCTCGGGTCCGCCCCGCTCGCGCAGCTCGGCCGCCCGCGCCAGCGCGGCCGGGATGAAGTGCTCGACGTAGGTGGCGACCACCTCGGCGGCGGGCGCGGTGAACCCGACGTCGAGGTGGGTCTTGGCGACGAGGTGGACGGTCCGCACGGGGGCCACGGCCCCAGCCTGGCAGCCGCGCCGGAACGTCGGGGTAGCGTCGCCCGCCGATGCGCACCGAGGGACGAAACGGGGCCGTCGACCTGGTCGGCGGGGTGGCGACCGTCCGCGCCTCGCTCCCCCGCGTGACGTACCGGATCGGCGGGCGACCACGCGTCCTCGCCCCGACCGCCGTCGACGGTCCGCCCGAGGGCCCGTGGTCGGCGGCCGACGCGCACCTGCGGATCGCCCTGTCGGCCCGCCCCCATCCCGGCACCGACGGCGTCCTGCTGCGGCTGACGATCACCGTCCTCGGTGACGACGAGGTCCGCCTCGACGACGCGGTGCTGCTCGACGCCGGTGGTCCGGGCGGCCTCACGCTCGGCGCGTCGCCCGCGGCCTGGGCGGTGTACCGCAACGGCTGGAGCTCGTGGGCGAACGCGGGCGCCCGGCGCGTCGACGAGGCCGACCCCGATCCGTGGCTGTTCGCCGTGCGCGACACGGTGGCCGACCCGGCGACGCCGCGACCCGCGACTCCCGGGGTCCTCCGCAGCGAGCTGGTCGCCGGCCTGGCCGACCGCACGACCGGGGCCGGCGTCGTCCTCGGGTTCGTGGGCGGGGCGCGCTGCCTGTCGGTCGTCGACGTCGAGGTCGACGCGGACGACCCGACCCGCCGGCTCCGTCGGGTCGCGGCGACGTGTCGGTTCGACGGCGTCACCGCCGCCCCGGGCACGACGCTCACGACGGAGGACCTGCTCGTCGCCGACGGTCCCGACGCCGTCGACCTGCTCGACGCGTGGGCCGCCGCCCTCGGCGCCGCCCAGGCCGCCCGGGTGCCGGCCCGGCCCCCGCACGGGTGGTGCTCCTGGTACTACCACTACGGACGGGTCACCGAGGCCGACGTGCGGCAGGCGCTCGCCACCGCCGACCGCGAGGCCGCCGACGTGCCGCTCGGCTACGTGATGGTCGACGACGGCCACCAGGAGGCGATCGGAGACTGGCTGGCGACGAACTCGAAGTTCCCGTCCGGGATGGCCGCCCTCGCCGCCGACATCCGGGCCACCGGCCGCCAGGCGGGCATCTGGATCGCCCCGTTCCTCGTCGACCGCGACAGCGACCTCGGTCGGGCCCACCCCGAGTGGGTCCTGCGCGACGAGGACGGGACGCCGGTGCGCCCCCTCTGGAACCCGGGATGGAGCGTCCGGCACCGCCAGTGGGTGCTCGACTGCACGCGGCCCGACGTGCAGGACCACCTGGAGCGCACCGTCGCCACGATCTGCGGCGACTGGGGCTTCGGCGTGCTGAAGATCGACTTCTGCTACGCCGCCGCCCTACCCGGCGTGCGCCACGACCGCACGCGCACCCGCGCCCAGGCGCTGCGCGACGGGCTCGACGCGATACGCCGGGGCGCGGGCGACGACACGATCGTGATCGGCTGCGGACTGCCGCTGGGGCCGGCGGTCGGGGCGGTCGACGCCATGCGCATCGGGGCCGACGTCGGTCCGGTCTGGGGGCCGCGGGCGGCGCGCTGGGCCACCGGCGACCAGGGCGGCGCCTTCACCCGCACCGCGATGCGCAACACGGTGACCCGGGCGTTCATGCACGGCCACCTGTGGGCCAACGATCCCGACTGCGTCATGGTCCGCGCCGACCGCACCCGCCTCACCGACGCCGAGGTCCGCTTCCTCGTCGCCGCGGTGGCGCTCACCGACGGCATGATCGTCTCGTCGGACCGGCTCGACCTGGTGCCGCCGGACCGGCTCGACCTGCTCCGCCTGGCCCACGACCTGGCCGGTGGCCGCCCCCGCGTGCCGGACCTCTACCTCCGCGCCGAGCCGCGCACCGTCATCGCCACCAAGCTCGACGAGGTCCTCTGGGGCCACCTCCACTGGGACGACCACGCCGCGCCGGTCGCGGTCGACCTCACGGGACCGGAGTGGGACCGCCTCGGCATCGAACGACCGACGACCGTCGTCGAGGCGTTCACCGGCGCCCGCCTGCCCGTGCGCGACGGCCGCGTCGACCTCGGCGTCCTCGCCCCCCACGACGCCCGGGTCCTCCGCCTCCCCCGCAACCGCCCCTGAACCCGAAATTTCAAACCTGGTCCACCCATGCGGGGGAGGAGGATTGAGATTTCGGGTGGTTAGAGGGTGGCGAGGACGGCGAGGACGGCGGCGGCCTGGTCGTCGGGACCGCCGTCGTCGGGGGTGACGACCAGCTCGGGCGCGGCGGGGGCCTCGTAGGGGTCGTCGATGCCGGTGAAGCCGGTGATCTCCCCCGCCCGGGCCTTGGCGTAGAGGCCCTTGGGGTCGCGCCGCTCGCAGGTCTCGATCGGCGTGTCGACGTACACCTCGACGAAGGGGACGCCCGCGGCGGCGTGGGCGGCGCGGGCCCGGTCGCGGCCTTCCCGGTAGGGGGAGATGAGCGGCACGAGGGCCACCACGCCGGCGTCGGCCAGCAGCACCGCGACCTCGCCCGCCCGACGGACGTTCTCGTCGCGGTCGGCCGCCGAGAAGCCGAGATCCGCGTTGAGGCCGTGGCGCAGGTTGTCGCCGTCGAGGCGGTACGCGGGGCGGCCCGCCTCGACCAGCATCCGCTCGATCGCGACGGCGATCGTCGACTTGCCCGAGCCCGACAGACCGGTGAGCCACACCGTCGCGCCCCGGTGCGGACGCTCCTCGCGGCCGACCTCGCCGCCGTGCCAGGTGACGTTGGTGCTCACGGTGCGCTCAGCCGACCCGGTGGGTCACAGGATCATCCCGGCGCCGACGGTGGCGTTGGTGCCCTCGTCGATGAGGATGAAGCTGCCGGTGGTGCGGTTGCGCCGGTACTCGTCGGCGAACAGCGGCACGGTGGTGCGCAGCGACACGCGGCCGATCTCGTTGAGGCCCAGCTCGGTGGCCGTCTCATCGCGGTGCAGCGTGTTGACGTCGAGCCGGTACTGGAGGTCCTTCACCATCGCCCGGGCCGAACGGGTCGTGTGCTTGATGCCGTACTTGGTGCGGGGCGACAGGGCGGCGGTCTCGCTCATCCAGCACACCATCGCCTCGACGTCCTGGGTGACGGACGGCTGGTTGCCGGGTCGGCAGATCATGTCGCCCCGGGAGATGTCGATGTCGTCGGTGAGGCGGATGCTGACCGACATCGGCGCGTAGGCCTCCTCGACCGGACCGTCGGCGGTGTCGATCGCCATCACCCGGGACGTGAACCCCGACGGCAGCACGAGGACCTCGTCGCCGGGTCGGAACGAGCCGCCGGCGACGGTGCCCGCGTAGCCCCGGTAGTCGGGGTAGTCGGCGGAGTACGGCCGCAGCACGTACTGCACCGGGAAACGGGCATCGATCAGGTTGCGGTCGCTCGCGATGTGCACCTGCTCGAGCATGTGCAGCAGCGACGCACCCTCGTACCAGGGGCTGGCGTCGCTGCGCGTGACGACGTTGTCGCCGTGCAGGGCCGAGATCGGCACGAACGTGAGGTCGCTGACGTCGAGCTTGGCGGCGAAGTCGCGGAACTCGTCGACGATCTCCTGGAACCGCTCCTGGGACCAGTCGACGAGGTCCATCTTGTTGACGCACAGCACGAGGTGCGGGATCTGGAGCAGCGACGAGAGGAACGCGTGGCGCCGCGACTGCTCGACGATGCCGTTGCGGGCGTCGACGAGGATCAGGGCCACGTCCGCGGTCGACGCACCGGTGACCATGTTGCGCGTGTACTGGATGTGGCCGGGGGTGTCGGCGATGATGAACTTGCGGCGGGGCGTCGCGAAGTACCGGTAGGCCACGTCGATCGTGATGCCCTGCTCGCGCTCGGCCCGCAGGCCGTCGGTGAGCAGCGCCAGGTTGGTGTACTCGGCGCCCATCCGGGCCGACGTGGCCTCGACCGCCTCGAGCTGGTCCTCGAAGATCGCCTTCGAGTCGTAGAGGAGGCGGCCGATGAGCGTCGACTTCCCGTCGTCGACCGACCCGGCGGTGGCGAGGCGGAGCAGCTCGGACACTAGAAGTAGCCCTCCCGCTTGCGGTCCTCCATGCCGGCGTCGCTGATGCGGTCGTCGGCGCGGGTGGCGCCCCGCTCGGTGATCCGGGTGGCGGCGACCTCGGCGACGACCTCCTCGACGGTGGTCGCGGTCGACTCGACCGCGCCGGTGCCGGTGGCGTCGCCGATCGTGCGGAAGCGCACGGAGCGGGTCTCGACCACCTCGTCGTCGCCGACCGTCACGTGCCGCGACACCGCGATCCACATGCCGTCGCGGGCGACGACCTCGCGCTGGTGGGCGAAGTAGAGCGACGACAGGCGGACGTCGTCCTCGGCGATGTACTGCCAGATGTCGAGCTCGGTCCAGTTGCTGAGCGGGAAGACGCGGATGTGCTCGCCCTTGTGGTGGCGGCCGTTGTAGAGGCTCCACAGCTCGGGCCGCTGGTTCTTCGGGTCCCACTGGCCGAACTCGTCGCGGAAGCTGAACACGCGCTCCTTGGCCCGGGCCTTCTCCTCGTCGCGTCGGGCGCCGCCGAACACCGCGTCGAAGCCGTGCTCCTCGATCGCCTCGAGCAGCACGGGGGTCTGGATGCGGTTGCGGGTGGCGCCGGTGCCGGCGGGCTCGGTGACCTTGCCGGCGGCGAGGGCGTCGGGGACCGAGGCGACGACGAGGCGCAGCCCGTGGCGCTCGACCTCCTCGTCGCGGAACGCGATCACCTCGTCGAAGTTGTGACCGGTGTCGACGTGCATCACCGGGAACGGCAGCGGACACGGCCAGAACGCCTTGCGGGCGACGTGGAGCATGACCGCGGAGTCCTTGCCGCCGCTGAAGAGGAGCACCGGCCGCTCGAACTCGGCCGCCACCTCCCGGATGATGTGGATCGCCTCGGCTTCGAGGGCGCGCAGGTGGGACAACCGGTACGAGGGCGCGTCGGTCTGGGTGGGCACGGGCGACGATCGTAGTGGTGGGCGCCCGCGGCTCCGACTCGGAGCGACGGCGCCGCCGGTGGACCGACCGTCCGGCCGGCCCTCGGTCACGGGCCAGACTGGGCCGATGACCGACCCCGGTGCCTCCGTCCCGATCGCCTCGGCGGCCGACCACCAGCTCGCCGTGTCGCTCGCCGAGGAGGCCGGACACCTGCTGCTCGACCTGCGCGAGGAGCTCGCCGGAGCCGACCCGTCGACGCTGAAGCGTGAGGGTGACCGGCGCAGCCACGAGCTGCTGATGGCCCGACTCGCCGAGTCCGCCCCCGACGACGGCGTCCTCTCCGAGGAGGGCCGAGACAGCGCCGAGCGGCTGTCCCGTCCGCGCGTGTGGATCATCGATCCGCTGGACGGCACCCGCGAGTTCAGCGAGCCGCCGCGTTCGGACTGGGCGGTGCACGTGGCACTGGTGGCCGAGGGTCACCCGATCGCGGGTGCGGTCGGCCTGCCCGCCCGGGGCGTCACCCTCTCGACGCTGCACCCGTCGCCCACTCCCCCGGCACCGGAGGGTCCGCCGCGGGTGATCGTCAGCCGCAGCCGTCCGCCGAGGGTCGCCCTCGACATCGCCGACGCGCTCGGCGCCGAGCTGGTCGAGATGGGCTCCGCCGGGGCGAAGGTCGGCGCGGTCGTCACCGGCGGCGCCGACGTCTACCCCCACGCCGGCGGCCAGTACGAGTGGGACAGCTGCGCGCCGGTCGCCGCCGCCGAGGCCGCCGGGCTGCACTGCTCCCGCATCGACGGCGCGCCGCTCGTCTACAACCGACCCGACCCGTGGCTGCCCGACCTGCTGGTGTGCCACCCGACGATCGTCGACGCCGTCCTCGCCGTCACCCGTCGCTGAACAACCGCCCGCGACGGTCGGAGCCGCCGCCTAGGCCCCGGCGGTGGGCGGGGCGTCGTGGAGGCCGGGCACGCGGATGGCGATCACCGCGATGTCGTCGGCGGCCGACTGGGGATCGCGGAACGCGTCGACGGCGGCGATCAGGTGCTCGCTCACGCCCCGGGCCGAGGAGAGGCCGGCCGCCCGGTGCAACGACTCCATCAGGCGTCCCTCGCCGAACTGCTCCGGCCCGTCGCGGGCCTCGGTGACGCCGTCGGTGTACAGGACGAGCGAGTCGCCCGGGCGCAGCTCGAGCGTGACCTCCTGGAGCGTCGGGTCGGGCAGCACGCCGAGGAGGGTGCCGGACGCCTCGACCCGCTCGACCGAGCCGTCGGCGCGGACCAACACGGGCCGAGGATGGCCTCCGCACGACACCGATGCCCGAGTTCCCCCGCGGGACGGCGTCAGCTGCACGAGCACCGCCGTCGCGAAGCGGGTGTCGTCGATCTGGTCGAGGATCGCGTCGCTGGTCGCGCGGAGCAGGGCGGCCGGACCGGTGGAGCCGGGTACGCCGGGCAGGCCGGGGGCCACCGCCCGGAGGGTGTGGCGGAACAGCCCGGTCACCGCGGCGGCCGCCGGACCCTTGCCGCACACGTCACCGAGCACCACGTACCAGCCCTGCTCGGTCTCGAACACGTCGTAGAAGTCGCCGCCGATCTCGATGCCCGCCTCGGCGACCCGGTAGTCGGCCCACACGTCGAGGCCGGGGATGTCCGGCAGCGCCGGCGGCAGAAGCGTCTGCTGCAACGCCCGCGCCACCTCGGTGCGCGAGTCGAACAGCATCGCCGTGTCGACGGCGGTGGCGGCCCGGCCGGCCACGTTCTCGATCAGCGCCTGGTCGTCGGCGTCGTAGGTGCGCGAGCCGGACTTGACGAGGGTGATGCCGCCCAGCACCCGACCCCGGGCGATCAGCGGGGCGACGAGGGCCGATCGGGGGGCGAGGGTCTGGAGCAGGCGCAGCTCGTCGGGTCCGTCGGCCACCGCGCGGTAGTCGTCGTCGGTGATGTCCTCGAAGCGCTCGGACCGGGCGGTGCGCATGGCCCGCCGGACGCTCCAGAGGCCGTCGGTCGAGCGGGCGTCGAGGTGCCCCCGGAGCCGACGGACCAGGTCGGTCAGGCGGGGGTCGATGTGCACGACCGCCATCTCGGTGATCTCGCCCTCGTCGCTCAGGGCGTCGAGGCTGCACCAATCGGCGAAGCGGGGCACGAGCAGGCGGGCGAGGGTCTCGTAGACCTCGCGGGGGTCGAGGGTCGAGGCGAGGACGAGGCTGACCTCGGCGAGGATGGCGAGCCGTTCGCGGGACGCCTCGGCGGTGAGGCGGGCCTGGTGCTCGCGCTCGAGGAGCTTGAGCTTGATGTCCTCCATGACGTGGCGCTGGGTGACGTCGGTCGACACGCCGATCATCCGCACCGGTACGCCCTCGCCGGAGCGGATCACCCGGGCCCGGGTCTCGAGCCACCGCTCCTCGCCACCGGCGCGCACCACCCGGCTCACGTCGACGAGGTCCTCACCGGTGGACGCCGCCTCGACCAAGCGGGCGCGCAGCCGCTCGTGGTCCTCGCCGGCGATCCGCGCGATCCCGGCCGCGCCGCCGGCTCCCGGTGACCCGAGGCCGGTGATCGCCTCCATGCCCGAGGACCACTCGACCCGCTCCGAGCCGAGGTCCCACTCCCACGAGCCCATCCCGCCGGCCTCGAGCGACAGCTCCAGCCGGGCCCGGCTCTCCTGCTGGTGGGCGAGGGCGACCTTCTCGACGGTCACGTCCACGAAGATCAGTCCGACGCCGAACAGCTCGCCCCGGGTACGGCGGATCGGGAAGGCGTTGACCTGCCAGTGGCGACGGTCCGTGGCCGGGCCGGTCGGCAGGTCGAGCGGCGCCACCGCCTCGCCCTCGGCCAGCACCCGGGAGGCCAGGTCGGTCAGCTCTCCGGCGAGGTCGGGCAGCACGGCGGCCAGCGGCAGCAGGGACGTGTCGGCCGCGTCGAGCGCCGTGTGGTCGCCGACCACCAGCCCGTCGAGAGCCCGGTTGTGGTGCAGGACCCGGAGGTCGCGGTCGACCACCACCGCGGCGAGCGGGGCGTCGCCGAGGAGAGCGTCGAGGACGGTGCGCACCCGGACCCGCGCCCCCGCCTCGGCCTCGGAGCGCCGCGCCAGGCGGGCGGTGTCGGCCATGAGCGCGCCCTCGCGGACCACGATCTCGATCGTGCGCACGCGGTCGGGTGGGAAGCGGTCGGGCGACGCCGATACCAGGGCGATCACCCCGACGGTGCGATCGCCGGAGCGGAGCGGGACGGTGAGCCCGCACGCCGCCCCCATCGTGCGCCACGCCTCGACGACGCCGGGCGAGGGGTCGATCTCGGCGAGCCGGTCGGGCGGGTAGGCGAAGGCGCGGGTTAGCCCGGCGTGGAGGGACTCGCCGATCTCGGGAAGCTTCGTCGGATCGACCGGGGGGCCGTCGAGCAGGCGGCGGGCGAGCGGCTCCATCGTCGGGTCGACGTGGTGCGCGGCGACCCGGCGGAGGACGCCATCGGCGTCGACCAGGTGGAGGGTGCCCCAGTCGGCGAAGGACGTGACGACCATCTCGAGCAGGCGTCGCGACGCGTCCACGGGATCAGGTTCGAGCGCGACGGCCTCGCTCATCGCCGCCGCGAGGATCGAGGGCTGCGTTCCGCCCACGATCGACGGGTCCCGCGCCTCCGACCCTGACACCACGGCGCGACTGTAGGCGCGTCCCGGGCCGGTCGGCCACGGCGCGCAGCACGCCGTCACCCTCCGTGGCCCGCACGCAGCGTGCTGGTGTGGCCCGCCTGTGCGCGATCGGCGGTTCCGCCGTCAGCGTGGCCGCCCGGCCCCCGTCGAGAGCTCCAACACGAGCGCGACCCGGCCGGGTCACCGCGCGGGCATGACACCGCCGCCACCGGCGGGCCAGACTTCGCCCATGGACGTCGCACCCCGGTCCGAGGACCTCGCACGGGGGGCGTTCACCGACGTCGGCCCCTGGGTGGTGCCCGCCCGCCCCCCCTGGCTGGGAGCGGTCCCGGCCGAGCGCGAGCGCATCGCCGCCGCCCTCCCCGACCTCGTGCGGCCCGCCCGCGTACCACCGCTGGGCCGGCTGGTCCGCGTCGGTCGCCACCTGGTGCCGGCGGTGGGCCGGTGGGCGGTCGGCGCCCGCCGTCGGGGGGGACCGGAGTCGCGCCGCGACCTGGCCCGGCGACTCCGGATCGCGGCCGAGGCTTTGGGCCCCACGTACATCAAGCTCGGCCAGATCATCGCGTCGGGCGAGGGCCTCTTCCCCGCCGAGCTGGTGGCGGAGATGCGCCGCTGCCGGGACCAGGTGCCGCCGGAGCCCTTCGCCGTCGTGCGGGCGACGGTCGAGGAGGACCTCGGCCGGCCGCTCGAGAAGGTGTTCGCGTCGTTCGAGCGACGGCCGCTCGCCGCCGCGTCGATCGCCCAGGTGCACGTGGCGACGCTCCATCCCGACGATCCCGACGGCGAGCCGGTGCCCGTCGTGGTCAAGGTGCAGCGGCCCCGCATCGGGGAGCTGGTCGACGCGGATCTCCGGGTGATGGCGTGGATCGCCCCCCACCTGGTCGGCCGCATCCCGATCGCCGCCCTGGCCAACCCGCCGGCGCTCGTCGAGCTGTTCGCCGAGACGATCACCGAGGAGCTCGACTTCCGGGTCGAGGCGGCCAACATGCTCGAGGTCGCCGGCGTGTACGCGCGGCTCGGCCAGGACGCCTACGTCGTCCCCCGGCCGCACCCCGAGCTCGTGACCCGTCGGGTCCTCGTGATGGAACGGCTTTCGGGGTTCGCGTTCGAGGACGCCGAGGGCATGCGCGCCGCCGACATCGACACCCAGGCGTTGGTGCGCGCCGGGATGATCGGCTTCCTCGAGGGGGCGATGCTGCACGGCATCTTCCACGGCGACCTCCACGCGGGGAACCTGCTGGTGCTCGAGGACGGCCGCACCGCGCTGCTCGACTTCGGCATCACCGGTCGCATGGGCGAGACCCGGCGCCAGGCGTTCCTCCGCATGCTCGTCACCGCGACGATGAACGACGTGCGCGGCCAGCTCGAGGCGTTCCGCGACCTCGGTGCCCTGCCGGCCGACGTCGACGTCGACGAGGTGATCCGCGAGCTGAAGCTCGACGGCCCCGTCGTCGATCCGACCAACCTCACCCCCGAGCAGCTCACCGCCGAGATCCAGGCCACCACCAAGGCCCTCCTCGGCTACGGCGCCCGGCTCCCGAAGGAGCTGATGCTGTTCGTGAAGAACCTGGTCTTCCTCGACGGGGCGATCGCCACCCTCGCGCCCGACCTCGACCTGTTCGCCGAGATCGCCCACATCGCCACCTGGTTCGCCGACCACCACGGGGACCGAATCGCGGTCGAGGCCGGGGTCGAGGGCGGGGCCTGGTCGGTCGACATGGACGGCGTGCGCGCCCTCTACGGCGTATCGGGCGACACCAACGTGCTGACCCACCGGGAGGTGCAGGCGCGCCGGGACGTCATCGCCTCCCGCCTCGCCCAGCGCGAGCGCCCCCGACTGACACACGTCGTCGCCGACCGGGCCCGGGGTGCGTGGCGGCGCGTCCGCCCGTGAGGCTGGTCATCGCCCGCTGCCAGGTCGACTACGCCGGCCGGCTCACCGCCCACCTGCCGATGGCCGAGCGGCTCATCATGGTGAAGGCCGACGGCTGCGTGGCGATCCACGCCGACGGCGGCGCCTACAAGCCGCTCAACTGGATGAACGCCCCGAACACCCTCGTCGAGGACGACGGCCGGTGGACGGTCACCAACCCGAAGGGCGAGACGCTGACGATCACGATCGAGCGGGTGGTGTCGGACTCCGCCTGGGAGCTCGGCGTCGACCCGGGGCTGCAGAAGGACGGCGTCGAGGCGCACCTCCAGGTGCTGCTCGCCGAGCGCCCCGGCGCGCTGGAGGAGGGGATGACGCTGATCCGCCGCGAGCACCTCACCGACATCGGGCCGGTCGACCTGCTCTGCCGGGCCGCCGACGGCACCACCGTCGCCGTCGAGATCAAGCGTCGCGGCGAGATCGACGGCGTCGAGCAGCTCACCCGCTACGTCGACTTCCTCCGCCGCGATCCGCGCCTCGGCGAGGTCCGTGGCCTGTTCGTCGCCCAGCAGGTCAAGCCCCAGGCTCGCGTGCTGGCCGCCGACCGGGGCCTCGGCTGGCTCGAGGTCGACTACGACGAGCTCCGCGGCATCGAGTCCAACGTCCTCCGCCTCTTCTAGTCGCAACCGTTACATCCGGGGTCAGACCCCAGATGTAACAGAAGCCCGTTGTTACATCTGGGGTCTGACCCCGGATGTAACGCGGGCGCGGCGGTAGAGGGCGACCAGGTCGTCGACGGTGGCGCTCCAGCGGAAGCGGGCCCGGCGCCGGTGACCGGCGGCGATCAGCTCGTCGCGGCGGGCGTCGTCGGACGCGACCCGCTCCAGCGCGTCGGCGAGGGCGTCGACGTCGCCGGGATCGACCATCTCGGCCGCCTCGCCCACCACCTCGGGGATCGCCCCGGTCCGGGTCGTGACGACCGGGACCCCGGCGGCCATCGCCTCGAGCGGAACCAGGCCGAAGCCCTCGTAGACCGACGGGTAGGCGACGACCCACGCACCGCGCAGCAGCGCGACCCGCTCGTCGGTCGACACCCAGCCCAGGCGGTGGATCCGGTCCGCGTGGCGGGCGGCGGCGACCGCGCCGTCGAGGGCGTCCTTGCCCCAACCGTCGACACCGGCGATCACGAGCTGCAGCTCCGGGTCGCGCTCGGCCACCCGATCGAAGGCGGCGACCAGGCTGGGGTGGTCCTTGCGCGGCTCGACCGTGCCGACGGCGAGCACGTACCGCTCGACCCCCGCTCGGGCGCGGCCCGCCGCCGCGTCGCGGCCCGGCTCGTCGGGGCCCAGGTCCGGCGCGCCGTTGGCGACGGCCACGACGCGTGCCGGGTCGACGCCCAGGACCTCGGCCGCCTCGTCGGCGACGAAGCGGCTGGGGGCGTGCACCCACGCTCCGCCGGCGACGGCCCGGGCGACGAGCGCCGGGTAGTCGCGGGTGTAGCGGTCGACCAGTTCGGGGAACCGCCAGGCGGTCAGGTCGTGGACGGTGACCACCCGCGCCGCCGATCGGGCGGGCGGGACGACGAAGTTGGGGCCGTGAACCACGTCGACCGGGCCGGTCCAGGTCTCGATCGGCGGCCGATCGCCGCGGGCCCACGCCTCGCGCAACGGTCGGGCCGCCATCGGTCGCGTGGCCATCGTCACCCCGGGCGGCAGCTCGGCGGCCAGCCCGCCCCGGCCCCGCCAGGTGACGGCGAACCCCCGCACGGCGACGTCGGGCCGGGCGGCCAGGCCGGTCACCAGCTCGTGGGTCATCACCCCGACGCCGGTCCGCGCCCCGAGGAGGCTGGTGACGTCGATCGCCACGGTCAGCAGCGGGTCGACGGCCATCGGCGCGACCATAGGGGCCGGGGCCCACCCGGGCGCCCGAGGCCGTGGCGTCGGGCGAGCCCCGGCCCGAGCGGCCCGTCGCCGACGAAGGCGACACCGCGCCGAGGGCCCCGTCGCCGAAGCCCGTCCCCGACCGACTCAACTCACATGTCGTCGCCCGCTGCCGACTCGCACAAGGTGCCCCTCCGACCGCTCCGTCCCCGGCCGCGCCCCGGCACCGGTCGGCGGGTCGGTCCCGTCCTCCTCGCGCTGACCGTCCTCCTGGGCGGCGTCACCGCCCTCCCGGCCGCCGCCGCGCCGTCCGACGCCATCTCGGGCGGATCGGCGGACGGATCCTCGACCGGGTCGGACGGGGCCCCGCGCTTCGAGGCGGTCGCGACCAGGGGCCACACCGTGGCCTCGCAGGTCGACCTGGCCGCGCCGAGGGCGCAGACCGGAGGGGCGGACGTCGCCCCCACGGGCTGGACGACCGTGGTCGACCTCCTGCCCGGCACCCAGATGGTCGCGCTGACCTGGGACGTAACCCGTGCCGGAGCGGAGGGTGCGGGAATCGGCGGCGTCTCGGTGCGACCGGTGTCCGACGGCGAACCCGGCGCCTGGCTGATCCGCACGGGCGAGGGCGCCGGCGAGGAGGGCGGCGATCGCGACGGGTCGGACCTGATCTGGCTGGGCGACCACGCGGACGCCGTCGAGATCCGGGTCGATGCGGGCCCGCTGGTCGACCTGCGCCTCCTGCGCATGCGCTACGAGGAGGGCGAGCCGGAGATCGTCCCGGTCGAGGAGGCGGTCCCGGGCCGCACCGCGGCTGGTGACGTGGCCCAGCCGACGATCCGACCGCGGAGCGACTGGGCGTCGGGCGACTGGCGCCACACCTACTCCGGCTGTGCCGGCGGACCCCAGGTGGCCGACCGGCTCGACCACGTGGTCGTCCACCACTCCGCCGGGGTGAACGGGTACACCGCGGCCCAGGTGCCGGGGATCATCGACGGGATCTACCGGTACCACACGACCGGCCTGGGCTGGTGCGACATCGCCTACAACCTCCTGATCGACGCCTACGGCACGATCTGGCAGGGCCGGTCCGGCGCCCTCGGTGCCCCGGTCGTCGGCGCCCACGCCGCCGGCTTCAACACGAGGAGCATGGGCGTGTCGCTGCTCGGCCAGTTCCAGCCGGGCGCGACGCCGGCCGCCGCCGCGCCCTCCACCGCGATGCTCGACGCCGCCGCCCGTGCGATCGCGTGGCTGCTGGCGCGGCACGACCTCGATCCCCACGGGACGACGACGGTCACCAGCGGCGGCAACGGCCGGTACGCGGCCGGTACCGCCGTCACCCTGCCGGTCGTCAACGTCCACCGCGACACCTCCTACACGGCGTGTCCCGGCGACAACGTCGTCGCGCGCATGGCCGCCCTCCGCGACGCCGTCGCCGCGCGGATGGACGACGACACCACCCCGCCGCCACCACCGCCGCCGTCCATGTCCTGGACGCCGTTCGCCACCGTCGAGGACCTCGTGTGGCGCCAGTACGTCGACGTGCTCGGCCACCCGGGCACCTACGCCGCCCGGCTGTGGTGGCACCAGGCGCTGACCGCGGGAACGACCAACCGCAACGCCCTCGTGTCCGGCCTGGTCAACTCGGGCGAGGCCGAGCGCCGCAACGGCTCGATCGTTCGCCTCTACCTCGCCTACTTCGGGCGGGTGCCCGACCACTCCGGGATCCGCTACTGGTGGGCCCAGCGAGAGGCCGGCGCGACGGTGCGGTACGTCTCGCAGGCGTTCACGTTCTCCACCGAGTTCAAGAACCGGTACGGCGCGCTGACCAACACGGCGTTCGTACGCCTCGTCTACCGCAACGTGCTGGGCCGCGAGCCCGACGCCTCCGGCCTCGCCTACTGGGTCGACCAGCTCGAGCGGGGACGCGAGAACCGCGGCGGCGTCATGGCGCAGTTCTCCGAGTCGCCCGAGAACAAGGCGGCCCGCGACGTCGAGGTCGACGTCATCGTCGTCCACGAGGTGATGCTCGCCCGGGCCATCTCGTCCCCGAGTTGGGCGACGTGGGTCGACCGGACCCGCACGTCCGGGCTCGCCCCGCTGATCGGCCAGATCTTCGGGTCGGCCGAGTACGCCGCCCGCGTCGGCTGACCCCCGCCCGGCGACGCGGGTCATACTGACGGCGAGCCGGAGGGCGTCCCTCCGGCGGATCGTCCCCAACCGCGCCGCCGATGCCCCACGCCCCGACCCCCGACCGCCGAGCGATGGACGAGGTGACCGAGCGCGCCCTGGCGGCCGTCGACGATCCGACCCTGGTCCACGAGCGGCCGGCCCGGCGCCTCGAACAGGTCGAGTTGACCGCCCGACGGGTGGCGCGCCGCCTGCCCGAGCCCGCCCAGGCCGGCCTGCGGCGGGTGGCGGCCAAGGGCCGCTCGCTCCTCGCGACCGGCGACGAG
>Ga0123333_10001505_pt1 | contig 24611 bp, 20 predicted proteins | sample BioC12SIPDNA_3_FD_89957 | JGI IMG/M metagenome (GOLD analysis project Ga0123333, IMG submission 89957) | Anaerobic biogas reactor microbial communites from Washington, USA - Biogas_R2_B C12 SIP DNA | ecosystem: Engineered > Bioreactor > Anaerobic > Unclassified | place: Washington, USA... | reverse complement strand
GACGCCCGTCGTGCACCTGGTGTGCAACTTCGGCAAGGGCGTGGACGGCAAGCCGGCCACGCTCACCCACGACGAGGTCACCACCCTGTTCCACGAGATGGGGCATGGCCTGCACCAGCTGCTGACCGAAGTGGGCGAGCCCGGCGTGGCCGGCATCGACGGCGTGGAGTGGGACGCGGTCGAGCTGCCCAGCCAGTTCATGGAGAACTTCTGCTGGGAATGGGAGCGGGTGCGGGCGATGAGCCGGCACGTCGACACCGGCGAGCCGCTGCCGCGCGCGCTGTTCGATCGCATGCTCGCGGCGAAGAACTTCCAGAGCGGCATGTTCACGGTGCGCCAGCTGGAGTTCGGCCTGTTCGACATGGCCCTGCACCACGGCTACGACCCGGGACGCGAGACCGTGCAGCAGGTGCTCGACCGGGTGCGCGCGGAAGTGGCGGTCAACCTGCCGCCGGAGTGGAACCGGTTCCAGCACCAGTTCAGCCACATCTTCGCCGGCGGCTACGCGGCCGGGTACTACAGCTACAAGTGGGCCGAGGTGCTGAGCGCCGACGTTTATGCAGCATTCGAGGAAGCGCCGGGACAGGAGCGCGAGGTGGGCCGGCGCTTCCTGCGCGAGGTCCTGGCCCGCGGCGGCAGCCGTCCGGCCGCGGAGAACTTCCTCGCCTTCCGTGGCCGCGCTCCCAGCATCGACGCCCTGCTGCGCCATACCGGCATGGCACCAGGGGCCGTCGTGACGCCGTCTTGACGCCCGGTTAAGCGAAGCTGCGTCTAATTGGCGTCGGTTCCAGCCCTCCCCCGAGGTGCCCTTGCGACGCCGACACCTGATCGTGGCCGGCGCGTCGCTGCCATTGCTGTGCCCGCTGCCCGGCCTGGCGCCGTGGACGCGGGCGATGGCCGGCGATGCCGTGCCCTTCGACGCCTCCACCGTGCCCGCGCTGGCGCGGGAGCTTGCCGCGCGCCCCTTCCGGCCGCCGTCGCGCGAGCTCCCCGCGGCGCTGGACGCCATCGACTACGATGCCTTTCGCGACTACCGCTTCCGCTCCGACCACGCGCTCTGGCGCGACGGCGGCCGCTTCCAGGCGCAGCTGTTCCACCGCGGCTTCATCTTCAAGGAGCGCATCGACCTGCATGAGGTCGAGGGCGGGCGGGCGCGTCCGCTGCCTTACCGCCGCGACCGGTTCGATTTCGGGCCGCAGCCGCCCCCGCCGGACGATCCCGCGCTCGGCCACGCCGGTTTCCGGCTGCACGCGCCGGTCAACCGCGAGGACTACTTCGACGAACTGTGCGTGTTCCTCGGCGCGAGCTACTTCCGCGCCGTCGCGCGCGGCCTGGCCTATGGCCTGTCGGCCCGCGGCCTGGCGCTGGGCAGCGGCGACCCGGGCCCCGAGGAGTTCCCCGTGTTCCGCGCCTTCTGGCTCGAGCGCCCGGCGCCCGACGCCGACACCGCGGTGGTCCACGCCCTGCTCGACAGCGCCAGCGTCGCCGGCGCCTACCGCTTCGCGATCCGCCCGGCCGGCGGGCAGACGCGGATGGACGTGGATGCGCGCCTGTACCCGCGCGTGGCGCTGCGCAATGCCGGCATCGCGCCGCTCACCAGCATGTTCGAGTTCGACCACGGCGACCGCGCCGGCGTCGACGACTTCCGTCCCGCGGTGCACGACTCCGACGGGTTGGCGCTGCTGACCGGCAGCGGCGAGCAGGTCTGGCGCCCGCTGCGCAACCCGCCGGAGATCTCGCACAGCGGTTTCCAGGACAATGACCCGCGCGGCTTCGGCCTGATGCAGCGCAAGCGCGACTTCGCCGACTTCCAGGATGCCGAGGCGCGGTACGAGCGACGCCCCAGTGCCTGGGTGGAGCCGCTGGACCGCTGGGGGCCGGGCGCAGTGCATCTGGTCGAGCTGCCGACCGGCAACGAGTTCGCCGACAACATCGTCGCCTTCTGGCGTCCGCGCGCGCCGCTGGCCGCGGGGCGGGAGCATCGCTTCCGCTACCGCCTGCACTGGTGCGCCGACCATGCCTGGCGGCCCGAACTGGCGCGCGCGGTCGCCACGCGCAGCGGGCTGGGCGACGCCGAGAGCGAGCGCCCGCGCCAGTACGTGGTCGATTTCCAGGGGGGGCGCCTGGACGCGCTGGGCGCCGACGCCGCGCCGCGCGTCGAGGCCAGCGCCTCGGCCGGCGAACTGCGCAACCCGGTGGCCTACCGGCTCGAGGCCAACGGGCGCTGGCGCCTGTCCTTCGAACTGTGGCCGGGCGACGCCCGGGTGGTCGAGCTGCGCGCCCGGCTGCTCGACGCCGCCGGCGCGCCCCTGAGTGAAACCTGGCTGTCGAGGTGGCCGTCGTGAACAGGATCGTCGACATCACCATCGTCCGGCCGGTCGAGGAGGCCGACCATCCGCTGCTACCCTGGATGCCGCCCGAGGCGCCGCTGGAGATGCCCGTGCAGTCGCTGGACGCCGGCCGGCTGGCGCGCGGCCGCCCGTCCAGCTCGCCGGCGACGATCGGCCGCCGCCGCGCGCTGGTGTTCGGCACCACCGCGGGGCTGACCCTGGTCGCCGCCTACCAGCTGTGGTGGCTGCTGCGCGCGGGCGGGATCGCCCTGCTCGAGGCGATCGTGCTGGCGCTGTTCGTGCCGCTGTTCGCCTGGATCGCGTTCTCGTTCGCCACCGCGGTCGCCGGCTTCGTGCAGCTGCTGCGCAGGCGTCCTTCGTCGCTCGACATCCCGGTGGACGGCCCGCTGCCCGCGCTTTCCACCCGCACCGCGCTGCTGGTGCCGGTGTACAACGAGGATCCGCGGCGCACCTTCGCCGGCGTCCAGGCGGTGCTCGAGTCGGTGGTGGCCACCGGCCGCGGCGCGCACTTCGAGTGCTTCATCCTCAGCGACACCCGCGACCCGGACATCGCGGCGGCGGAGAAGGGCGCCTTCCTGGCCCTGCGCGCCCGGCTTGGCGACCGGATCGGCGTGTACTACCGGCGGCGCCAGGACAACCGCGAGCGCAAGGCCGGCAACATCGCCGACTGGGTGCGCCGCTACGGCGGCGCGTTCGCGCACATGCTCATCCTCGACGCCGACAGCCTGATGGAGGGGGCCACCCTGGTGCGCCTGGCCGCGGCGATGGAGCGCCACCCGGACCTGGCACTGGTCCAGACCCTGCCGCTGGTGGTCAACGGCAACACCGTGTTCGCGCGCATGCAGCAGTTCTCGGGCCGCGTCTACGGCCAGGTGATCGCGCACGGCGTGGCCTGGTGGCACGGCGCGGAGGGCAACTACTGGGGCCACAACGCGATCATCCGCACCCGCGCCTTCGCCGCCTGCGCCGGACTGCCGGTGCTGCAGGGGCGGGCCCCGTTCGGCGGCAGCGTGCTCAGCCACGACTTCGTCGAGGCCGCGCTGATGCGCCGTGGTGGCTGGGCGGTGCACATGGCGCCGGCGCTGGCGGGCAGCTACGAAGAGGGCCCGCCGTCGCTGACCGACATGCTGGTGCGCGACCGCCGCTGGTGCCAGGGCAACCTGCAGCACGCGCTGGTGGTGCCCGCGCGCGGGCTGCACTGGGTCAGCCGCAGCCACCTGCTGGTGGGCATCGGCCACTACCTCACCGCGCCGATGTGGGCGATGCTGATGCTCGTGGGCCTGGCGATCCCGCTGCAGGCCAGCGGGCCGTTCGCGCCCGCCGGCGCCGCCTACGCGCCGCTGGCCTACTGGCGCGAGGCCGATCCCAGCCGCTTCCTGTGGCTGTTCGCCCTGACCATGGTGCTGCTGTTCGCCCCCAAGTTGCTGGGCCTGCTGGCGACCCTGCTCGACCGCCGGCTGCGCCGCGCCTGCGGCGGCGGCTGGCGGCTGGCGGCCGGCGCGGTGCTCGAGACCGTGCTGGCGGCACTGATGGCGCCGGTGACGATGTACCTGCAGTCGCGCGGCGTGGCCGAGGTGCTGGCCGGCCGGGACTCGGGCTGGAACCCGCAGCGCCGCGACGACGGCAGCCTGCCGATGTCCGAGCTGCTCTCGCGCTATGGCGGCATGACCCTGTTCGGGCTCGGCGCGGCGATGGCCGCGTACCTGGTCTCGCCCGGGCTGGCGGCGTGGATGTCGCCGGTGATCGCCGGCCTGGTCCTGTCGATCCCGGTGGTGGCGCTGACCTCGTCCCCGGGCGCGGGGGCCTGGCTGCGGCGCAGGGGCATCTTCGCGACCCCCGAGGAGACCGCGCCGCCGGCGATCCTGCGGCGGGCGGCGGAGTTGCGGCGGGGGGAGTGAGGCGGGCGCGCGTTGCCGGCGTGTCCCGGAATCGATCCGCCGGCTCCACCGGCGCGATTGCTCCCCGGCCCTCCCGCAGGCGTGGGAGAGGCACTTGCGCCAAACCACCCCCAGACCCCAGGTCCCGCAACCTGCTCCCTCCCCCGCCTGCGGGGGAGGGCCGGGTGGGGGTCGCGCCAGCCGCGATGTCGTCACCCGCCCCAGGCCGCCAAAAAAAAACGGGAAACCGCTGGTTTCCCGTTGAATCCGGCGTCCGCCGGAGGACTGGTGTTGTGGCCCGGGCAGACTAGCCCGTGACGGAATCTGATGCAATACCTTAAATTATCGACGCTAAATTATTGATTTTACTTGTCGTCGAGGATCAGGGCCTCGCGCTTGCGCTGGCGCCTAGCCTCGCGCGGCTCGGACCAGGCATTGTTGAACAGGGCCGGCTCCCAGGAGCCGTAGGTGGGATTGGCCAGCATCCACCAGCGCTCGCCGAACCAGTCGCGGTGCCCCTCCAGCAGCGCCGCGCGCGCCTGCGGCGTATTGGCCACAACCTCGACGAAGTCGCCCAGCTGGTCGCCGAACTGCATCAGCACCCGGTACTGGCGGCCGGCCAGCAGGCGCCGGCAGCGCTTCTCCGATCCCTGCTGCTCGCAGCCGGCGACATGGGTGCCCAGGCCGAGGAAGACCCCGTCGTCCGCGGCCGGGAACCCGGCTGCGCGCAGGTTCGTCAGGGTGGCCTCGCCCAGGTGCGCGGCGCGGTTGGACAGGTAGACCAGGGTCACGCCGCGAGCGTGGGCGGCGCGCGCGAACTCCAGCGCCCCGGGCACCGGCCTGGCTTGGCGCTCCTCGACCCACTGCGCCCAGCTGGCCTCGTCGTACTCGCCGCCGTTGGCCACCAGCCGCGCCTGGTAGGGCGAGTTGTCGAGCACGGTCTCGTCGATGTCCACGATCACCGCGGGCGGCAGGCCGGTCGCGGGGCCGGCCTCCGCGCGTTCTGCCGGCGCCAGCGCATCCCACTCGGGATCGGCGAGCGCCTGGTCGAGCCGGGCGGCGGCGGCGCGGTAGATCGACACCGCGTTGGCCCGGTACTCGGCCGAGCGCTGCACCCACAACACCGCGTTGAGGTTGTCGTCCGCGGCCACGGTCGCGGCCGGCGCGGAAGTCGCGGCGCGCGGCGGGGCGGAAGCGCATCCGGCGAGGGTCAGGGCGGCCAGCAGGACCGCGGAAACGAGTGGCTTGCGCATGGGGCGTGCCTCCTGGCGGGGACGGGGGGGCGAGTGTAGCGGGGTGCCGGTGGCCGGCCCGGGGGCGGACGGCTCAGTCCTCGAGCAGCGCGCGGATCGAGGCGAAGCCGGCGCTGGCCCGCTCGGCGCGGCGGGCGGCGTCGGCTTCGGGATCGGCGCCGTCGCGCTGCAGCTCGGCCGCGGGCAACTCGTCGAAGAAGCGGCTCGGGACCAGTCGCACCTTCGTGCCCCAGCGCTGCGCCTCGCGGCTGTAGGACAGCCACAGCTGCTCCTTGGCGCGGGTGATGCCGACGTAGAGCAGGCGGCGCTCCTCGTCGAGCCTGCCCTCGTCGAGGCTGGACTCGTGCGGCAGGGTCGAATCGTCCATGCCGACGATGAACACGTAGCGGAACTCCAGGCCCTTGGCCGCGTGCAGGCTCATCAGCCGCACCTGGTTGCCGGGGTCGCCCTTGTCGGCGTGCGAGAGCAGGGCCAGTTGCGCGGCCAGTTCGCCCGGCCCGGAGATGGTGGCGCCCTCGAACCAGTCGGCGAGTTCGTCGAGGTTGCCGCGGCGCAGCCTGAACAGCTCCTCGCTGCGGCACTGCTCGCGCAGCGCGGCGACCAGTCCCGACTTCTCGTTGAGCCTGCGCACCAGTTCGGTCGGCGGCAGCCGCGCGGCGTCGGCGCGCAGGCCACGGACGATGTCGGTGAAGGCGCCCAGCGCGTTGGCCACGCGCGGCTGCAGCTGCTTGAGCAGCGACATCGACTCGGCCGCGCGCGCCAGCGGCAGGCCGGCGTGTTGCGCCATCTCCGCCAGCTTCGCCAGCGAGGTCGCGCCGATGCCGCGCGAAGGCGACTGCACTGCGCGCAGGAACGCCGCGTCGTCCTCGGGATTGGCGATCAGGCGCAGCCAGGCCAGCGCGTCCTTGACCTCGCCGCGGTCGAGGAACGCGGTGCCGCCGGACAGGTGGTAGGGGATGCGCAGCAGCTGCAGCGCCTTCTCCAGCGGCCGCGACTGGTGGTTGCCGCGGAACAGGATGCAGAACTCGCCCCATTCGACCTTGCGCGAGGTGGCGAGGAAGTGGATCTCGCCGGCCACGCGCTCGGCCTCGTGCGCGGCGTCGCGGCATTCCCAGACCCGGATCCGCTCGCCGTCGGGCTGCGCGCTCCACAGGGTCTTGGGATGCTCGTGCGGGTTGTGCGCGATCAGCGCGTTGGCCGCGCGCAGCACGCGGTTGGGACAGCGGTAGTTCTGCTCCAGCTTGACCACGACGAGGTCCGGGTAGTCGCGGGCGAGCTGGGCGAGGTTCTCCGGGTTGGCGCCGCGCCAGGCGTAGATGCTCTGGTCGTCGTCGCCCACGCAGGTGAAGTTGGCCCTCGGCCCGGCGATCGCCTTGAGCAGGCGGTACTGGGCGTCGTTGGTGTCCTGGCACTCGTCCACCAGCAGGTAGCCGATGCGCTCGCGCCACGCGGCCACCGCCTCCTCGCTGCCCTCCAGCAGCTGCACGGGGAGCCGGATCAGGTCGTCGAAGTCGACCGCGTTGAACGCCGCCAACCGCTGCTGGTAGCGCGCGTACAGCGCCGCGGCCTCGTGCTCGCGCGCGCTGCGCGCGGCTTCGGCCGCCTGCTCGGGAGACAGCCCGGCGTTCTTGACGCTGGACACCAGCGACTGCATCGCCTGCACCGCGTCGGGCTTGGCCCCGGGCATCAGGTCGCGCAGCTGCGCGAGCACGTCGTCGCTGTCGAAGATCGAGAAGCCGCGGCGCAGGCCGACGCGGGCGTGCTCGACCTGCAGGATCCTCAGCCCCAGCGCGTGGAAGGTGCACACGGTCAGGCCGTCGGCCGCGTCGCCCTTGATCCGCTTGGCCACGCGCTCGCGCATCTCGCGCGCCGACTTGTTGGTGAAGGTGATCGCCGCGATCCGCCTGGCCGGGTAGCGGCCGCTGCGGATCAGGTGCGCGATCTTCTCCACGATCACCCGGGTCTTGCCGCTGCCCGCGCCGGCGAGCACGAGCATGGGGCCTTCGACGTGGGCGACGGCGGCGGACTGCTGGGGGTTGAGGCCGTGCATCGGGGAACTGCGTGGAGCGGCCGTGCATTCTACCCGCCGGGCGGGGTCCGCCGGCCGCGGCCCGGTCCGAGGTCCGCCCGGCCCGCGGGCCGGCCCGCGCGGACGGTAGAATCGCCCGATGGCCAAGCTGTACTTCTACTACTCGGCGATGAACGCGGGGAAGACCACGACCCTGCTGCAGTCGGCGCACAACTACCGCGAGCGCGGGATGCGGACCCTGATCCTGGTCCCGACACTCGACCACCGCGCCGGCAGCGGCACCGTGGCCTCGCGCATCGGCCTGTCGGCCAGCGCCACGGCGTTCGACCGCGGCGCAGACCTGCACGCGCTGGTCGGGGCGGACATCGCCCGCCACGGCCCGCTGCACTGCGTGCTGATCGACGAGGCCCAGTTCCTGGCCCGCGACCAGGTCTGGCAGCTGGGCGAGGTGGTCGACGCGCTCGGCGTGCCGGTGCTGTGCTACGGCCTGCGCACGGACTTCCGCGGCGAACTGTTCGAGGGCAGCCAGTACCTGCTGGCCTGGGCCGACGAGCTGGTCGAGATCAAGACCATCTGCCACAGCGGCAGCAAGGCCACGATGACCGTGCGCGTGGACGAACACGGGCGTGCGGTCAACGAGGGGCCGCAGGTCGAAATCGGCGGCAACGAGCGCTACGTCTCGGTCAGCCGCGCCCAGTTCAAGCGCATCACCCGCGGCGAGGACCGGGTCGAGCCCGTGCGACCGCCGGGCGGCTGATCGCGCGGCCCATGCAGTCGGCGTGCAGGCCCGCGATCTCGCGCGCCAGCGCGCCGCCTTCCGGCTGCGCCTGCGCCACCAGGGTTTCCAGCGACTGGAAGCTGGCCACGGCCAGGTCGCGTTCGCCAGGCGCGCGGCAGCGCACGTCCGCGGCGTAGGCGCGCGCCAGCCAGCCGGCCTTGCGCAGTTCGACGTTGTCCGGGTCGAGTTCGGCGAGCGCGTCGAGCCGGGTCAGCGCCCCGGGATCGCCGCCCAGGGCCTCGTGCCGGGCCAGCGAGATCTCCGCGCGACGGGTGTGCGAATGGCGCGCGCCATAGGCGCTGCGGGTGAGCGACTGCGCCTGGCGCAGCGTCTCCCGGGCGTCGGCATGGCCGAGCGCCGCCTCGACCTCGCCGACCAGGCGCAGGGTGTCGCCCACCAGGCCATGGCGCGGGCCGAATGCCTCGCGCCGCAGCGCCAGCGATTCGCGCAGCAGCGGCAGCGCGTCGGCGTGGCGGCCGAGGCCGTGCAGCAGCATGGCCTGGTTGAACAGGCCGGCTGCCAGCGGCGGGCCGCCGCCCTCGCGCCAGATGTCCACCGCGGCCGACATCTCGCGCAACGCGGTGTCCACGTCGCCCCGCTCCCAGGCCACGATCGCCAGGCTGTTGCGGCTGCGGGCGACGTCGGAATGGCGTTCGCCCAGGCGGGCGGTCATCCAGTCCAGGGTGTCGCGGAACTCCGCCTCGGCCTCGGTGAAGCGGCCCAGGTCGACATGCAGCGCGGCCAGCTGCCGGCGCGCGTCGATGGTGGCGTGGTGGCTGGCCCCGCGCAGCTCCAGCGCCAGGGCCAGCGCCTGGCGGCAGTCGCGCTCGGCGGCCGGCAGGTCGCCGGCCTCGCGCTGCAGCGAGCACAGGTTGCGCAGCAGGTCGATCGCGAGCGGGTGCCGTGCGCCTTCGCTGCCGCGCAGCAGGGTCAGGGCCGAACGGGTGCCGTCGAGGGCGCGCGCGGTGTCGCCGGCGGCCGCGTGCAGCGCGGCCAGGTCGCTGAGGTTCTCGACCATGCCCGGGTTGTCGCCGAGCTGATCGCGGCGCAGGCCGAGCGAACGCACGTACAGCGCGCGCGCCTCCGACAGCCGTCGCGCCGCGGCGTGGCAGCGGCCGAGCTGGGTGTAGAACGCGGACACCGGCAGCGGCAGGCGGCGTTCGTGGTCGCGGGCCAGGCCGGCGAGCGGCTGCATCCGGGCCTCGCAACCGGAGATGTCGCCCTTGAGCCGCAACACCCGGCCCAGATCGGTGGCCGAGCGCAGGCGCAGGCTGGCGGGCGCGTCGTCGAGCGATTCGATCAGCGCGGCCTGCCGCAGCAGCACCTCCAGTGCCTCGTTGTAGTCGCCCAGGCCGGTGCGCAGCCGCGCGACCACGCCCAGCAGCTCGGCGCGCGCCTCGGGCTGGCGCGCCAGTTCGCTCTCGATCCTGCGCTCGCCGTTCTCGATCAGCTGGCGCACGTCCACCGAGGCGTCCGAGGGCACGTCGCCGGCGGTCTCGAACAGCCCGACCACGAAGTCCTGCATCGCCTGCGCGCGGGCCGACTCCTGCAGCGCCTGGCGTGCCTGCCAGGCCACGATCGCCAGCGCGCTCACCAGCACCACCGCGATCGCCGCGGCGGTGGACAGCGCCCAGCGGTGCCGGCGCACGAACTTGCCGATCCGGTAGGGCAGGCTCTGCGGGCGCGCGTGCACCGGCTTGCCGTCGATCCAGCGCTGCAGGTCCAGCGCCAGCGCCTCGACCGAGGGGTATCGCTGCTCGGGCTTCTTCGACAGCGCCTTGAGCACGATGTTCTCGAGGTCGCCCGCCACCTCGCGCGCGCGGCGCCTGGCGCGGGTGTCGGGCGTGCCGTCTTCCGCGGCCGCGCGCTGCAGCACCAGCGAGGGCCGCTGCGGATCGTGGTTGAGGATCGCGTCCTCCCACTGGGCGTCGGTCGGGCGCTTGAGCTGGTATGGCTTGCGCCCGGCCAGCAGCTCGTACAGCACCACGCCCAGCGAATACACGTCGGTCATGGTGGTGACCGGCTCGCCGCGGATCTGCTCCGGCGCGGCGTAGTGCAGGGTGAAGGTGCGCAGGCCGGTGCGGGTCTGCTCGGGCGCGTGGTCGGGGGTATCGAGCAGCTTGGCGATGCCGAAGTCCAGCAGGCGCACGTCGTCCAGCGGCGTGACCAGGATGTTGGACGGCTTCAGGTCGCGGTGCACGATCAGGTTGGTATGGGCGTGGCTCACCGCCTCGCATACCTGCAGGAACAGCTGCACGCGGGTGGCCACGCCGGGGTCGCGCGCGCGGCACCAGTCGGTGATCGGCTCGCCCTCGACGTACTCGAGCGCGAGGTAGGGCTGGTTGTCGCTGCTGATGCCGGCATCGAGCAGGCGCGCGATGTGCGGGTGTTCGAGCCGCGCCAGGATCTGCCGCTCGCGGGTGAAGCGCAGCCGCAGGCCGGGGTCGGCCAGGCCCGGGCGCAGCAGCTTGAGCGCGACCCGGCGTTCGTACAGGCCGTCTGCGCGGCGCGCCAGCCAGACCTGGCCCATGCCGCCCTCGCCGAGCATGCGCTCGAGTTCGTACGGGCCGACGCTCGCGCCCGGCTGCACGCCGAGCGGAGGCGCGATCAGCGGTTCGGAGAGGAAGTCGTCGCCCTCGGCCTCGAGCGCCAGCAGCTCCTCGAGGTCGTCGGCCAGCTGCGGGTCGTCCTCGCGCAGCGAGGCCAGGCTGCTGGCGCGCGCGGCCTGGTCGAGTTCGAGCAGGGCGTCGAGCAGCGGCGACAGGCGCTGCCAGCGATCCGGATCCATCGCGCTATCCCCCCGCGCGCGGCGCGTCCGGGGTGCCGGTCCGCGGCGGGCGGGCGGCGGCGCGTGGCCCGTGGCCCGTGGACTGGCGTTCGCGTCGGGCGTTCTCCCCCGTCACGCCGTGCGTCCCGTCATGAATCCTGCAGCGACGCCAGCAGGAACATCCTGGCCTTCTGCCAGTCGCGGCGGATGCTGCGGTCGGACCGGCCCAGCAGGGTGGCGATCTCGGCCTCGGACAGGCCGCCGAAATAGCGCAGTTCCACCACCTGCGCGAGCCTGGCGTCGACCGCCGCCAGCCGGTTGAGCGCGACGTCCAGCGCCAGCATGTCCTCGTCCAGGCGCAGGCCGCCCTCGATGTCCTGGGGCAGGTCGGTCACCCGGTGCAGGTCGCCGCCGCGCTTCTGCGCCAGGCGCTGGCGGGCGTAGTCGATCACCACGCTGCGCATCGCCGAGGCGGCATAGGCGAAGAAGTGCGCGCGGTCGTCGAACTGGATTTCCTTGCGCCCGATCAGCTTCAGGTAGGCCTCGTGCACCAGCGCGGTGGCGTCGAGCGTCTGCCCCATCTGACCGGCGAGCTGGCGCCGGGCCATGGTGTGCAGTTCCTGGTACAGGCGGGCGAGGACCTGGTCGAGCGCGCCGCGGTCGCCGCCGCGGGCGGCGTCCAGCCAGAGGGTGATGTCAGCGGGGTCGGCCATGCATTCCTGTACCCGTGCGGTCAGCGTCCGGACTATACCGCGACGGCGCGTGCGCCGTGGACGGGTCAGCGCTGGCAGCGCGCGCACCAGACCGTGGCGCGCTGCCCGATCAGGCCCTGGCGTAGCGGCCGGCCGCAGCGCGGGCAGGGTTCGCCGCCGCGGCCGTAGGCCAGCAGTTCCTGCTCGAAATAGCCCGGCGCCCCGTCGGGGGCGAGGAAGTCGCGCAGCGTGGTGCCGCCCCGGGCGATGGCGTGGGCGAGGATGGCGCGGACCGCGTCGGCCAGTACGCGGTAGCGGTCGCGCGAAACCCGGCCGGCCTGGCGCAGCGGGGAGATGCCGGCCACGTGCAGGGCCTCGGCGGCGTAGATGTTGCCCACCCCGACCACGATCCGCTGGTCCATCAGGAAAGCCTTCACCGGCGCCCGCCGGCCACGGCTGCGGGCGAACAGGTAGTCGCCGTCGAACGCGTCCGACAGCGGCTCGGGGCCGAGGCCCTGCAGCAGCGGGTGGACCTCGCCCGGCGGTTGCCACAGCAGGCAGCCGAAGCGGCGCGGGTCGTTGAAGCGCAGCACCCGCCGCGCGTCGAGCGCGAGGTCGACGTGGTCGTGCGCGCGCGCAGGGGTCGAGGCCGGCAGCACGCGCAGGCTGCCGGACATGCCCAGGTGCAGCAGCGCACTGCCGGCGGCGGTGTCGAGCAGCAGATACTTGGCGCGCCGGCGCACGGCCTGGATCCGCTGGCCGGGAAGCAAGGCGGGGACCTCGGGCGGGATCGGCCAGCGCAGGTCCGGCCGCCGCAGCACCACCGCGCGCACGCGGCGGCCTTCCAGGTGCGGCGCCAGCCCGGCGCGGGTGGTCTCGACCTCGGGCAGTTCAGGCATCGACCGCCTCTTCGGGCACGAAGCGCGGCGACGCGCCGTCCTCGAAGCGCAGCGGGGCGCCGTAGGCGCGGCTGAGCAGTTCCGGCACCAGCACCTCGTGGCGCGGCCCGTCGGCCAGGACCCGGCCGCCCTGCAGCAGCACCACGTGGCCGATCTCGGGGATCAGCTCCTCGGCGTGGTGGGTGACCAGCACCAGGGTCACGCCTTCGCGCGCCAGCCGGCGCAGGATCCGCAGCAGGCGGGCGCGCGCCACCACGTCCAGCCCGGCGGCCGGCTCGTCGAGCAGCAGCGCCATCGGCGCGTTCGCCAGCGCACGTGCCAGCAGCACCCGCCGGGCCTCGCCGGTCGACAGGGTTGCGTACTCGCGGTCGGCCAGGTGGTCGGCATCGACCCGTTCCAGGGCGGCGCGGGCCTGTTCCAGCCAGGCCGCGGGCGGCGGGTCGCCGTCCGGCGGCGCCAGGCGGGCCTCGAACGCGCCCAGGACCACGTCGAGCACTCCCAGTCCGGGCAGCCCGAGCAGGTCGTCGTGCATGGCACCGGTCACGATCCCCAGGCGCGAGCGCAGGGTCGCCACGTTCCAGCGCCACTGGCCGAGGATCTTCACCGCCGGGCGCCCGTCGAGATGCGCCATGGGATACAGCTGGCGGGTGATCAGCTGGATGAAGGTGGACTTGCCGCAGCCGTTGGGCCCGAGGATGGCGGTGTGCCGGCCCTGGGGCAGGCACAGGCTCACCCGGTCCAGGGCGGGGCGGCCGCCACGCAGGACGCGGGCCTGGTCGAGTTCGATCAGCGCGGGCGCGCCGGGGTCTTCGCTCATTTCTGTGACATGGGAATGAATCGCGGCCCCCGGCGAGGGCGCGGGGGCTGGCCTTGGCGCGGCCGGGGCCCCATGATGCCCGGGTTCCTTCCCCTTCGACACCGTCATGCCCGCGTCGTTCATCGAGTTCCTCGCCGGAGGCCTGCTGCAGTGGGGCTTCTGGCCGCTTGCGCTGTACTTCCTCGTCGCCACCCAGCTGACCATCTTCTCGGTCACGCTCTACCTGCATCGCAGCCAGGCGCACCGCGGGGTCGACTTCCACCCCGTGGTCAGCCACTTCTTCCGCTTCTGGACCTGGCTGACCACCTCGATGATCACCCGCGAGTGGGTGGCCATCCACCGCAAGCACCACGCCAAGTGCGAGACCGAGGAAGACCCGCACAGCCCGATGCACAAGGGCATCGGCAAGGTGTTCTGGCAGGGCGTGGAGCTGTACCGCGAGGCGCGCCGCATGCGCGGCGACATCGAGCAGTACGGCAAGGGCACGCCCGACGACTGGATCGAGCGCCACCTCTACACCCCGTACGCGACCCTCGGCCCGACCCTGCTGCTGTTCGTCTCGTTCGCCCTGTTCGGCTTCGCCGGGTTGGCGATCTGGGCGATCCAGATGGCCTGGATCCCGTTCTGGGCCGCCGGCGTGGTCAACGGCCTGGGCCACTGGTGGGGCTACCGCAACTTCGAGACCACCGACACCGCGACCAACCTCACCCCGTGGGGCGTGTGGATCGGCGGCGAGGAGCTGCACAACAACCACCACGCCTTCCCGAGCTCGGCCAAGTTCGCCCTGCGCCGCTGGGAATTCGACATCGGCTGGGTGGTGATCCGGGCGCTGGAGAAGGTGAAGCTGGCCAGGGTGCTGCGCGTGGCCCCGGCGCTGGACGTGCGCCCGAACATCCAGGTGCCGGACACCGACACCCTGCGCGCGCTGCTGGCGCACCGCTTCCAGGCCATGACCGACTACCAGCGCAACGTGCTGATGCCGGCCCTGCGCGAGGAGGCCCAGGCGGCCGGCGCGAAGCTGCGCTCGCTGCTGCCCCGGCGCATGCGCAAGGGGCTGGTGGACGACGGCCGCTGGCTGAGCCCGGAGGCGCGCGAGCAGATGCAGCAGTGGATCGCGCAGCGGCCGCGGATCAGCACCCTGGTCGAGTACCGCCGCCGGCTGGCCGCGGTGCTCGAGGCGCGCACCAGCAACGCCGGCGAAGCGCTGCAGAACCTGCAGGCCTGGTGCCGCGAGGCCGAGGCCAGCGGCATCCGCGCGCTGCAGGAGTACTCGGCGCGGCTCAAGGGCTATACCCTGCAGACCGCGCGCGCCTGACCCGTGGCGCCGGCGCCGCGACCGTCCCGGCAAGGTGCGCGTCGCGGCCCGCGGCGGCCCGAAACGCCGGCCGGATGGTGCCGGGCGGGCGTCGCGCTGGTGCTGGCGGTGCTCGTCCCGCCCGCGGCCGCGCAGGTCGCGGTGACCGCCGACTATCTGGCGAAGATGGACACCGACGGCGACGGCCGCGTGTCGCTCGCCGAGTACCAGGCCTGGATGAGCTACGCCTTCGACGGCATGGACCGCGACGGCGACGGCGTGCTGGCGCCGTGGGAGCAGCCTGGCGGGCGGGGCCGCACGATCACCCGCGCCGAACACCTTGCCAGGCTGGCCGACCGTTTCCACCGCCAGGACGCCGACGGCGACGGCTTCCTCGACGCGCGCGAACTCGCGGCGCCCCCGCGCTAGCGCGGCCCGGCGCGCCGCCGGGTCCGCTCAGTCCCGATCCAGGCCCAGCCGCTCGCGCACCTCGCGCGCCACGCGCGCGGTCTCGCGCAGGGGCTCGGCGGGCCCCCGGCCCTCGCCCGGGGCGTGGATGCGCCCGCGCGCGCGCAGCGCGTCGAGGAACCGGCGCAGGCGGCCATCGCAACGGCGCAGGTCGAACACCTCCACCGGCACGCGCGTGGCGCAGGCCTCCGACACCATGTTCACCGAATCGGGCGAGCAGACGATGCGGTCAGCCCAGGCCAGCAGGCCGGGGTAGGGGTTGGGGCCGTCCGCGGGTCCGCGCCAGACCAGGCCCGGTGTGTCCGACAGCGCCGCGCGTACCGCTTCCGCCAGGGCCACCGGCGTGCGCCTGGACACCGTCGCCAGCACGCTGCCCGAGCCACCGGCGGCCTCGCGCGCCAGGGCCGCGCACAGCGCCCGCACGCCGGCCGCGTCGTAGCGGGCGTGGGCGTTGGGGCCCCCCAGCAGGAGCACGGTCCGGGGCCCCGGCCAGCGGCCCAGCGCCGGGAACTCGCGGCGGGCCCGCGCCAGCCAGGCGTCGTCGACGGGGTTCAGGCTGCCCAGCAGGGTGATGATGTTGCCGCCGCGCCGGCCGTCGTGCTCCGGGACCACCAGCAGGTCCCAGTGGCGCCCATCCATGCGCGGATCCAGGACCTGCACCGTGCGCGTGCCGCGGGTGCCGAGCAGCCGGGTGGCCAGCGCCGCCTGCCGGCCGCAGCCGATCGCCAGCCGTGGCGGCCGCGCCAGCAGGCGGGCGAAGCCGTCGCCGAAGCCGGCGACCGCGCCCGGCAGGGCGCGCGGCGCCAGCCAGCGCCAGGGCGCGCGGGGCTCGAGCACGAGGGCATGGAAGCCCGGCGCGAGCGCCCCGGCCAGCGCATCGGCTTGCCGCGCGTTGCCGGCCCGGCCGTCGCTGAGGGACCACGGGTGGGTCGAATCGACCGATTCGACGGCTGATTGTTCCATCAGGAAATGTAATCCGTTGCGGAGATCGAGGCTGAACGCCGCCGGTGGAACTCTACACTGGTCGCCTCCTTTCCCTTTCCCGACCGACGGAGCCATGACCGACACGCTTGCCGACGCCGCACTCGACCAGCTGTTCCGCAGCGCCCGGACCCACAACGCCTTTTCCGGCGAGATCGACGACGCCACCCTGCGCCGCCTCTACGACCTGGTGAAGCTGGGCCCGACCGAGGCCAATTCCTGCCCGGCCCGGTTCGTGTTCGTGCGTTCCCCGGAAGCCAAGGCCAAGCTGGCCCCGGCGCTGTCGGAGGGCAACCGCGACAAGACCCTGGCCGCGCCGGTGACGGTGATCGTCGGCCATGACCTGCGCTTCTACGACAAGCTGCCGGTGCTGTTCCCGCACACCGACGCCAAGTCCTGGTTCGAGGGCTCGCCGGCCGAGCGGCTGGAGCGCGTGGCGCTGCGCGGATCGAGCATGCAGACCGCCTACCTGATCCTGGCCGCGCGCGCCCTGGGCCTGGACACCGGCCCGATGACCGGGTTCGACAACGCCAAGGTTGACGAGGCGTTCTTCCAGGGCACCCCGGTGCGCTCCAACATCCTGGTCAACCTCGGCCGCGGGGACCCGGCCGCGATCTTCCCGCGCTCGCCGCGCCTGCCTTTCGACGAGGCGGCACGGATCGAGTAGTGCCCCACGCGCGGGCACGCCGCCCGCGCTGCAGTACGCTGGTCCCGCCGGGGACGCCCAGGGCGTCCCGTCCTCCAACCGTCCAGAGGCAATCCCATGCACATCCGTACCCGTCTCCTGCTTCCCGTCGTCCTGACCGCGGCCCTGGCCGCCTGCCAGCCCTCGCAGCCGCAAGCCGCGGCGGCCGCCGCGCCGGCGGCCGAACCCGCCGCCGCCGAAGCCGTCCCCGAAGCGGTCGAGGGCGTGTCGGGCACCTACGTGATCGATCCCGCGCACACCACCGTGATCGCGCAGTGGAACCACTTCGGCTTTTCCAACCCGGTGGCCAACTTCGGCGACGTCGAGGGCCGGATCGTCTACGACGCCGACGACGTGACGGCCTCCTCGGTCGAGGTGACCCTGCCGCTGTCGGGCCTGAACTCGTTCGTCGCCGACTTCGACACCCACCTGCGCAGTGCCGACTTCTTCGACGCCGAGCGCTTCCCGGTCGCGACCTTCCGCAGCACCTCGGTCCAGCAGGCCGGGCCGGGCAAGCTCACGGTCACCGGCGACCTGACCATCAAGGACAACACCCATCCGGTGGTTCTGGACGTGACCATGAACCGGTTCGCCGAGCATCCGATGCTCAAGCGTCCGGCCGCCGGCTTCGACGCCACCACCACCATCCGCCGCAGCGACTTCGGCGTGGGTGCGTTCGCGCCGAACGTGAGCGACGAGGTGCACATCCGCATCACCACCGAGGCGGTGGTGGCCGCCGACGAGGCGCCCGCCGCCGGCTGATGCCCGGCCGCCGCCCGGTCCACCGCCGGACGGCGGCCGCCGCTCGGGGGCGCGCACGGTGTGTGCGCCTTCCGGGCTAGAATGTCGTCGCTTTCCATACCCCGTGCCGACATGACCGCCACCCAGACCCAGCCCCTGCCAGCCAACGCCGAGCGCGAGTACCAGGTGCGCCGCGCGGACCTGCCGCTGAGCTGCCCGCTGCCGTCGATGGCGCTGTGGAACTCGCATCCGCGGGTGTACCTGCCGATCGAGTCCGAGGGCGGCCAGGCCGACTGCCCGTACTGCGGGGCGCACTTCGTCCTGGTCGACTGAGCCGGCCGCGGCAGCGCCCGTGCCGCCTCCGCTGACCGTCGTCCAGCTGCTGCCGGCCCTGGAGTCCGGCGGGGTCGAACGCTCCACCCTCGAGATCGCCGAAGCCCTGGTGCAGGCCGGCCACCGCGCGATCGTGGTGTCGGCCGGTGGCCGGCTCGTGCCGCGACTGCGCCACGTTGGCGCCGAACACGTCGAACTCGACATCGGCCGCAAGTCACCGCTGGTCCTGCGCCACGTGCCGGCGCTGCGGCGCCTCCTCCGGCGCGAGCGCGCCGACATCGTGCACGCGCGCTCGCGGCTGCCGGCGTGGGTCGGGTGGCGGGCGCTGCGCGGCATGCCCGCAGGCGCGCGCCCGCGCTTCGTCACCACCGTCCACGGGCTCAACTCGCCCTCGCGCTACAGCGCGATCATGGTCCGCGGCGAGCGCGTGATCTGCGTGTCGCGCACCGTGCGCGACTACGTGCTCCACCACTATCCAGACACCGACGCCGGACGCATCCGGGTGGTCCCGCGCGGCGTGGACCCGGCCCGGTTCCCGCGCGCGCCGCATCCCGACCCGCAAGCGCGCGCGCGGCTGGCCGCGCTGCATCCGGCGCTCGGCGGCACCGGTCCGCTGCTGCTGCTGCCCGGGCGCGGCACCCGGCTCAAGGGCCATGCCGATGCGATCGCCCTGCTGGCGGCGCTGCGGGCCGACGGGCCCGACGCGCGGCTGTGGATGCCGGGCGTACTGCAGGCCGGGCGCGAGGGCTACGCCGACGAGCTGCGCGCCCTGGCGCGCGCGGCCGGGGTCGAGGCGGTGCTGGAACTGGGCCCGGCGACCGACGCCATCGCCGCTGCCTACGCCGGCTGCGACCTGGTGCTGCAGCTCTCGCGCAAACCCGAGGCGTTCGGCCGTACCGTGATCGAGGCGCTGTCGGTGGGGCGCGCCGTGGCCGGATGGGACCACGGCGGCGTCGGCGAACTTCTGCGTGAACTGCAGCCTGCGGGCGCGGTGCCGCCGTTCGACATGGCGCAGCTGGTGCAGGCCGCGCGGGCATTGCTCGCGCAGCCCCCGGCGCTTCCCGATACCATGGACTACACCCTGCGGTCGATGCAGGACGCCACTCTCCATGTCTATGACGAACTCCGCGACGACCGCGACCACACCGCCCGCTGAGGCCCGCACCGGCTGGCGCTGGGCACCGCACTGGGTGCTGGCGTTCGTGGCGCTGTGGCCGGCGCCCGGCTATGCCGAAGCGGTGATGGTGCTGGGCGCGCTGGCGGCGATCACGCACCTGGTCGTCGGCCGCTTCCGCGGCGGCATGCGGTTGCTCAGCATGCAGGCCTGGGCCCTGACCACCGTGCTGTTCTGCGCCTACTGGCTGCCGCAGCTGGTGTCGGCGGTGGACGCGGTCGACCAGGGCCGTGCGCTGCGCGAATCGCTGGTCGACCTGCGCTACCTGCCGTTCCTGTGGCTGGCCGCCTCGGCGGTGGCCAACCCGGCCGGGCGCCGCATCACCTTCGCCGGCCTGGCGGTCATCGTGGCGATCTGGACGGTCGACGCGCTGGTGCAGGTGGTCTCGGGCACCAGTCCGCTGTTCTGGGGCATCGATGCGATCAAGCAGGCGATCAGCGGCCGGCCGATGTGCAGCGCCGAGCAGCACGCCATGGCCGACCGCCTGGGCGGCGTGCTGGGGCCGTGCAACCTGAAGCTGGGCGTGGTCCTGGCCAGCCTGTCTCCGTTCCTGCTCTACCTCGCCGGCCGCCGGCTGGGTGCCGGCGGCTGGATCGTGGCGGCCCTGCCGGTCGGGGTGGTGGTGCTGTTCGCGGGATCGCGCGCGTCGTGGATCACCTTCGCCCTCGTGCTGCTGTTCAGCGGCTGGAGCCTGCTGGGCTGGAAGAAGCTGCTGGGAGTGTTCGCCGCCGGCGCGGTGTCGCTGCTGGTGCTCTCGTATGCCTCGCCGCAGGTGCAGCAGCGGGTGGCGCGCACCGCCCAGGCCTGGACCGCGGAAGGCGACGGCGGTGTGGACGCCGCCCTGTCGGGGCGCAAGCGGATCTGGGGCGCGGCGCTGTGCATGGCGCGCGAGCACCCGGTCAACGGGGTGGGCGCGCGCGGCTTCCGCGCCGCGTTCCCGGCCTGCGATCCCGAACCCGGCGAACCCGCGGCCTGGGGCGAGGGGCCGGCCTTCCACGCCCACCAGATCGTGCTCGAGATCCTCAGCGAGACCGGCGGCATCGGCCTGCTGCTGTGGCTGGCCGGCGCGGCCTTGGCCTGGCGCGCCTGGCGCTACGCCGACGCCCAGGCGCGCGCCCGCGCCCGCCCGGCGATGCTGGCGCTGGCGGTCACGGTGTTTCCGTTCAATACCCACCTGGCGTTCTATTCGACCTTCTGGGGCGGGGTGACGCTGCTGCTTGCCGCGCTTTACGCGGGCAGCCTGCTGGCGGGGCGGCAGCCGGCGGCTGCGCCGGCGCGGTAGAAGAGACGCGCGGCCAGGGTCGCCTCGGCGCCGCGGTGAAGGCGGTCGCGGCTGAAGCCGCTCCTATGCGGCGGGGACGTCATAGGGCGAGGTGCCGTCAGGCTGGCGCTTGAAGCGCCGGTGGATCCACAGGTACTGCTCGGGCGCGGCGCGGACCATGGCCTCGATGCCGGCGATCACGCGCGCGGTGTCGGCGGCGGGGTCCTTCGACGGGAAGTCGTCCAGCGCCGGCCGCAGGGTGAGCGTGTAGCCGCCGTCGGGCCGGCGCCGGTGCTGGTACAGGACCACGGCCGCGCCCGAGAGCCGCACCAGCGAGTGGGTCGAGGTCAGGCTGTGCGCGGGCTGGCCGAAGAACGGCACGTACACCGCGTCGCCGCGGCTCGGGTCCTGGTCGGGGGCGTACCACAGCAGCCCGCCCCGCTTGAGGTGCCGCACCGCCCCGCGTACGTCCTGCTTGGGGAACATGGCCGCGGCATAGCGGGCGCGGCCGCGCCGCACCGCCCATTCCATCGCCGGCGAGGCATGTGGACGGTACATGCCGGCCAGCGGCAGGTAGTCGCACATCAGCCGGCCGCAGACTTCCAGGGTGGTGAAGTGGCCGGAGACCACGATCACCCCGCGCCCGTTGGCGCGCGCGGCCTCGATATGTTCCAGGCCCTGGACCTCCAGCCCGCGGCGCAGCGGTTCGATCGGTCCCCACCAGGCACGCGCGAATTCGAACAGGCCGATGCCCAGCGCGGCGAAGTGGTCGCGCAGCAGCGCCTCGCGCGCCGCCGCGTCGAGCTCCGGGAAGCACAGCGCGAGGTTGCGCGCGGCGACCTCGCGCCGCTCGCGCAGGGCCACGCGCAGCAACGTGCCGACGCCGCGGCCGATCGCGCGCTGCCAGGTCCAGGGCAGGTGCGCGGCCAGCGCCATCAGGCCGATGCCCAGCCACGCGGGCCAGTGGCGCGGTGACAGGGGCGGCGGCGGAAGCTTGGGGTCGGCGGACATGCGCCGATTGTAGTCGCCGCGTGCCGGCCGGCCGGTGCGCGGCCGGCGCGGCGTTGCCGGTATCCTGTCGCCATGTCGAGCGCCGATCCGACCGAACGCCTGCTGCGTGGCCTGTATTCGACGGCGCTGTACCTGCTGGTGCCGGTGACGGTCTACCACCTGATCTGGCGTGGCTTCCGCCAGGAGGCCTACTTCGAGCGCTGGGGCGAACGCTACGCCCGCTACGGCGCGCCGGCCGCGCGCACGCCGATCTGGGTGCACGCCGTGTCGGTGGGCGAGGTCAACGCGGTGGCGCCGCTGGTCGATGCGCTGCTCGCCGCCTACCCGGGCCAGCGGCTGCTGGTCACCACCATCACCCCGACCGGGTCGGCGCGGGTGCGCGCACTGTGGGGCGATCGGGTCAGCCACGTCTACCTGCCCTACGACCTGTCGGGCGCAGTGCGCCGCTTCCTGGCGCATTTCAACCCCCAGGTGGCGCTGGTGGTCGAGACCGAGCTCTGGCCGAACCTGCTGCTGTGCTGCCGCGACGCGGGCATCCCCGCCTACCTGGTCAACGCGCGGCTGTCGGAGAAGTCGCTGCGCGGCTACCGCGTGCTGCGGCCGCTGCTGGCCCGGGTGCTGGCCACGCTGCGCCGGGTGGCGGCGCAGTCGGAGGAGGACGCGCAGCGGTTCCGGGCGCTGGGCGCGCCGGAGCCGGCGGTGGTGGTGACCGGCAACCTCAAGTACGACATCGCGATCGACCGGGAGGCGGTGGGGCGCATGGCCACCGCGTTCGGCGCCCGCGCCGGCCGCCGGCCGGCCTGGATCGCGGCCAGCACCCACTCCGAGGAGGAGGCGGCGGTGCTCGCCATCCACCGCCGGCTGCGCGCGCGCTGGCCCGACCTGCTGCTGCTGTGGGCGCCGCGCCATCCCGAGCGCTTCGTCGGCGTGGCGCAGCAGGCGCTCGACGCCGGCTGGCGGGTAGCCACGCGCCGGCTCACCCGCCTGCCCGACGCGGATGACGCGGTGTTCGTGATCGACACCCTGGGCGAGCTGCAGCAGTTCTACGCCTGCGCCGACGTGGCCTTCGTCGGCGGCAGCCTGCAGGAGGTCGGCGGCCACAACCTGCTGGAACCGGCCGCGGTGGGGGTGCCGGTGGTGACCGGCCCGCACCTGCACAACTTCACCGACATCGCCAACCGCATGCAGGCGGCCGGCGCGCTGGAGGTGGGCGCCGACGCCGACGCGGTGGGCGCGGCGATCGAGGCACTGCTGGAAGACGACGGCCGGCGCGCGGCGATGCGCGACGCCGGCCTGGCCCTGGTGCGCGACGGCCGCGGCGCGGTCCAGCGCACCCTGGCGCTGGTGGCCGCGGACCTGCCGCGGCGTGGCCAGGGAGCCTGAGCGGCGCGTTACTGCCGGACGTCGGCCGGCGCGGTCACGTCCTGGGTGAGCAGGCGGTTGAGCTCCTGCACCGTGCCCGCGTCGAGCGTGCCCGCGGCCTGCTCGAGCAGCAGCCGGTTACGCAGGTAGTTGTAGCGGGCCTCGGCGTACTCCTGGCGCGCGCTGAACAGGTTCTGCTGGTTGATCAGCACGTCGATCACGGTGCGGGTGCCCACTTCCAGGCCCACCTGCGAGGCATCGTACGCGCTCTGCGCCGAGACCAGCGCCAGGCGCCGGGCCTCGACCTCGCTGATGCCCGCCACCAGTGCCTGGTAGGCGTAGCGGGTGTTGCGCTCGACCGCGCGCCGCCCCTGTTCCAGGCGGTCCAGGGCGATGTCGCGGCCGGCGATGGCCTGGCGCACGCGCGACTGGGTCGCGCCGCCGGCGAAGATCGGCACGTTCAGGGTCAGGCCGATGCCGTGGCCCTCGCTGGACACCGCCACCTCGCCCGGCTGCGGCGAGTACCAGCGCGCGCCGTTGCTGTAGGTCACGCCCAGCCCCAGGGTCGGCAGGTGCGCGGCGCGCGCGCCCTGCACGCCGTGCTCGGCGCCCCGCACCGCGTACTGCGAGGCCACCAGGCTGGGATTGGACTCGAGCGCGCGCTGCACCCACGCATCGGCGTCGCCGCCCGGCGGCAACTCGGGTTTGAAGTCCTCCGGCAGCGCGCGCAGCGCGTAGATCGGGGTGCCGGTGATCTCGGCCAGCGCCTGGTAGGCGTCCTGCAGCGCGTTGCGGGCGAGGATGGTGCGGGCACGGGCGGCGTCGTACTGGGCGCGCGCCTCGTGCACGTCGGTGATCGGCGCCAGGCCCACTTCCAGCCGCTTGTCGGCGTAGTCGAACTGCTTCTGGAACGCCGCCTCGGCCGCTTCGGCGGCATTGAGGGTCTCCAGCGCGACCAGCACGTCGAAGTAGGCGTTGGCGGTGCGCGAGATCAGCTCGTCCGATGCCGCTTCCAGGTCGTAGTCCGCGGCGCGGCTGTAGTCGCGCTCGGCCCGCAGGTTGGAGATCGCGCTCAGGTCGATCAGCGACTGGTTGAGCTGTGCGTTGTAGCTGCGCCTGCGGGTGGAGCCGGTAACGCCCGCGGAATGGTCGCGGTCGAGGCTGGCCGAGCCCGAGATCTGCGGCAGCAGCTGCGCGCGCGCCTGCACCGCGCGTTCGCGGGTGCTCAGGCGCTCAGACTCGGCGATCGAGATCTGGGGATCGTTGGCCCGCGCCAGCTCGTAGGTCTGCATCAGGTCTTCGGCGAACGCCGGCGCGCTGGCCAGGGCGAGGGCGAGGGAAAGAACCAGGGGGCGGCGGAGCATCGGGAATCCTTGGCGAAATATTCGGTGTCAGAACTTGAATTCGGTCGGCGGCTCGGCGCCGACGAGGTAGGGCAGCTCGGTCTCGAACAACGATTCGATGCGCGGGTCGTTGACGTCGTTGCGCACCAGCACCGCTTCCATCACCGGCATGCGGCCGCGGACGATGAACATGCGGCCACCGGGACGCAGCCACTCGCTGAAACGTGACGGGATCGCATCGACCGCGCCGGTGACGCAGATCGCGTCGAAGCTGCGCCCGGGCTCCCAGGCGAAGGCGTCGGCCACCACCACGTCGACGTTGGCCACGCTGCGCGCCTGCAGCCGGCCGTGCGCGCCTTCGGCCAGGTCGGCGTGGCGCTCGAGGCTGGTCACCTCGCGCGAGAGCGCGGCCAGGCAGGCGGTGAGGAAGCCGCTGCCGGTGCCGATCTCGAGCACCGACTCGGTGCCCTCCAGCGCCAGCGCCTGCAGCGCGCG
>Ga0123333_10001499_pt1 | contig 24639 bp, 18 predicted proteins | sample BioC12SIPDNA_3_FD_89957 | JGI IMG/M metagenome (GOLD analysis project Ga0123333, IMG submission 89957) | Anaerobic biogas reactor microbial communites from Washington, USA - Biogas_R2_B C12 SIP DNA | ecosystem: Engineered > Bioreactor > Anaerobic > Unclassified | place: Washington, USA... | reverse complement strand
GCCATCCTGCCGTGCAACATCAACCATCCCGAAAGCGAGCCGATGGTCATCGGCCGCAACTTCCTGACCAAGATCAACGCCAACATCGGCAACTCCGCCGTGTCCTCGGGCATCGCCGAGGAGGTCGAAAAGCTGGTCTGGGCGATCCGCTGGGGCGCGGACACGGTCATGGACCTGTCCACCGGCAGGCACATCCACGAGACCCGCGAGTGGATCATCCGCAACTCGCCGGTGCCGATCGGCACGGTCCCGATCTACCAGGCGTTGGAGAAGGTGGACGGCCGCGCCGAGGAACTGACCTGGGAGATCTTCCGCGACACGCTCATCGAGCAGGCCGAGCAGGGCGTGGATTACTTCACCATCCACGCAGGCGTGCTGCTGCGCTACGTGCCGCTCACCGCGAAGCGGGTCACCGGGATCGTCAGCCGCGGCGGCTCGATCATGGCCAAGTGGTGCCTGGCCCACCACAAGGAGAATTTCCTCTACACCCACTTCGAGGAGATCTGCCAGATCATGAAGGCCTACGACGTGGCCTTCTCGCTGGGCGACGGCCTGCGCCCGGGCTGCATCGCCGACGCCAACGACGCCGCCCAGTTCGGCGAGCTCGAGACCCTGGGCGAGCTGACCAGGATCGCCTGGAAGCACGACGTGCAGACCATGGTCGAAGGCCCCGGCCACGTGCCGATGCAGCTGATCAAGGAGAACATGGACAAGCAGCTGCGCGAGTGCGGCGAGGCGCCGTTCTACACCCTGGGGCCGCTGACCACCGACATCGCGCCCGGCTACGACCACATCACCAGCGCGATCGGCGCGGCGATGATCGGCTGGTACGGCACCGCCATGCTCTGCTACGTCACGCCCAAGGAGCACCTGGGCCTGCCCAACCGCGAGGACGTGCGCGACGGCATCATGGCCTACAGGATCGCCGCGCACGCGGCCGACCTGGCCAAGGGCCACCCGGGCGCCCAGGTGCGCGACAACGCCCTGTCCAAGGCGCGTTTCGAGTTCCGCTGGCAGGACCAGTTCCACCTCGGCCTGGATCCGGAGAAGGCGCAGTCCATGCACGACGAGACCCTGCCGAAGGAGGCCCACAAGCTGGCCCACTTCTGCTCGATGTGCGGCCCCCACTTCTGCTCGATGAAGATCACCCAGGACGTGCGCGACTACGCGGCCGAGCACGGCCTGGACCCGGCCGGCGCGCTGGAGCAGGGCATGGCCGGCAAGGCGGCCGAGTTCCGCGAACAGGGGGCGCAGGTCTACCGGCCCGGCTGATCCCCGCCGCCGCCCGCCCGGGCGTCCGGGCGGGCGCGCAACGCCGTGTTCACCCTGCGTAGCCGGCCGCATGCTAGCGTCCTCGCATTCGACAGGAGGAGTGGTCATGGGAAGCTTCCGCATCGCAGCACGGGTGCTGGTGCTGGCGGCCGCCGCGCTGCTGGCGGCCTGCGCCACCGGACCCCGGATCACTGCCGAGGCCGATCCGCAGGCGGACTTCGCCCGCTACCGGACGTTTGCCTTCTATTCGCCGCTGGCGATCGAGCCGCACGGCTATTCGTCGCAGGCCACCGAGAGCATGAAGGCGGCGGCGCGTGAGCAGATGGAGTCGCGCGGCTACGTGTACACCGAGGACCGCCCCGACCTGTGGGTGAACATCAACGCCTACACCCAGCAGCGCACCGACGTGAGCACGATGCCGACGGTGGACTACGCCTACTACTACAGCTACCGCGCGCGTGGCTATTACGTGGTGCCGTACTGGCGCGACCGCACCGACGTGTACCGCTACACCGAGGGCACCCTCAACGTCGACCTGGTGGACGTCGAGCGCAACCGCCTGGTGTGGGAAGGCATCGCCGTGGGCCGCGTGACCCGCGAGAAGGACCCGGCCAGGCGCGACGCGCGCATCCGCGAGACCATGGCCGAGATCTTCGCCCGCTTCCCGTACCGCGCGGGCGAAGTGCCTCCGCCGCGTTGATCCCGTCGCCCGGGCGCGCCTGGCGCGCCCGGGCGGTGGCGGCGGTCAGCGGCCGGAGCGGGCCTGGCGGCTCCAGGTCCTGGCGTCGATCACTTCCACCGATTCGACCTGGCAGCGGGAGTTCTTCGCGCTGACCGTTGTGCCGGCGGGGCACAGCCGGTTGTGCTCGCCGTCGGTGGCGATGTAGATGCGCGAACTGCGCGCGAGCGTCTCGCAGGTCCTGCCGAACGACACCCGGTAATGCGCGTCGCCGTCGCGCAGCAGCAGCTGGCGGTTGCCGTTGGCGCGCGTGCCGCGGTGCGCATCGGACAGCTGCACGCATTCTTCCAGCGGCGCGGCGGAACTGGCGGCGGCGGGCAGGGCGGCCGCCAGCAGGGTGGCGCCGAGGATGGTCGCGAAGTGTTTCATGGAGAAGCCTCCTGTCTGTGGGGGGTACCAGTACAGGCTAGGCATCGCGCCGGCGCGGCGGATCTGCCTGAAGTGCGCATGACCAGCGCCAGAGGCTCGCGCCAAACCCGGCAAGGGGTCCGTGCATTTCCCGCATGACCGGGATCCGCGGAACGCGCATGGACCTCCCGCTGCGGTCGAGCGCCCCACCCAAAGACACATGCGTGCGCCTATTGCAGGTGCGACGCTGCCTGCCGATGTCCCCCCACCTTCCGCGCGATCGTGCGCACGCATCCGAATCCCCCGCCTCCAGCACGCCGCCGCGCTCCGCGGCGGGCGGTGGCGCCGGCGCGATCCGCCCGTACGCGGATCGCCTGCGCGTACTCGATTGCCAGGTCGATGTGCTGCGGCGGATCGTCACCCGCGAGCGCGACGGCGGCGAGCGGCGGCTCACGCCGAAGGCGCTGCAGGTGCTGCTGGTGCTGGTCGAGGCGCAGGGCAGCGTGGTCACACGCGAGGCGCTGTTCGAGCGCGTCTGGCCGCACACGATGCCGACCGACGATGTCCTGACCCAGGCGGTGACCCAGCTGCGCAAGGCCTTCGGCGACGACCGCGACGCGCCGCGCTTCATCGAAACCATCGCCAGGACCGGCTACCGCCTGCTGGCACCGGCCGCGTGGCTCGGCAACCACGACGACGACGCGGGCACGGCCGCCGGGGTGGAGTCCGGAGGCGCGGGGCCCGCGTCGGCGCCGGAACCGGCCACCGTGCGGGCCGCGCCCCCGGCGCGGCCTGTGCGCACGCCGTGGATCGCCGCCGCCGCGGTGCTGCTGCTCGGCCTCGTCGCCGCCGCGCTGTGGCGGCTGCCGGGCGCCATGCCGGCGGCGGAGGCGGGCGTGCTGGCACTGGAATACCGCGCGATCGCGTCCGCGCCCGAACAGGAGCGGCTGCCGTCGCTCTCGCCCGACGGCGGCACGGTGGCCTTCGTCCGCGCCGAGGCCGACGGTGGCAGCCGGCTCATGCTGCAGGCGGTGTCGCAGGCCGCCGCGCGCGTGCTGACCGAGCCCGGGCCCGGCGAGGCCGACACGATGCCGGTGTGGTCGCGCGACGGCACCCGGATCGCCTTCGTGCGCGTTTCCCCGCAGGGCTGCCGGTTCCTGGTGGTGCCCGCGGCCGGCGGCGAGCCGCGCGAGGTGGGGCCCTGCCTGGACGGCGAGTGGTCGCACTTCGACTGGACCCCGGACGGCCGCGGCCTGGTGATGGGCGGTCCACGGTCGCCGGGTGGCGGTGCGCCGCTGCAGCGGCTGGACCTGGCCACCGGCCGCTGGCAGCCGCTGGACTATCCGATCGCCCGGGGCGAGGTCGACCAGCTGCCGCGCTATTCGCCCGACGGGCGCTGGCTGGCGTTCCGTCGCAACGTGTCGCTGGCGGACCTGTGGATCATGCCGGCCGACGGCGGCACGCCGCGGCCGCTGACCCGCCTGCGGCGCGACATCCGCGGCTGGGACTGGCTGCCCGACAGCAGCGGCGTGGTGTTCAGCCTGCTGGCCGGCAACCCGTCGCTGTGGATGCTGCGGCTCGCCGACGGCAGCATGCAGCGACTTTCGCGCCTGCCCAGCGGCAATGCGGTGCATCCGGACGTCGCCGCCGACGACTGGTCGATGGTGCTGGAGATCGACCTCTCGCGCAGCGGGCTGTTCCGGATCCGCATCGACGGCGGCGGCGATGCCGTCCCCGAACCGGTGTTCGCATCCAGCCGCGCGGACACGCTGCCCGCGCTCTCGCCTGACGGGCAGACCCTGGCGTTCCTGTCGGACCGCTCGATGTCGCTGCAGCTGTGGCTGGGCGAAGTCGGCCAGCCGGCCACGCTGCGCGCGGTCGAGGACTTCGAACCGCTGCCGCGCCATCCGCCGGTCTGGTCGGCCGACGGCCGGACCCTGCTGGTGCTCGGTCGCGCGCATGACAGCGAGTACCTGTTCGAAGTGGAGGCCGCCACCGGACGGCCGCGGCGCCTGGAGGTGCCGGCCGCGCGCCCGGTGTTCGCGACCTACACCGGCGATCCGGCGCACCTGCTGGTCGGAGTCGACGATGGCCGCGGGCGCGTGCGCGCGGTGCTGTACCGGCGCGCGGACTGGAAAGTGCTCGCGTCGGAGGACGACGTGGCGCTGGCGCGCTACGACCCCGGCAGCGACGCGCTGCTGTTCAGCCGCTCCTCCAAGCCGGGGTTGTGGCGTGCGGACGCCCGGCTGGGCGGCATCGTGCGCATCGCCGACGACCGGCCCACGCCGCCCTTCTACCGGCACTGGGCCCTGCTCGACGGGCGCCCGTACTCGCTCGTCCCCGAGGCCGACTGTCCTGCGCCGTGGCGCGCGCTGCTGGCCGCGGACCGCGCCTGTCTCTCGCGCAGCGGCCCCGTGCTCGGCGGCTCGCCCGCGGTGGACGCGCAGGGGCGATGGCTGTACCTGGGCCTGCCGGTCTCGCAGAACATCGACGTCGGCTGGACCCGGCTGCCGGTGCCGGGGGGCAAGGCGCCTGCGCGCCCGCGCGCGTCGCCGTGAACCGCGGCCGACCTCCCGGCCAGCGCCTTCCGACCATGACTTTCGGATGCCGCACGCCGCAATATCGGCGCGATTTCGGCCCGGTTTCCTGAGTTTCGGAGCCGTTCGCGACAAGCATCCGGCTGGATTCCGCACAAGGAGACAGCCATGCAGATGCACACGATCTGGAGCGACCGCGGCACCGTGCACGAAGCGTGCGGCCCGCCCGGCGCCGAATTGCCCGCGCTGATGCTCGCCAGCCGCGGCGGCAGCCTGGCCGTCGCGGCCGCGGCGAGTGCCTGGCTGGTGCTGCGTGGCGGGGCGAGGCTCGAGTGCCGCGAGGGCCGGTTCAGCCTCGCCGCCGGCCAGTGGCTGGTGCTCGAGGCCGAGGCCCGTCCGTTGCTGCATGCCGACGACGACGGGCTCGTGGCCGCCATCACGTTCCCGCCGGGGCCGGGGCCTGGGCCGGGGCCGGGGCCGGGGCCGGGGCCGGGGCTGGGGCTGGGGCTGGGGCTGGGGCTGGCGGCGACCGGCGACGGCCCGCTGTTCCCCGGCCTGGGGAGCCTGGCACCGGGCGCACGCGCCGCGGCGCTACGGCTGTGGCGCGGCTGCGCGCCGTTCGCCCGCAACGTGGCCGGCGTGCACACGGTTGATCGACCGCGGCTGGAGGCGGTGCTGCGCCTGCTCGCTGCGCAGCAGGCCGGACTGCGGGGCCTGGTGGACCGTTGCCCGGGCCGGTCGCTGCACCGCCGTCGCCAGATGTTCACGCGCATGCAGCGGGCGTGGCTGTACCTGGCGGGCAACCTCGATCGCCCGGTACGCCTGGCGGAACTGGCCGAGCGCGGCAATGTGTCGATCTGGCACTTCACCAAGACTTTCCACGCACTGTATGGCGAAGGCCCGCAGGCCGCGTCCTCGCGGATGCGCCTGGCCAAGGCGGCGCGGCTGCTGCGCAGTTCGCGGCTGTCGATCGGCGAGGCCGGCGCGGCCTGCGGGTTCGAGAACAACTGCAGCTTTTCGCGTGCGTTCCGGGCGCATTTCGGCGTGCCGCCCTCGCTCTACCGCGCGCCGGCGGACGGGGCGCCAGAAGCGGCAAACCAGACCGGCACGGATGGGCAAGCGGTGGCGTCGTTGCATCCGTAACTTCACCGCTGCGCTTGACGCATCCTTAACGAATTCCGGAGAACTTCGCATGACTTCCCTGTTCCGATCGCGCGGACGCAGGCTCGCGGCGCTGCCGATCGCCATTGCCTGCGCCCTGCCATCGTTCCACGTCGCCGCCCAGGACGAGGGCGCAACCGAGGGCCTTGTCCAGACCCTGGACCGCCTGCAGGTCACCGGATCGCGCATCCGCCGTGCCGACATCGAAGGCGCCGTGCCGCTGACCGTGATCGACCGCGCCGCCATCGATGCCAGCGGCGACGTGTCGGTGGCCGAGGTGCTGCGCGATTCGACCTTCTCCTCGTTCGGCAACTTCCGCCCGCGCTCCGGCAGCTCGGCGCAGGCCACCGCCGACGTCGACCTGCGCGGCATCGGTTCCGACCGCACCCTGGTGCTGATCGACGGGCGCCGCGTACCCTACGCGCCCTCCACCGGCGAGAGCGCCGACCTCAACACCATTCCGCTGGCGGCAGTGGAGCGGATCGAGATCCTCTCCGACGGCGCGTCCGCGCTCTACGGGTCGGACGCGATCGGCGGCGTGGTCAACATCATCCTGCGCAAGGATTTCGAAGGCGTGGAGGTGCGCTACGGGATCGGCAACCCGAAGGTGCGCGGCGGCGACACCGAGGAGGCCTCGCTGGTGTTCGGCACCTCGTCCGACCGCGGCAGCCTGCTGCTTGGCGCCGCGGCCAGCTCGCGCGACATGGTCTACACCCGCGACCAGATCAGCGGCCAGGCCCGCGGCGGCTCGTTCTACGGCAACAACTTCTACTTCGAGAGCGAGACCGAGCCGGGCGAGGAGGGCGAGTTCGGGGGAGCGCTGCCCGGCTACGCCTGCGACGACCCGAACTTCTGGCGCAACGGCGACAACTGCGTGTACGACTACACCGCGGTCGCGGCCGACGAAGCCTCGATCCGCAACCGTTCGCTGTTCGCCCGCGGCAGCTGGCAGATCAACGATGCCTGGTCGGTCCACGCCGCCGGCAGCTACAGCACGACCGGGAGCTTCGGCCGCTACGCCCCCACGCCGGGCGTGCTGTACATCCCCGAGGGATCGCCGAACGACCCGGTGCCGGGCGACGGGCTGGGCGTGTTCGTCTACCACCGCTACGCGGCGGCCGGCAACCGCGACAACTTCGTCGACAACGCGGTCGCCGACCTCAACCTCGGGTTTTCCTGGCAGGCGAGCGACGCGCTCTACGTCGACTTCGGCATGCGCCGCAGCCAGGCGACCTTCAAGGAACTCGGGCGCGGCTACATCGTCACGCCGCTGGCCGAGCAGGCCGCCGCCGACGGCTCGTACAACCTGTTCGATCCGTTCGGCAACCCGGAGGACGTGATCGGCGGCTTCACCGCCACCACCTCCCGCGACGGCTGGTTCGACATCGACGAGCTGTACGCCAACGCCACCCTCGACCTGTTCGACATGGGCGGCGGCGTGTCGGTGCTGGCCTTTGGCGCCGAGTACCGGAAGGAGGACTACGCCGACATCTACGATTCGCTGTCGGAGGCTGGCGTGGTGGCCGGGTCGGCCGGGAACTCGGCCGCGGGCGCGCGCGAGATCCACGCCGCGTACGCCGAATGGCTGTTCCCGATCGCGCGCAGCTTCGACGTCACCCTGGCCGCGCGCTACGACCGCTACAGTGACTACGGCAGCGACGTCTCCCCGAAGGTCTCGCTGCGCTGGCAGCCGCTGGGCAACCTGACCCTGCGCGCCTCCGCCGGCAAGGGCTTCCGTGCCCCGGCGCTGCCCGACGTGCACGGCAAGCGCGCGTTCTCCGCCGAGCACCTCTCCGACTACCGCACCTGCGTGGTGATGGGCTACAGCCCGGAAGAGTGCGGCGGCGATTCCAACGGCGACAACATCGCCGACCGCCCGCAGGACAGCAACGTCAGGTACCAGGTCGACACCTGGCGGAGCGGCAACCCGTCGCTGGAGTCCGAGAACTCGCGCCAGTTCAGCCTCGGCCTGGCCTGGGACGCCACCGACTGGCTCAACCTGACCCTGGACTACTACTCGATCGAGATCGACGACCGGATCCGCCTGATCGAGTACCAGGAACTGGTCAATTTCGACAACGCGGGGATCCCGCTGCCGGCGGGGACCTCGGTGCTGCGGCGTTCGAACGGTTCGATCAGCGAGGTGAGCACCGCCTACGCCAACGAGGGCGACCTGGAGACCAGCGGCATCGACCTCAATCTGCGCACCCGCTTCGGCTTCGATCGCGCCGGGCGCCTGGAGAACTGGCTGCAGGTGACCAGGACGCTCGACTACACGCTCACCGATGGCGAGGTGGTCAAGGACCGGCTGGGCTGGATCTCGCTGCCGGACCTGCGCGCGACCCTGCGCAACAGCTGGACCCTGGGGGCGCTGACCGCCAACTGGAACATCAACTACATCGACTCCCAGCAGAACCCGGAGACCACCCCGTCGTTCGGCTTCGTCGGCGGTGGGGCCGGCTCGCGCCTGGGCAGCTACACCACCCACGACCTGTCGCTGACCTGGCGCACGCCGTGGGAGGGCAGCTTCACCCTCGGCGTGAACAACGCCGGGGACCGCTACCCCGAGCTGCTGGAGGTCCGCGGCCGCCCCTGGAACTTCGAGCTGTACGACGCCTACGGCCGCACGGCCTACGTCCGTTTCGCGCAGAAGTTCTGACCACGGGCCCCGAGGCCCTGGAAGCGCCCCCGGATCCCGGGGGCGCTTGCCATGTGGCGGCAGCGGGGGCGCCGGTTGCGCCCCGGAGCCGCCGGCACCGCCGGGGCCCCCATCATTGGCGCGGGGCCGGTGTGGGTCACGGGCCCTTGATGGAGCGCAATGCAGGATGGGGCTCGCCCGGTGCGGCGGGCGCCCGAATCTGCTATCATATTTGAGCTCAATCAGTAGAAAACAGCCTCGTTGTCCCGAGTATGCAACGTTTCGGGAACTTCCCCCCGGTTTAGCAGTCAAAGAGGCCGACTGCTAAACTCAACCCGATGAAGACGCCCATGACCCAAGCGCTCGTTGCCAACAACCTGCCGGTGCCCGCCTTCACCGGGCTGGAGCCACTGGGTTCGCTGGAGGCCTATATCAGTGCCGTCCACCAGATCCCGGTGCTGTCGGCCGAGGAGGAGCAGGCGCTGGCCCGCCGCTACCGCGACGAGGAAGACCTCGACGCCGCCCGCGAGCTGGTGCATTCGCACCTGCGCTTCGTGGTGCACGTGGCCCGCGGCTACAGCGGCTACGGCCTGCAGCTGGGCGACCTGATCCAGGAAGGCAACATCGGCCTGATGAAGGCGGTCAAGCGTTTCGACCCCGACATGGGCGTGCGCCTGGTGAGCTTCGCGGTGCACTGGATTCGCGCCGAGATGCACGAATTCATCCTCAGGAACTGGCGCATCGTCAAGGTCGCCACGACCAAGGCCCAGCGCAAGCTGTTCTTCAACCTGCGCAAGAGCAAGACCCGCCTGGGCTGGCTGAACGCCGACGAGGTCAGCGCGGTGGCCAAGGACCTCAACGTCTCCGAGCGCGAGGTGCTGGAGATGGAATCGCGCCTGTCCGGCCGCGACATCGCGTTCGACGCCCCGGCCGACGAGGATGACGACCGCGCGCCGCCGGCGCCCGCCGCGTACCTGATCGCGCACGAGGAGGATCCGGCCCAGGCCTACGAGCGCATGGACAGCGCCGACAACCGCCTCGAACTGCTGCGCGAGGGGCTGGCCAGCCTGGACGCGCGGTCGCGCGACATCATCCAGCGCCGCTGGCTCGACCCCGACAACAAGGTGACGCTGCAGGAGCTGGCCGACGAGTACGGCGTCTCCGCCGAGCGCATCCGCCAGGTCGAGGCCAACGCGCTGAAGAAGATGAAGGCCCTGTTCGCGGCCTGACGCCAGGCCACCACGACGCACCCGGCAAAAGGCCCGCGCAAGCGGGCCTCTTGCTGCCGGGGCCGTGGTGATGGCGGTGGTGCCCAAGCAGGACTCGTCTGGACAGGCTTTCCAAGACAACCGGTACGACCATGAGCGCCGGTGCGCCCGCTCAACGCTGCAGCGATTGCGCGACCTGCGCTCCAGGATCACTGGGCGTCCGATCCGGTTCCGCCATGTGGCCCGCGCCCTGCGCGGGCAAGCTTCCTTCCGGAGCGCGGCCGAATTCGAACGCGACCCGGTTCGCGAGCGCAGCGTCGCCGTTCCGCACGGCTGCGTAATAGCGATTCAGGATCGGATCGGCGAACGGACCGGACGCGCCATGGGCCGCGTGGAGGTCCATCGCGCCGTCGGCGTTCCCGGGGCCGGCTGGATGCCTCGGCTGCTCCCCATCCGCGCGTTCGTGTGCGCGTTCCCGGCGTCGCATGGCCTCGGCGGCTTCGGGCAGGCCGAGTTCGACCGCGCGAACGTTGATGGCGTCGCGTGTCCGTTCGTCGGCCAGCCCGTCAGCCGGGGCGAGGCCGACCTGGCGCTGGAAGTGTGCGACCGCCTCGCGCGTATCCCTGTCGTAGCGGCGGCTGACGTCCAGCAGCCGCCCGTCGCCTCCCGTGGCGCCCAGTCCGCGCAGCTGGCGCTGCAGGTCGGCGACCGCGTCGCCGCGATCGCCGGTGCCAAGGACGCCATCGTTGAGGGGGCCGTGCAGCTCATCCATGGTCTGCAACCGGAACCCGGGAACCGCGGCAAGCGTCCGCCTGCGGATCTGGTCGAACAGCGCCTGGTCTACCGTTCCGGCTGCGGAGTCCACGCCGGCCTCGTCCTTGTACCGGATCACGGCCTGTTCGGTGGCCGGGCCGAAATCACCGTCGGGCGACAGTGCACGCCCGGACCGATCGGTCATCCCCAGGGCTGAGAGGTATTGCTGCAGCGCAAACACCTGCGCATTCGCATCCCCGCGACGCAGCACCGTATGGTCGCGATGATCCGGCGTCGGCGTGAGATCGACGCCATCCCGGCGGACGCTGTCGACGAGATCGTCGACACGGGCTTCCCAGTCGACGGCGAGCCGGGCGATGTCTTCCGCGCGATCGCGCCCGTTGACGATCCTGCGCGCGCCCGGGTAGTCGGCCTGCTCGCCGTCGACATAGCGTGCGAGTCCGTGGCCCGGGACGAACAGTCCATCGCGCATCCCGACCACGAGAACCTGCGCCGCGGTCCGGGGGTCGCTCGCCAGGGAGGGCTCATCAACCAACCGCTCGCCGAGACCAACCGCCCTGCCCAGCGACCGGTAGTTGATGTCGTGAGTCAGGTGTACATAGCCCCGGCCGAAGTAATCTTCGCCACCGTGGTATCCCAGGGTGACGGCCTGCTTGCGCCCGTAGTCCTCTTCGAGCCTGCTGAAACCCAGGCTCTCGTGCTGTGCCGTGGCCAGCACGTACGCGATCTGTCGCCGGTCCGTGACTCCCTCCTCGAGACACGTCCATACGATCAGGCGGACGCCTGGTCCGCGCTGATGGGAGATGTTGCGCTGCGTCCGTATCCGTCGCTCATGCGTCCTCTCCTTTGCATCCGACCGGCGCTATCGGTCACGGGCCATCAGGTCAGTCCTGGCCGGTGCTCCCGCCGCAGGTCGAATAACCCTTGCGGTCAACGACCGCGGGCGGGCTCCGACGCAGGTCGATCGTCTTCTCGCCGCGATCGCATGGGCCGCTGCGGTACCACGCGAACAGCCGGCCATCCACGATGCGCGAGAGCGAGTGGCCTTCGACGAGCCTGGCCAGATGCGCGTCCTCCACCAGTCGGCCGCTGGCTGCGTCGTACATGTAGTAGGCGTAGGACGGATCCCCGTAGCTCCCTTCGCGTCCGGTCCAGACGATGAGGTCCTCGCGGCCATCCGCGTTGGCATCGAAGATCGTGATGGCGGGCAGCCAGCCTTCGATGAAGTCCACCGCCGCCGGCACGCGGAGCGCAGTCGGCAGTCCGCCGCCGGGCACGGGAAGCCAGATGCCCTGGAGGACGATGGTCTGCTCGGTCATGTGCGGGCCGGAGAGCGTCAGTTCGGCGCCGTGACAGCGCACGGCGCCGTCACTTCGAGCACAGCCCTCGGACCGCAGTGCGACCGCCACATCGCCCAGGCGCAGCTCCAGGGACCCGTCCGTTTCCGGCATCGTCGTGGCCGACATGGATGCGCCGCTGTCGCTCGCGGCAAGCAGCGTGCCGAAGCGGGTGAAGCTGCGGTCGAAACGGCACAGGGCCTGTTCTGCGGTGAGCGATGCCGGGTCGGCCGGGCCGCCGCACAACTGATCGGTCTCCAGATCCCAGGTACGCTGTCGGGCTTGCAGGGATTCGAGGTCGGCACCGGACTGGACGGCTGCCACACTCTCCAGTGCGCGCTGCTCGTGGGCGAGTTCGCTGTCCAGGCAGGCCCGGCGGCCCGGGCCATCGGCTGCGTGTTCGAGGCATGCCAGGAACTCGTTCCGGGTCCTTCGCAGGGTCGGCTTGGCCGTGGACGTCGAAGGCTCGTGCGTCGCATCCGGCGGTGCCGCAGCCTGCGGACCGGCCGGCGCAGCGCAGGCCGCCAATGCGACCGCGAGCGAGCCCATGGCTCCCAGCAGGGGCGCAGGCCAACGCCTTCGCACCCTGGTCACGACATGGTCGTGCATGGCTCCCTTCCCTCATCGCGCAGCTCCTCGCGGGAATATACGGCACGCGATCAGGCCTCCGCGAAGCTCATCCGCCCGGGTGGGTGCCCTGTCGAAAGGCTCGAGCGTGCGTGCGGCAGCAGCGCCTCACCACTTGAACAGCACCAGGCTGATGGCGAGTGCAGCCATGCCGGTGACCAGCCCGTACACCGTCTCGTGGCCCTTGGCGTAGCGCTTGGCGGCGGGCAGCAGCTCGTCCAGGGCGAGGAACACCATCACCCCGGCGATGATGCCGAACACGGCGCCGAACACCGCCTCGGACAGGAACGGCCGCAGCAGCGCGTAACCCAGGATCGCGCCGACCGGCTCGGCCAGGCCCGAGAGCAGGCAGGCGGTGAAGGCGTAGGCCTTGTTGTTGGTGGCGAAGTACACCGGCACCGCGATCGCGATGCCCTCGGGGACGTTGTGGATCGCGATCGCGAACGCCAGCGGCAGGCCCACGCCGGGGTTCTCGAGCGTGGCGAAGAACGTCGCCAGCCCTTCCGGGAAGTTGTGCGCGGTGATCGCGACCGCGGTCAGCAGGCCCACGCGCCTGACGTAGTCGCGGTTGTGCTCGCGGAAGTAGGGGTCGTCGACTTCCAGCCGCTCGTGCGGGTTGGGCACCAGGCGGTCGATGGTCACGATCACCAGCACGCCGGCCAGGAACGACAGCGTGCCCCAGGTGAATCCGAGCCGCTCGCCGTAGTGCATCGAGAACGAGGCGATCGACTTGGTCAGGATCTCGCCCAGCGACACGTAGACCATCGCGCCGCCGGCGAACGCCAGGCCGAAGGCGAGCAGCCGCGCGTTGGGGGACTTCGACGCGAACACGAGCAGGCCGCCGAACCCGGTCGCCAGCCCCGCGGCAGTGGTCACCGCCAGTGCGATCAGCAGGTTCTGTGTGGGGAGATCGAGCATGCGCGGGCGATGGCCGGGGGACGCGGCCATCCTAGCCGAAGCGCGGCGCCGCCGAACGCCATCGACGAGGGGCCGCGATCGTCAGTCCCGATCGGAACGATCGTCGCCGCCGAGGATGATCCGGGCTGCGCGCTGGTGGGTCCAGTAGGCAACCGACCAGTTGAGCAGCACCACCAGCCGGTTGCGGAACCCGATCAGGAAGAACAGGTGCGCCAGCAGCCAGAACCACCAGGCCAGCACCCCGGACAGGCGCCACGCACCCAGTTCGACCACCGCCGCCATGCGGCCGATGGTGGCGAGGTTGCCGTAGTCGCGGTAGGCGAACCGGTCGGGAACGGCGCGCCCGCCGAGACGGGCCCGGATGCGGCGCGCCACGTACCGCCCCATCTGCTTGGCCGCCGGCGCCACGCCCGGCACCGGACGCCCGTCCGGCCGCTCGACGGCGGCCAGGTCGCCGGCGACGAAGATCTCCGGATGGCCCGGCACCGACAGGTCCGGGCGGACTTTCACCCGGCCGGCGCGATCCAGCGCTACGCCCAGGCAGCTGCCCAGCGGCGAAGCGGAGACGCCTGCCGCCCAGACCACGGTCCGCGCCGGCACGAAGCGGCCGTCGCAACGGTAGCCGCGCGCGTCGATGTCTTCGACCGGCGCGCCGGTCAGGACCTCGACGCCGAGCTGTTCCAGCTGCCTGCGCGCCTTGCGCGACAGGTCCTCCGGGAACGCGGACAGCACCCGCGGCCCGGCCTCGACCAGGCGTACCCGGGCGCGCGCCGGGTCGATGTTGTGGAACTCGCGCTCGAGCGTGTGGCGCGCGATCTCGGCCAGGGTGCCGGCCAGCTCCACGCCGGTCGGGCCGCCGCCGATGATCGCGAAGCTCAGCCAGGCGTCGCGCTCGGCGGGGTCGGTCGCCGCTTCGGCGCGTTCGAACGCCAGCAGCAGGCGGCGGCGCAGCTCCAGCGCGTCGTCGAGCGTCTTCAGTCCCGGCGCGTGCGGCGCCCAGTGCTCGTTGCCGAAGTAGGCGTGGGTGGCCCCGGTGGCGAGCACCAGGTAGTCGTAGCCCAGGCGCCGGCGGCCGCCGGCGTGCTCGAGCTCGACCTCGCGCGCCTGCGCGTCCACCCGCGAGACCGTGGCCATCTGCACCTCGACGTTGCGCTGCCGGCGCAGGATCCGGCGCAGCGGTGCGGCGATGTCGGGCGCCGACAGGCCGGCGGTGGCGACCTGGTAGAGCAGGGGCTGGAACAGGTGGTGGTTGCCGCGGTCGAGCAGGGTGATGCGCACCGGCGCCCGCGCCAGCGCGCGCGCGGCCCACAGGCCCGCGAATCCACCGCCGACGATCACCACGTGCGCGGGCCGGTCGTCCATGCCGGCCATCTTATGGGGCGCGCCGCGCCGCGCCGTTGACGCCGCGCATGCACACGCCGGGCGCGGCGGTGCGGTCGTCACGCGCGCGGGCGTGCGCCGTGCGTGGCGCCGGCGCCCGGCGGGCGATCGGGTGCATCGGCGCCGCCTCGCGGTGACCGGGTGCGCGGCCGCGCGCGGTCAGCCGATCTTCGTGGCCAGCAGCGCCTCCAGCTTGCGCTGGTCGGCGGCGAAGTTGCGGATGCCCTGGGCCAGCTTCTCGGTCGCCATCGCGTCCTCGTTGTGCTCCCAGCGGAACGCCGCCTCGCCCAGCGGCTGCGGCCGCGCGCTGCGCTCGCCCGCGTCCGCCAGCGCACGCTCGACCGGCGCGTCGGACGCCTCCAGCGCCGCTAGCAGCTCGGGCGAGATGGTGAGGCGGTCGCAGCCGGCCAGCGCCAGCACCTGTCCGGTGTTGCGGAAGCTCGCGCCCATCACCACGGTTTCGAAGCCGTGCTGCTTGTACCAGCGCCAGATGCGGGTGACCGACTGCACGCCCGGGTCGTCCTGCGGCGTGGCCGGCTTGTCCATGCCGTTGGCCAGGTGCCAGTCGAGGATGCGGCCGACGAAGGGCGAGATCAGGAACACGCCCGCCTCGGCGCAGGCCACGGCCTGGGCGAAGGAGAACAGCAGGGTCAGGTTGCAGTGGATGCCGTCGCGCTCCAGGCGCTCGGCGGCGCGGATGCCTTCCCAGGTCGAGGCGATCTTGATCAGCAGGCGGTCGGGGCCGATGCCGGCCTGGTCGTACAGCTCGACCAGGCGGTGCGCCTTGGCCACGGTGGCATCGGTGTCGAAGCTCAGGCGCGCGTCGACCTCGGTGGACACGCGGCCGGGGATCAGCTTCAGGATCTCGCCGCCGATCGCCACCGCCAGGCGGTCGCTGGCGTCGGCCACCTTCGCTTCGCCGCTGCCGCTGGCGGCGGCGACGGCCTGGTCCAGGTGCGCCGCGTATGCGGGCAGCGAGGCGGCCTTGAGCAGCAGCGACGGGTTGGTGGTGGCGTCCATCGGCTTGAAGCGGGCGATGGCCTCGATGTCGCCGGTATCGGCCACGACGGAGGACAGGGAGCGGAGCTGTTCGAGCTGGCTGGGCATGTCGGCGTTGCGCGGTTGTCGAAGTGGGGGAAACGGCCATTGTCGCGCATCCGCCGCCGCGCTGCCGCAACGGTTTCAGGACGTACGGTTGCGGGCGGCCGGCCGTCGCCCCGGCGCCGGCCGCCGCGACGCGCTACCCTGCGCGCACCAGGACACCGGGACACGGACATGGCGGAAGGTGAACGGCGCATCGCGCTGCTGATCGACGCGGACAACGCGCCGGCCTCGAAGATCGACGCGATCCTCAACGAGGTCGCGCGCCACGGCGTGGTCAACGTGCGCCGCGCCTACGGCAACTGGAAGAGCCAGAACCTGGCCGGCTGGGAGAAGGTGCTGCACGAGTACGCGATCCGCCCGATCCAGCAGTTCGCCTATTCCACCGGCAAGAACGCCTCGGACATGGCGATGGTGATCGACGCCATGGACCTGATGTACGCGCGCACTCTCGACGGCTTCGCCATCGTCTCCAGCGACGCCGACTTCACCCCGCTGGTGATGCGCCTGCGCAACGACGGTTACGCGGTCTACGGCTTCGGCCAGAAGCAGACGCCGCTGCCGTTCGTGAAGGCCTGTTCGACCTTCCTGTTCCTGGAGAAGCTGGGGGACGACGGCAGCGTGGCGCCCGAGGAGGCCAGGCCCCGGACCGCGGGCGAACTCAAGCACGACCAGGCGCTGGTGCACCAGCTGCGCGGCGCGGTGGCGGCCGTCGCCGACGACGAGGGCTGGGCCTACCTGGGCGGGGTTGGCAGCCACCTGGGCAACCAGGGGTCGTTCGACCCGCGCAACTACGGCTACCGCAGCCTCAGTGCCCTGATCGACGCGGTGGATCTGTTCGAGGTGCGCCGCGACGGGCAGAAGGTCTTGGTGCGCGAACGCCCCGCGGCCAAGGCCCGGCCCTCGCGCACGCGCCGTGCGAAGGCCGCCGCCGGGGCGAAGGCGGCTCAGTAGAGGTCGACCGGGTCCACGTCCAGCGACCAGCGCACCCGGCGCGCCTCGGCCAGCGCGTGGATCGCGGGCACCGCGGCATGCAGCGCGGCGTGCAGGGCGGGCCGCGTCGGCGAGGACAGCAGCAGCTGCGCCCGGTGCATGCCCGCCCGCCGCGGCATCGGCGCCGGCATCGGCCCGCTGATCGCGGGATCCTCGCCGCCCCGGGCCGCGACGGCCTGCTCGAGCACCTGCCGCGCCGCCTGCAGGAACGCCAGCGGTGGGCCGGCGTGCCTGGCCTCGGCGCGCAGCAGGGCCAGCGACGCGAACGGCGGGAAGCCCGCGGCCTCGCGCAGCGCCAGCGCCTCGGCGGCGAAGGCGTGGTAGCCGCCGTGGATCAGCGTCGCCAGCAGCGGATGGTCGGGATGATGGGTCTGCAGCAGCACCCGGCCCGGGCGCTGCGCACGGCCGGCGCGGCCCGCGACCTGGATCAGCAGTTGGGCGAGCTTTTCGTGCGAGCGGAAGTCGGCCGAATACAGGCCCTCGTCGATCCCTACCACGCACACCAGGCCGAGCTGGGCCAGGTCGTGACCCTTGGCCAGCATCTGGGTGCCGACCAGGATCCCGGGGCGTTCGCCCAGGTCGCCGAGCAGCCTCTCCATCGCATCGCGGCGCCGGGTGCTGCCGCGGTCGATGCGCAGCACCGGCACGTCCGGGAAGCGCACGGCCAGCACCTCCTCGATCCGTTCGGTGCCCACGCCCTGCGGCTGCAGCGCGAGGCTGGCGCAGTCGGGACAGGCCGGCGGCGCCGGCCGCCGATGGCCGCAGTGGTGGCACTGCAGGCGCCGGCCCTGCGCGTGCACGGTCATCGGCCGGCCCTGCCCGGCGCCGCCGCAGCGCGGGCACTGCGCGCTCCAGCCGCAGTCGTGGCACAGCAGCACCGGCGCGTAGCCGCGGCGGTTGCGGAACACCAGCACCTGGCCGCCGGCGTCGAGTTCGGCGCCGATCGCGTCGAACATCGGCTGCGACAGGCCCGCCTCGAGCGGGCGCTTGCGCACGTCGGTCACGCGCACCTCGGGCGGGCGCGCCGCGCCGGCCCGGCGCGACAGGCGCAGGTAGCGGTAGCGCCCGCCGGTGGCGTTGTGCAGCGTCTCCAGCGAGGGCGTGGCGCTGCCCAGCAGCACCGGGACCGCGAGCGCGCGAGCGCGCACGATGGCGAAGTCGCGGGCGTGGTAGCGGATGCCGTCCTGCTGCTTGTAGCTGGCGTCGTGCTCTTCGTCGACCACGATCAGGCCGGCATCGGGCAGCGGCGTGAACACCGCCGAGCGCGTGCCCACGACCACGCGGGCCTCGCCGCGCCAGGCCGCGGCCCAGACCCGCGCGCGTTCGTTGTCGTTGAGCCGGGAGTGGGTGGCGTGGACCGGCACGCCGAGCCGGGCGCGAAAGCGCGCCAGCAGCTGCGGGGTGAGGCCGATCTCGGGCACCAGCACCAGGGCCTGGCGGCCGCGCGCCAGGCAGTCGGCGATCGCGTGCAGGTAGACCTCGGTCTTGCCGCTTCCGGTCACGCCGTCGAGCAGCATCGGCGCGAAGCCGTCCGCCGCGCGGATCGCGTCGATCGCGGCCTGCTGTTCGGGTTCCGGGGTCGGGCCCGGCTGCGGCGCCGGCGCGATCGCCGAGGCGGGCACCGCGAACCGCTCGGCCAGCCCGCGCTGCTGCAGCGAGCGCGCGGCCGCGCGCCAGCCTTCGAACTGCGCATCGAGCGCATCCTCGTCGCGCGCCGAGGCCTGCAGCAGCGCGGCCAGGCGCGCCGGGCGCGAACCCGTGCGCAGGCCGGGCAGGGCCGCCTCCCCCTGCGCGGTCAGCCGCCACGCCCAGGCATGGGTGTCGGGCAACGGCTCGCCGCGGCGCAGCGCTGCCGGCAGGGCGGTGGCCAGGACCTCGCCCAGCGGTGCGTGGGTGTAGCGCGCCAGCCACCGCAGCGAGTCGAACAGTTCGCCGTGCAGCAGGGGCGCGGGATCCAGGCGTTCGAGGATCGGACGCAGTTCGGGCGCGTCCGGCGCCGGCGGTCCGACCGCGGCGACCACGCCCACCAGCTCGCGCGGACCGAACCCGACCCGGACCCGGCGGCCGACGTCGTCGGGCGCGGCGGCGTCGGGGGCGCGGTAGTCGAACAGCCGCGGCAGCGGCACCGGCAGGGCGACCTGGAGGACGGGGGCGGCGGGATCGGACACCCGGAAAGTCTAGTGCGCACGCCCGGCGTTCCGGCCCCGACTTGCCGGCCGGACTTGCGCCGCATTGGACCTTCCGCGCGCAAGTCGATGGTGGGCAAGGAATTTCGCCTTATCCACAATTCATGTGGATAACCCTGTGCATGAACGCCCGCGGCAGCACTTTTCGCCCATGCATGGCGCGTGAAAGCCTGACTTGGCGAAAAATTCGCCACCGGCAGGTTTTTCTCGAAAATCAATGATTTGCGCGTGAAACAAAGCGTTCACAATGATCAATCCGGCTCCACGCGCCGCGTCCGTGACGGTTCCAGGACGCATGTGCACAACATCGGCGCCGGAAACCGCGGCTGGAACAGCCGGTGCGACATCCGTCAAGTCCCCGGAGGCGCGGCGCCGGCCCGTATCATGGCGGCCGCGGGCCACCCCCCGGGCCCGCCACAGATGCCGTCTTGAACGATCCCGCCGCGGCCCATGCTGCCCTGACCGCTTTCCTGCGTGGCGTCGAGCGACGCGGCGCGGTGCTGGCCCACTGGCAGGGTGGCAACGCCGGAGCGGGGGACGCGGCGCTGGCGGCGACCCTGCGCGACTTCCAGGCCGTGGCCGCGGCGACCGCGTTCGCCCAGTGGCCGCGCCGGTTCTGGGCGATGCTGCTGGCCGCGCCGCAGCTGCGCGATCGGAGCGGGGAGGCGGATCCGGGCCTTCCGCCGGCGGTGGCGGCGCTCGGCACCGGGCCACGCGCCGTGCTGCTGCTGCGGCTGGTCGCCGGCCTGGCCGAGGCCGATGCCGCCGCGGTGCTGGGGATCGGCCGGTCCAGCTACCGCCTGGCGCTGCAGCGCGCCTTGCCGCGGCGCGAAGACGGCAGCCCGGACACGGCGGCCTGGCAGGCGCTGTCGGCGGCGGCGCGCGAGGCGGTGCGCACGGTGCCGGAGGAGCGGCTGGCGCGGATCCGGATGCTGCGCGACGGCGCCCGCCTTCCGGCGGCCACGCCCGGCCGCGCCCGTGGTCCCGGCCAGCGGCGTGGATGGCTGTGGCCGGCGACGCTGCTGGCGGTGGCCGCGGTCGCCGCCGCCCTCGCCGCGACCTGGTGGGGGCCCTGGCTGCCGCCGGCGGCACCCGGGCCGGGGAACGGCATCCGCAGCGAACCGCTGCCCGCGGCCGAGCCCGCTGCGCGCTTCGATCCCGCCGCCGCGCTCGCCTCCCATCGCGACCTGGAGTTGCTGCTGGACGCCGTGGCCGGCGACTTCGGGCCCGACGCCGATCCCGCGTTCGAGGCCTGGCTGGTGCAGGCGCTGGAGGAGATCGAGGGGGTCGTGCCCCAGGGCGACGGCGAGGCGGGCACCGCTGCGGAGGGCGCCGATGGTCCCTGAGTGGCGCTGCCGGCTGGCCGCCGCGCTTGCCCTGCTGCTGGCGGTGGGGAACGTGGTGGCCGCGGGCGGCGACGGCGCGGCCCGGATCGCGGCGCTCGACCCCGACCAGCGCGCGGCCCTGCAGCGCCGCGCCGCGCAGTGGGACGCCCTGCCGGTGACGATCCAGCGCGAGCGGCGCGAGGCGTGGCTGGCCTGGCGGTCACTGCCTGCGCAGGAGCGGGCGCGCATGCGGGCCGCGCGCGAGGCCTGGCGCAGCCTGCCGATCGACCGCCAGCAAGCGCTGCGCGCGCGCTTCGACGCGCTCGACGCCGGGATCCGTCGCGGCTGGCTGCTGGGGCCGGTGCTCGGCCGCCACTGGCCGCGGCTGCACGCGTTGTTCGCCCAGGTGCCGCCGGACGAGCGCGATGCGCTGCTGGCGGCGCTGCGCGCGCTGCCGCCGCAGGCACTGGAGGACCTGGGCGTGCTGGCCCAGCGCACCCCGCCACAGGAGCGGGCGGCGCTGCGCGCCGGCCTGATGGCCGAGCCGCCCGCGCGGCGGGCGCAGTGGCTGCGCGCGCGGGTGGCGCCCTGAGCGCCGGACGCGGGGCCACGGCCGGGCGCCCCGGACCGGGCCCGCGCCGCCCCGCGGCCTACATCCAGACCAGGCTGGCGAGCGCGGTGAAGGCCGCGCCGAAGCCGAGCAGGATCGAGTAGCAGGTGCCGATCGCGAAGTACTTCAGCAGGGTCATGATCCAGCCCTGGCCATACACCCGCTTCTGCATCAGCAGCAGGTAGACCGGGATCCACAGCCACAGCCCCGCCTCCACCAGCCCGAACACGTTCGCGCCCGCGCCGCCGTCCGGCGCCAGCCAGTCCTCCAGCGCCATGGTCACGAACACCAGCAGCAGCACCAGGCACACGAAGGCGTGGCTGTGCATCGCCACGATCAGGTGCTCCATGTACAGCCGGCGCCGGAACAGGTAGGCCAGTTTCAGCATCAGGGCGAAGATCGGCAGCAGCACGAACAGGGTCGAGGGCACCGCGCCGAGCAGCGACTCGACGAGCAGGTCGGGCTCCTCCTGCATCCGCTGCACGTTGCGCTCGGCGCGCCCGATCTGGCGGTTGATCCAGTCGTTGGCGAAGTCCGGCAGCCACTCCACCGTGACCGGGTTGGTCACCGGATCCCATTCCTCGGGGCCGAACGAAATCCGGTGCGGGCGCGGCACCGGTGGCGGCCCGCCCTGGGCTTCGGCTTCGCGGAACGCGGCGATGCGCTCGTCGGCCTGGGCGCGGATCGCGGTCTCGGCAGCGTCCAGCGCGGCATCCGCGCCGCGCGGCGGGGCCCGGCCGCCCGCCGCCGCCGCGCGCAGCTTCTCCCGCGCGGTCCCGATCTCCGCCAGCGCCCGCTCGCGCGCCTGCTCGACCTCCTCGATGCTGCGCGCGACCTCGATCCCGCTGTCGCCGCCGATGTTCAGCGCCGCCCCGGTGCCGTCGTCGGCGCTGATCACGAGCCGGCCGACGAAGAAGGCGACGATCGCGAGGAAGAAGAACAGGCGGAACGGACTGACATAGCGGACCCGGCGGCCGGCGAAGTACTCCAGCGACAGGTAACCGGGCTTCGCCAGCAGCGGCCACAGCGTCCTGGGCGTGCGCGCGTCCCACTCGAACACGCTGTCGAGCACGTCGCCGACGATGCTCGAGAAGTGGCGCACCAGGCCCTTCACCGGCTGGCCGCAGGCATAGCAGTGGTCGCCCAGCAGCGGGGTGCCGCAGTTGGCGCAGGCGCCGCGTGGCGCGGGCGTCGGCGCCGGCGCGGCGGGTTCGGGGCTGGAATTCATCGTTCGGACCGGGAAAGGGGTGCCGCGACCCCGGGTGCGCGCCCTAAAATACGGCCCCCCCCTGGCGTGGCGCCAGCGTCGTCGCGGACGCGGGCCCGCCGCTCCCCCGGATCCCACCATGTCCCCGTCCGCAACGCCGGCGCGCCTGGGCGAGGAAGTGCGCACGACCGCAGCGCTCGCCGCGCCGCTGGTCGCCGGCCACTTCGCCACCGGCCTGATCGGCTTCGTCGACAACGTCATCGCCGGCCGCCACGGCACCTCCACCCTCGCCGGGGTGGCGGTGGGCACGGCCATGTTCTGGCTGGTGATGCTGGTGCCGATGGGCACGCTGATGGCGCTGCCGCCCTCGGTGTCGCAGCTCGACGGCGCCGGGCGCCGCGCCGAGGTCGGGCCGCTGTTCCGGCAGGCGCTGTGGCTCGCGCTGGGACTGGGCCTGCTGCTGTTCGTGCTGCTCGGCCTCGGGCGCCACGTGCTCGAACCGATGGGCATCGCGGTGGACGTGCGTCCGGACGCGGCCGCGTTCCTCGGCGGCATCCGCTGGGGCGTGCCGGCGCTGACCGTGTACTTGTGCCTGCGCTACCTGTGCGACGGCCTGCACTGGACGCTGCCGACCATGGCCTTCGGCTTCGGCGGACTGCTGGTGCTGCTGCCGCTGGGCTACGCGTTCACCTTCGGCGCGTTCGGCTTGCCCGAGGGCGGCGCCGGCGGGCTCGGGTTGGCCTCGGCGATCATGATGTGGGCGCAGGTGGCCGGCTTCGTGCTGTACCTGGCCCGGTCGCGGCGGTTCTCCGCGCTGCGCCTGTTCGACCGGTTCGAACTGCCGCGCCGGGGCGAGATCGGCTCGCTGCTGCGCACGGGGCTTCCGATCGGGGTGACCGTGGCGATGGAGGGCGGGCTGTTCGTGGTGACCGCCCTGCTGATCGGCCGGATCGGCGAGCTGGAAGTGGCCGCGCACCAGATCGCGATCAACGTCGCGAGCCTGTGCTTCATGGTGCCGTTCGGCCTGGCCGAGGCCACCACGGTGCGGGTGGGGCACGCGCTGGGCGCCGGCCGCGGTGCGTACGGCGTGCGCCGCGCGGCGCTGGCGGGGCTGGTGCTGGTGCTGGCGACGCAGGCGGTCTCGGCCACGGTGCTGCTGGGCGGGCACGGCGCGATCGTGGCGATCTACACCCACGACGTGGCGGTGGCTTCGCTGGCCGGGTCGCTGTTGCTGTTCGCGGCGGCGTTCCAGTTCCCCGACGGGATCCAGGTGCTTTCGGCCGGCGCCCTGCGCGGACTCCGGGACACCCGGGTGCCGATGTTCATCGCCGCGCTGGCCTACTGGGGCATCGGCATGCCGCTGGGGGCGGGGCTCGGCCTGGGCCTGGGCTGGGGCCCGCGGGGGATGTGGACCGGCCTGATTGCGGGGCTGGCGGTGGCGGCGGTGCTGATGGCGGCGCGTTTCCTGCGCAGCAGCCGGCCGGCGGCGCTGGCGGCGACGGGCCGGGTGACCAACGGCGCATGAAAACAGGAGGTTGGCCGGGTACTCTGGCGGCCTGGATACGGAGTGATTTCACCCATGAGTCAGGTGTCTCCGCGCGGCCCGCTGCTGCGCGCCATCGTCGGCGTCTGGAACGGCATGAACTTCGTGCGCCGGCTGGTGCTGAACCTGCTGTTCTTCTTCCTGCTGCTGCTCGTGCTGCTGGCGATTGCCGGCGGGCGCGGGGCGGTGGTGCCGGTACACGAGCGCAGTACGCTGGTGATCGCGCCGGAGGCGCGGCTGGTCGAGCAGTACACCAGCGACCCGGTGAGCCGCTCGTTCATGGGCACCTTCGGCCAGGGCCCGGCGGAAGTGCAGCTGCGCGATTTGCTGGCGGTGCTCGATGCCGCGCGCGAGGACGCGAAGATCGAGCGCGTGCTGCTGCGGGTGGACCGGATGTCGTTCTCCGGTTTCGCCTCCCTGCGCGAGCTCGGCGAGGCGATCGACGAGCTGCGCGCGGCGGGCAAGCAGGTGGTCGCGTTCGGCGAGCGCTTCACCCAGGCCCAGTACCTGCTGGCCGCGCACGCCGACGAGGTCTACCTCGATCCCGAGGGCGAGGTGCTGCTGCTGGGGCTGAGCGGCTACCGCCAGTTCTACCGCGAGGGCCTGCAGGACAAGCTCGGCATCGACATGCATCTGTTCAAGGTGGGCGAGTACAAGTCCGCCGCCGAACCGTTCGTGCGCGACGACGCCTCGCCCGAATCCAAGGAGGCCGACCTGTTCTGGCGCGGCGACGTG